>JACCDQ010134478.1_pt1 | contig 15766 bp, 13 predicted proteins | sample 7446031 | NCBI WGS metagenome assembly JACCDQ01 (sample SAMN15323442, study PRJNA562643) | freshwater metagenome | isolation source: river surface water | place: USA:Blue River Watershed | collected 2017-08-17
CTTTTGTTGCTTTAGGATTCTTTAACACGTCTTTTAAAACATCTAACTCAGAATCCATTATAATAGAACCATTACGTCCACCTTTCTCTTTAATGAAGTTTATAGCAGAATCTACCGCTAAATCTTGCGGAGTATTATATTTAGGCTGTATAGTATTTTGGTCTCCTTCTTGAAGTCTACCTATTGGAGTTAATCCATCGTTAACTGGTTTTAATCTACCTACTGGCTTTGTACCCGTTTCTACAGGTTTAAGTTGTCCTACTGGTTTAATATCCATAATTATCTATTGTAAGGTATATAATTTCCATTTACATCTTGTGTAAAATAATTTCCTGCTTCATCCTGAAACACTTGCTGTTGACTAGCTTGTTGAAGCGGATTTAATTCAGATATTTGCTTATTAGTCATTCCGACAAAATTATTAAACTTAAATCTTTTAGCTTCATCGTTAGGATCAAACTCAACCTGAGATGGAATTAAATAAACTGTTTCTTTTTTGCCTTTCGGAGTAGTTATTTCTTTAGCTATAACTCTATCTCTCATTTTAGGGTCGTTATCATATCCACTATTATCATAATCGGCTTCACTCATCTCTATATATCCATGAGCTACACCTATAGTTTTATCAGATTTTAATCCCCATTTACCATTTGCTTTTTGCTCTACTGTATTTGCTTGTCCAAAGTTTCCACTAGGTATGAATTTTTGACCTTTTGAAGTCCCTTTAAAACTTCCGTCAGAATCATAAATTTTAGCTTCAGGAGTTGTTCCTAACATTGCTGTTACGGCTTCTGTAGGAAGTTTATTGAATCTTTTACTAACAACTGCCTCTTTATACGCGTCTACAGGAGCATTATCATTGCGCTTACTCATAGCGTATTCCCATTTCTTAACTGCTAAAGCATCATTATAATGAGGTTCTCCGAATTTACGTTTTAACTCGATTCCTGGACGTATCAATTCTTTAGCATAAGCAATTCCTTCTAAATCATCTTTAGGATTGTATGTTACTTGAATTTGTCTTTTGTGTCTGTTGTAAAAATCCATAGCTGCCGGATTCAAAGCATTCTCATCTACCAACTCTTCCCATCCACCATTACCGTGCTCTTTATACTTTCTTGCCTTAATCATAGCAGCAGTCTTTAAAGCCTCTTCATTCAATGGAACAAAGTCTTCGGGTTTATCATAAACAAATGCTCTTGGACCACCGTCTCTCTTTAATCCTTCTTCTCCATCTTGGTGCCCGAATTGTAAGTAATTATTCTTTTGTCTTAATAAGTTTTGATAAGCATCTGTATCATACATCTGCGGATTCTTAGCTACTTTTGCTAAGTCATCATTCAATCTCTTAAATGATTCATCCGAAGCCATACCTCTAATTACATTATCATTAGATTTTAAATATCTTCTCTTTTCGTTAATTAATCTTCTTGCATCAGGGTCGGATTCCCAATTAGGATTATTCTTTGCTATTTGAGCAATCTCCATAATTGTTTTTTTAGCTTCAGCATCTATCAAGCTTCTATCATAAGAGTTAGCAGCATTCATGTATTCATTATCAGCCTCAAAAGCATCTAACTTTGCGATACTTTCAGCTTGCGCTCTCTTCATTTGTTGCTGGTAATATCTCTCGTCAGCTATACGATTCGAGTACTCCATTGATTGAGCAAGCCCTTTAGCTAAACCTATTTCAATTCCCATTTTAATTATTTTTAATATTAGTTAATATATTAGAACCTTTTTTAATATTATCTATCGCCCATAAAGGTTGTAAATTTTTATAATGACATAACTTAATCATTTCCTCTTCTGTTTTAGCAGAAGCCAAAGGAATTATATGGTCTATATGCCAAAGTTTTCTATTTTCCCAACTCATTCCTTCTTTAAATAAAGATTCCAAATGATTTTTACAAATAGCCCAATCGCAACCTAGTAATTCATGTGTACTACAAGGTTTTTTGCTTAAAAATGAATCAAACACATAACTTAACCTTCTTCTTAACCTAACTTTTATTAAAAAAACAGTATCTGTTTCTCTTTTATTTTTAACGTATTTTCTATTTCTTTCCCTTACAGCATCTTTATTTAATAAAAATCTTTCCCTTCTTTTAGCTTTATTAAGTTCAATGTTTTTAGAATATCTAATTCTTTGCATTTCATTTATTCTTTCTCTGTTTTTGTCGTAATATTTCTTTTTATTATTTTTAATTTTAACTAAATCTATTTTTCCGCTATCTTTTCTTTTTTTATAAGAAATGCTTTTTCTTTGTTTAATTAAATCTTTATTTTTTTTATTATATTCTAATAAATACTCTTTTCTTTTATTTTTTTGTTCTTCTGTTAATTTTTTTCTAGGTATTCCATTAAGCCTACATTTATCCCTGTATTTTTTATCTGAAATTCTTTTAGATTCTTTTTTTATTTCAAATGACTTAATCTCCATAGTGTAAATAATTATGCTTTAAAAGTACAAAATTTTACAACTCGTTATAAACAAAAAATAGGAATATTTCTACTCCTACTTTTAATTCATTAGTTGATTAAATTAATCATTGACATTCAGAGCAATCGCTCTTTTCTGTATTTGTGATTACAGTATATCCTTGATTTCTTAATTCAATAGTTTTGTTCTGCATAGCTTCTTTTCCTTCAGCACATCCTCTGTAAACATGAGTTCCACCATCCTCAGTAAACATACAATAAACAGTTGGATTAGTAGAGTTAGTTAATTTAGAGTTCTTACTGCAAGAGAATAATACTGTTGCGATTGCGAATATTAAGATTATCTTTTTCATAATTTCTATTTTTAAGTTGTTAATAATACTTGTTTAACGAATATAATTTTAAAAGGTTACAAAAAATTAAACATTTTTATAAGGATTACTTGCATCATTAACATTCTGTTGATTCTTCATCTCTCTGTTAAATCTGTAAGCTCCTATAATATTCTGCAATCCAGCACCTACTAATTCACTTCCTGCTTGTTGTTTTTGTTGGAAAGTGTACATAGCATCGTTAAATGCTTGTCTTCTATTAGCTGCTAAAATACCTGCTCTGTCAGCCGCCATAGCATCAGCATATTTTTGTTTAACCATTCTTGCTTCTTGGTCTGCTACAGTTAATCCTAATTTAGCTTTCCACGCATCGTTAATAGCTGCTCTGTTTAAATTAAATGCTTGAGTTCCACTTCCGCCGGCATAGTTAACACCAACCTTCATAGCATCTCTTTTAGCGTTCTCAATATCTTGTTGAGCCATTAACTTCTCTTCGGGAGATAATCCATAAGTCGCTTGTTGTAAAGCTTTCTCTACACTAGCATTATAAGTAGGATCTAAAACTGCTTTATCAACTGGTCTTTTTTCTCCTGCTAACATATTTTTACCCATAACAGCTTGTCCAACTCCTACAAAAGCAGTAGGGTCAACATTACCTATTACATCCATAATACCTTTCCTTCTATTCTGAGGAGTTCCTGTTTCTGTAACACTTTGAGGCAATGATTTATTTAAAGCAGCAGCTTGTACTGTAGCTTTCTCAGCATCAGCATTAGCAATAGCTTTCTCATTAGGACTTAACTCTCCGCCTGGTACTATAACTTCTTCATCAGGATTCGCATTCACTGTAAATGGTTCTGTTTTAGAAACTGTAGTTGGTTGTTTTTTAGCAGTAGTAGTACTTGTTGTTTGTGGAACTGTAGCTGTTGTTTTTGGAGCAACTACTACGTCTGACTTCTTAACATCTTTAGGTACTACAGGAGCTTTTAATCCGGTTCTTTTAGCTTGAGCTATTTTAGACTCTCCAGTTGCTGTATAGTTATTATCATCCTTAACATAATCATAAGTCTGTTTAGCGTTTTTAAACTCCTTGTCAGCTTCTTGTATTTTCTTTAACAATTCTTCTTTAGTCTTTCTTTGATACTCAGCATCTTTAGTTCCTGCTACTCCAATAGCTCTGTCTTTTTTAGTAGCATTACCCATTGACTCAAAACCTTTTACCGTTTCTTCATAAGTCTTGTTTAAAGCATCTAATTTAGCTTTAGAGTCATTGTATTTCTTCTCCCATGATTTAACTTGAGATTGTCTATCTTTATTTCTAGCTTCGATTATACTTCTTTGCAACGCTGCTTTTTCTGCCGCAGTTCTATCAGATTCTCTTTTAGCCTTAATAGCATCAATATTTTTTCTTTCAGCTTCAATCTTAGCTAACTCTTTTGCAGGATCAACTACATCTCCACCTTCTGCATATCCCTTTACGTGTCCGCCACAAGCCATTTTCATACTTGCGCCACTAGCAATAGCTCCAAAAAACTTTCTCTGCTGGTCTGTTAATGGTTTGCCATGAACTTGTTTGTCGTGCAAAATCATTTTCGCCTTTCTTGCAGTTAATCCACCATTCTTCATTTCTTCTTCTCCATCTTCTGCATTAGGAGCTAAGTCTTCTAAATTAATACCGATAGATTCTAAATATTCGTTCTCCTCCGGAGTAAACAAGTGCTCTCCATTAGATAATTTCACTTCTTCACCTTCTTCTTGTTTTAAGTTAGCTTTCTTAATCGGAGCCTTTAAGTATAGTTTACGAATACCTTTTGCTAATTCTGCATTTTCAGCAGGAACTACAAATGAACCTTCTTCAACTTTAGCTTCTATTTTATCTTCTTTTGGACCACCTTTACCTTTAATCTCTCCGCCATCAGAGTACATCCCTTTAATCTTTTTAACTAAACCTCCTTTAGCATATTGTTGATCAACGCCTTCTAATTGTTTAGCATCGTTAAAACTAGCTCCTCTTAGATTGTATTGATTAGTAATAGTTGGATTTAAGTTACCTTGCTCTCTTGCTGCAACTGCTTGGTTTTGTTTGTTAGTTACATTAGCTTTGTTATAAACATCTAATTGCTCTTGAGCTTTCTTCTCTAAGTAATCAGTATATCCTTTTCCGCTAACATCTGTCATACCGCCTTCATAAGACATTCTAGTAGATATAGCTTCAGATGGACTTAAAAAACTACCTGCAATAGCAGTATCTTTAGCTTTAGCAGAACTGTCTAATTTAGCTACAGCATTGCCGTTAGCGTCATAAGTTACATTTATCTTCTCAGCTTTATTCTTCTCTTCTCTTGCTGGCTTATCTATAATTCCATAAACACCTCCAATAACTCCTCCAACAGCACCCATATCAGAAACGGCACCCATAGCTGTTTTTGTAGCAGAATCTTGACTTCCTGTGTTAGGAGCTGTAGCTACATAAGCTTTGCCATATCCACCCATTGCATTACCTACATTCTGTCTATTCTGCTCGTTTTGAGCATCTTTTTTCTTTTGCTCTTCTTCAGCTCTTGCAGCAGCATAAGGGTCGTTTTGACCTACTACTCCTGAACCGGTAGTTCCATCTGCATATCCTCTTACTTTTTTTACAACACCACCTTTAGCAAATTCACCTTTAATTAAAACAGGTTGTTCAACATCAGTCATTTTACCTACTTCTTTTTTAGTAGTAGTTGTTCCTAATGGTTTTAATCCTGAATCTGTAGGTATTTCTTTTCCTTGAGAATCATATTTTTTAGGTACGTAAGAATCTGTAGCTCCTGCTAAATCAGTTCCTAATGTAGCTTTATTCACGCCCATTCCACCTGCTGCGTTCTTAGTGTAAGTAACACCAGGCATTGTCATTGCATCATATTTAGGAACAGTTTTATTAACGCCACTCATTTGTGGAGTTTCTATCTGTTGAATAGATTGATTTCTATAATCATCAAGTGTTTTACCCGTGTAAGTTTTATTACCTTGAGCATCAAAAACAACTTCTCTCTTACCTTCAAAATTAGCTCTTAAAGCTTGGTTAGTAGTGTTTCCTGTTGGGTCTGCAAATTCATAAGTGTCCCACGTTTGATTAGCTGTTTGTCTAGGTAATCTGTTCCCATAAGTTTGAACCTCTCCCATTAAAGATGTCTCTTTAGGAGCTGGTTCTTTTAGTTTAGGAGGAGGAACAACTCTCACATACTCTTCTGTACTTGTTTCTTTAGGTTTAGTTTCAAAAGATTCTTTACGAGGCTTTGGCTTTGTAGGAGTTCCTTTCTTAGCTGTACTAGGTTTTGATTTAACTGGGTATGGTTTTTCTCCTCCGTCTTTTGGAGTTGAACTTTGAGTTTTCTTTCTATAAACCTCTTCTCCATCAACTGTTACTTTTTCCCATTCAGGACCAGTTGGAGCCTCACTTACCACTTTAGCTTTATCTTTAATAGACGGAGCTTTTAAATCCTTAGTTACCTTAACTTGTCTAGCCATAATACACTTATTTTATACAAACAAATGTATTAAAAAAAACGATACTATATATACTTAAAAAATGTAGAGAAATAAGTTTTATCCTTATTAACACACTTAGCGATACCTCTAAATACTACATAAGCTACTTTTTTCTTAGAAATATTATTAATGTTGTCTACCGCAACGTATTCTGTATAATTATCTTCAGATTCAAATCTATTTTGATAGAAAATATCAGTAGTACCATCCTCATAACCAATTACTATATTAGAACCTTTAGGATTAATATTGCTCGGAAAGTAAACAAATAAGTTAAAAGTAATCTCTTTCTCACTAATAGAATCAGACTTAACGTTCAATAAAATCAAATCAGATTTATTTAAAGGAGATTCAAATTCTAAAGCATAAGAGTTATATCTAGTTGTAACTTTCTTTTTAGTAACGTTATTGTAATAAACATCTCTTTCCACTTGCCCGAAAGTGCATCCTCCGATAAACAAAAATAAAAAAGAAAAGAATAAAACAATTAAGTTAGTTTTTTTGCATCTAATGATTTCCATGATTTCTAAATTTAAGTGGTTAATACTAATTTATATCCTTGTACGATAGCTATTCATAAAAGGTTACAAAATAATTCAACTTTGAATTAAAAATTATCTCTTGCTTACAAATGTAGTCTTTAACCACTGACTAATCTTCTGTAATCCCTTAGATACAGTAGGGTCAGAAACATAGTTCTTAAATGTAAACTTAATTCTCACGTAGTAATCAGTTAATCTTCCATTAGTCGGTAAAGGTAAACTAGCAAACCAAGACTTATCTATGTATCTGTAGTTTCTGTTAGTAGTTGATATATTTAAATCACTTGACGTTTGGTCATCAGTAGAAGCTTCCACACTTGTCCAATTAGGTCCAGTTGCTTTAAATTGATAATTCTGTGCCGTAACCGCCAACTCTGTCTTAGCATTTACTATAACATCCATCTCGTGGTCCCAAACCTTACCGTAGAACTTACATAAATCTGCTCCGAATGTATGTAGATAAATTTCGTTCTCACTATTAATAGCTAACCAAAAATCATTTGTTGGACCACTTGCGCCTGCCGCAGTTGGATTAGTCCCTCCTGCTGTCAATGTTCCTGGATATGAAGCTATAGTAACATCAGCTATACAAATATATTCTATTCCTTCGTATGGTATTGTATCTCCTATTACAAAATCAGTAGATGCCATATCCGCATTAAAAGCCTTTGTTTGCTTACCATTATTTGCGGTTAACACTAAATCATTATGATTGTGCCATATTGCAGGACAATTATCAAAGAATGACACGAAAGCGTTTAATACATGGTTATACCCTAACGTGAAGTCTTGAGGGATTATTGACTCAAAATCATCTTCGTCTAAATCTCTTTTCTTATACTTAAACGTCAAGTACGTCATTTTAAATCTAGGATCATAACATCCAACTATTCCATATCCCATTAAAGGAACTTCAGGAATAGATAAATTATTCGTGTTATAAATAGCAGAATAAGCATTAGGATAATAAACATTACCCTCGTCAAACTGATTATTAAAGAATACTTGTAATCCCTTAACCATTGACATCTCTTCGGGTTTTGTTCCTATTCCCATTATCATAAACGCTCGTCTACGCATATCGAACCACGCAAAACCATATTCTGTTTCAGTTAATCCATGTTGGTGCTGATTACCAAAGTAAGTATCAATATCATCATATCTATCAATTACGCCTGTTACACCTAAAGCCGTAGCATCTCCTAAAGCACTTCCTCCAACTAATTGACGTTCTAATATCGGAGTATAACCTACTGAGTGGTCTTGCCAATAGAATAGCTTAGAATCCCTTGCTTTAAGATTATTTATTTGTCCACGCTGCCCGTCAACATCTCTGTAATCAGGTATTGCAAATGTTCTAAACGAGTTGATTAACTCTCCAGGATATTTCAACTGCGACCATCTCATTCTGTACTCAAACTTACCGGTAAACTTATAGTTGTTTGGTAAAGCAGGGTACTTAATAAATGTTCCATCAGAGCTATATCCTTTATTGTAGTTAAATGATTCTAATTGAACTGTAGGAGTCATCCCTGGGTCGTTCCACACTACACCTGTTGGCGGAGTTGAAAAAGGATAAACACCCTTATTTGAACCTTTTAATCCTCTGTTTAATTGCCAATTCACATTACATTCACAAGGGAACCATATTTGATACCCCATTGAATCAGTAGGAGCTGAAGCATAATCAGCATCATATAATCCATAAGCTACATCAACTAAATTAGTAAAGCAGTCGCCTCCGAATATCTCTATGTTATTGAATGTATATTTATTCTCTCCAGCATAAGGACCCGTTGCAAATGTTCCGTTTGCTGTATCTGCTTTTACTTGAGCTGTAAATGGCTGGAAGTGTCCTGTAGACATATACAATGTATCAGATATTGCTTGAGCACTAGAACCGCCATATTGATTAGACGGGTCTTTATCTGTCATTACATTTACTACTATTTTTTCGTAAATATTAGCTGCGCCATTATTGTTATAACTTAAAACATTTCCATAGTGAGGGAATAACTCAGGCATAATAACCATTTTCTTACACCCTACAGTTTGCACATTTCTAGGAGTCGGGAAAGCACCTGCTCCACAAGTCATATCTACTCCTGCATTTAAAGTAGCTGCATCAACTGGGGACTCTCTATTGTAGTAATTCTCTCCTGTTCCTATGATGTTATTATCTCCGTTATACTCATTAAAGCTTCTATTACCATATCCATTCATTGACTTCAAAGCTTTAACTCTAGGGGACGCTGCGTCAGTAGGAACTAATGGCATTTTAAACAATTTACTAGCTATAGCATTATAAGTACCATAAGACTTAGCGTGGTCTTCTAACCAAAAAGCTTCTTTTATGTTTTGTCCTATAACACCAACAGGTTCGCTAAAAGTATAATTAACTAAATGGTCAGGGCAAATAAATGAAGACAAATCTCCTAATGAAGTGTAGAAAGTTGCCGCCGGAGAATAATCAGTTCTCACAAATCCTAATGGATATATTCTAGTAGAATCTCCTGGGTCAACACAAGTCTGCATCAATAATCCCTGAGTTATAATTGTCGGATCTCTCTCTGCTCTTACAATACAGAATCCACTACATTGATTAATTACTGATTCAGGAATATCTAATCCTGAAATTAATGCTCCGGATATGTTCAAAGAATAGGTATGTAATGTACTAGAAAATTCTCTCTCTAACATTAATCCTCCTTTAGTAACCACATCATCAAACGTATAGTCCCCTAAATGCTTTACATAAAAAGGATTTCCTTTTAAATCTAAGAATAAGGCTCCATATCTGTATTTTTCTCCACTCCAATACCCTTTATTATGTGACGCAACTGCTGGATTCTTTAAATCCCAAAAAGCAGATTGTTGGTCAGTAAATTCTATATAATCTTCTACTCTATCTCCACTAGATATTACATCGTATCTATTTCTTGTAGTACATGGTGCAACTGAAGCAGAACCGGTAAATGCAATTGTAGATTCATCTCCTGCGGCTCCTGAATATGGAATACCTGTTATAATTTCTCCTGTTACATAATATATACCACTACCACTAGGATATTCAACTGTGTCTGTAGTATTGTTTCCTAATTTAACAATCCATCTACTATCAGGGTAAACATCCCCAGCTCCAGGATTAGCTCCAACAACAGGACTCATATCTCCTGGCACTATTCCCCACGAACAAGCCGTTAATAAATTATAATCAACAGGCCCATGAGACACTACCGGATAATTAACTTGACTAATAGTAACACCGCTTAAATCTAATTCAAACTCCTCTCTCTCTGTTATATTAGCTACAATGTTATAATTCTTATTTGTAGATAATGTTTTACACTTTAATATACTTGCAGGGAACAAAGTTAAGTCTGTTATTGTAACGGTTCCTAAATTAACTCCTCCCTTATCCTCAATAGTCATTTCTGTTCCTGTAATAGGCTCTTTAGCAACTATTGATATTTGATAAGGTATTTCAGTTTTTTGATCGAACTCGGCACAACATAATTCTATTGTGTCAAAATTCGTATCTATATTTTGTATTTTAACTTTTACAGACCTATCACTACTTACTATAGTTGTTTCTGTTCCAGCTCCTACAAAATCATGGTAAGCCACTCCAGTTAAATACGCTGCATCATTATCTTTTCCTACATGAATAGGGCTACTTCCATAACTCCAAGAAGTTTGTATTCCGTCAACTGATGATGATAATCTGTAGAAGTAAATTGAGTTACCGCAATTCTTACTACCCATTCCATATTCTACAAAGTCAATATTACCTAATGACCTAGATGGAGTCCAATCAAGTAATTCTAAAGGGAAATACTCTATAACTAAAGGACTTCCTGATATAGTCGTGAAGTTTGCATTAGTAGCAACAAATACATTTCCATTAACGTAGTTTGGTGGGTCAGGTGTATTAGTCCCTCCGCTTGGTCCATACCAATTACCTCCATTTGAAATAACTCCGCCCATTACCATATATGTTTGTCCAACAACTAAATCTCCTGTTGCCATGTATGTTGTAAAAATAGGATTAGCTATATCAAATGTTCTTGGTTCGTTATTATTATCTGTCCAATAAACTCTTTCTATATTATCATTCTCTCTAAACGAGAATCCTTCTATCTTATGAACTTTACTTAAATTCAAATCAGGGTGGTGGTAATAAGGAGTGTAGCTTCCTAAGAAATCATCTCCTACTTTAGTAAATGTTATTACTCCAATTTCTCCATATCCACCAGTTGATTCATTGTTTGTACTAAATACAACTAACTTATCAATAAAAGAAATAAAGCCTATAGGCATAGGTAAATCATCACTTAGACTAGCCGTGCCGTCATTTGCAGGTAAGTATCTAGGTCGTAAAGTAAGAATTACTCTATTGCCTTTAGACATCTCCACTGTATAGTGGTTACCGTCATACGAAATCAACATCCCGTTCTTCATATTGCGGTAAGTTCCATCAGGTTGTAAAATAAAGGAGCTATCTTGGTGTAGTCCTTTGTCAAATGTATTAATAATTGAACCAGCCATAATCAGTTGTTGTTGTCATTCCTTTATAAAGTCCTCGACCTGCATACGGGTCGTTATATAATTCTGCAATTTCCATTTTTTGAGTATCATTCAATTCTGCATCTAAAGCTCTTGCATGAGCACATAATCTATCCCACTCTCTGTAAGCCATATTCATTGAATTAACTTCTTGATTAGACTTATTTCTCTTTCTCTTCCAATACATATATTGAATATACTCAGATATAGCAGCCACATGATTTTCTCCAATTTTAATGAATCCATCACAATCACTAGCATATCCATCGTACATGATAGTCATTTTAGTTTCATTTACATCGTAACTGAAAACCATTTTATTATCTTGTATCTCATAAGGTACAATTCCACAGTTAGTAGTTTCTCCGATACTTCCCGCGTCCACTACGATAAACTGATTACCTCCTGACGTTGAAAAATTCATTGCTCCACCTAATCTACTTGTAAATAGACTACCGCAATTAGGGTCGTGTTCACCTAATACAGCACCTCTCATTTTCTTAACATCGCATGGTAATTCTGCTGTACATCCGCAAATATCTATTACTGCAAATTTTCTTATCACGCCTTGTCCGCCGATTTCTTTTTCAGCATAAGTAGCCCAAGTCATAAACAATGGCAACATCTTATTGTGGTCTAATGCTAACATATCTGAAGCATCCACTATAGCGTTTTTTATTGATACTAATTTATTAATTGACATATTCTCTCGTAATTAATTTTCCTTTTAAAATTCCTTCGCTTACAGCTTTTGATAAATTAGCGTGTGGTTGAAAAAATATCTTTTTTTTATGTTTATACCTTCTTGACTCGAATACTATATCGTAAATATACTGCGTAGTACTCATGTTTAATTTAGCCTCTACTACTCTTCCTCCACTGTACATCAACCCTTTGTTTAGTAAAGCCATTGCTTTCTTATCCTCGCTCCTTCTTCTTGCTTTAACCCAAATCCTTGAACCATAATCTAAATCTACTACAGCTCCTACTTTTAAGTTATTTAATATCTCTTCTTCTATATAACTATTCCAAATCTTATTAATCTCTGGAGTAGTTATTCTCTTCTTATATTTAGTTTTAAATTCACGTTTTATAAATCCATGAACTCTAGGAGTTACCCATCTTTCTTGTTTTGCGTTAGCTATTTTCTTCATTGGTTTTTAATAACATCATCCGCAGAATCATTTAAAACATCTGTTACTTGTTGTTTTTCTATTTGGAACTCAGTAGTTAAAATAGATATTACAATTTGTCTTGCCAAATGCGCCGATACAGGATATGGGTCATTCTCAGTCATCTCCACTTCATAATTAGTGTAAAACACTTGTGAGTTACCACTTGCTGTAAACGTACTTGTTGACGTTCCTGTAAAAGTCTGTCCTGGTAAATAATTAACTGCATTATAAGTTACCATACCTGTAGTTCCTTTTACTGTATAAGAATATCCGCTTTTAACACTTCCGCTTATTACCGGTAATGTTTTTTTAATCATTAATCCTTCAGTAGTTGCAGGTATTCCAAAAAATCTCAAGTTATTAACTAATCTATTAACATAAACAGTAGTTCCGAATCTTTGATAATAAGGAAACTTTGCTCTTACGTGCTCTGCTGGTATTTGTTTCCACATTTCTAATGGGTAAGCAGTATAATTAGTTTTACCGCAAGCTGAAATAACCTTTAGCCCCAAGTCTAAGTTACCGTCTCCAAGTGCTGTTAAATTGATTATTTCAGGTATCTCAGTCTTCATAATATCACATTCGCAGAAAGTAATAATCGGATCATCCGCAATATTAACTTTAGTTAAATTATATATCCCGAAATCCATTAACCAATTTTGGTCAATTACTCCTGTAACATTGTATTCTTTTAATATCTCTGAAACTCTTGTTTGTTCTACTTTAAAACCTACCCACGTTTCATCCACACGCGAATCATCAGTACGGGAGAATCTTTCTAATAGTACTAGAATATCATCTACTATTTGTTTTTTAGTTGGCATTTTTCAGTTATTTATACTTCAAATGTAACGAAAATTATTACTTGTTTTAAATTCAAAGTTGAATTAAAAAAGCCCTACATTTCTGTAAGGCTTAAAGTGAATTTGATTAAGTTTTTGGTCGGACTAAAATCATTTCAATACAAATATAATTAATTCTTTTTATTCCAAAGCCTTAATTTAGCTTTTACAGATATTTTGTGAGTTCTATTGAATGGGTCATAACCATATCCAAATAATGCTTTTTTAGTATCGAAGTCTGCGGATGCAAACATTCCAAATGAATTAAGATTACCATAAGGTTCTAATCCTAAAAATAATAACTGCTTCTCCTGAATCTTAGTTTCTTTTATTACCATAGTTGGAACCTTCCATCTATATCCCGTTTTAATTCTTCTTAGCTCGTTCTTATAAACTTCTTCCGTTAAGTAAAACGTTACGCTATCATTCATTATAGAATCGTTATAAACTCTTTTAGTGAAGTAATCTCTAACTACAGCCCCCGAATCTACTTTTGCAGGAATAGTTATAGTTGCCCCTGGAGTTCCTGGAACTTGAACGATATAAGGAGTTGGATTAGTTACTGTCTGTAGTGTATGGTATTCCTTTGTAGCTTTAATATAAACTGTATCAATAGTAGAATTAGATTGCTTACTCTCACATCCACGATTGAATATAAAAGATAATAATGCTACCAACGATAACACTATTATAATTATATCTTTTAGTTTATTAATCATAAATCTCGATAGTAACCTTAATTAACTCTCCTGACGGATTAGCCGACACACCTGAAGTGTTATAATAGTTTAAAAATATTGAATTTGAATCACTCCAGGTCATACCGCTCCTTTCTGTAATTCCAGTGCAATTAAAATTAACATTAGCTTCTGCTGAACCCATCAACCCTGTTCCTGAAATAATCACATACCCAGTACTGTCATAAGAAATTGTAACATCTCCGCCTAATTCATTTATTGTCTCTTCATACGTCACTGTTGTGCTAGACCAATTCACACTAGCTACATATTTTTTAAAAGAAGGAGTAGGTATTGGATTATTATTCACGTAATCTACTAATTCATTTACCTTTGAAGCAATCTCTCTTTCAGAGTTGCTAAACATATTTTTAAATACTGTACTTAATTTATTTATCATAATTTCTATTTTTTATTATTTTTCTTCTAAATATAAACAAGCTAAAGCCTTATCCACTACTCCGCAAATAACAGCCGCAATTAAAGCGTTTTTATCACTAGATGCGATATACGTTGATGCGATTATAGGAGCTGAAAATCCAGCTAAAATAGTTTGTAATTGAGCAACCTCTTTCTGAGTAGGCTGCATTAAATTCCATATTGACCAATACACTTTGTACTTTTTCATAATATTAGTTTTTTAATTCAAATTTTTTAATAGCGTAAATAATTGACACCACAACTTTATTCTTCCAATCCGCAGTAAGCATCTTAGTAGCTTCTTCTTTATTTGTATGGAATCCTAACTCACATAAGATAGCTGGACAATTAGTATTCTTTAATACATAAAAATTCTCCTCTTTATCCTCGTCCTTGTCAGAACTGTCAGTTCTCCATTTAACAGTATCTTTGAAGTTATCTTGTAATTCATCTATCACTAACTGAGCAAACTCATCACTCTTTGTTTGACCTACAGATGTATAAACACTCATTCCACTTGCTTGATGCCAATTTGAGCCATCTCCGGCAGCGTCAGAATGAATAGAAATATAAACACATGGTTTGGTTCTACTTAAATTATTAGCTCTCTCTACTCTCGTAACTAACGCAACATCTTGTTCTGAAGCAACAATATCAATACATTTAATCCCTTCTTGTTCCATTGCCGTGACTAATCTCTTAGCAATATCTCTATTATTAACACCTTCAAATAATTGACTTCCATCGTCAAATTTAGGAGAGCGTTTCCCAGTCGTAACATACTGTCTATTCACCATTCCTCCGTGTCCTGGGTCAATTATATATGTAAACTTACTCATGCTTTTAAATTTTTAATGTTAGGTAATTTTAATCTTTTTAATTCAGGATGCGGCGGCAAAACCATGCAAAACTGAGGCCTTCTTTCATTTTTATCCTTTCTTTTATTCGTTTCTGTATTACAAGCTATGTGACCTGATATAAACGAATCTCCATTATTCTCAAAAGCTTTTTTACGCCTCTTGAAGTTAAATCTCATTACAAACTTCTTTGCTTCTACTAAATCTATTCTATTGTTTATCTTCATAAACTCAATAGTAGTCTTGTATAATATCTTTGTTTCTAAAGACTCTAACTTAGATTCAAAGTCACTCATTTTACTTTCAATTCTCCATATACCTC
>JACCDQ010218942.1_pt1 | contig 15763 bp, 18 predicted proteins | sample 7446031 | NCBI WGS metagenome assembly JACCDQ01 (sample SAMN15323442, study PRJNA562643) | freshwater metagenome | isolation source: river surface water | place: USA:Blue River Watershed | collected 2017-08-17
AAATTAAAGCTGGGCAAGATACCAAACTAGATGATGATTTTTGTATTATTGCAAGAGTGGAAGCTTTGATTGCAGGTTGGGGATTAAAAGAAGCTGTTCGCAGAGCTGAAGCTTATCGATTAGCTGGTGCCAATGGAATTTTAATGCACTCAAAAATTTCTAAACCAGATGAAATTTTAGCATTCATGAAAGAATGGGGTGAAAGATCGAGAACTTGTCCTGTCGTGATTGTTCCAACGAAATATTATTCAACACCAACTGACGTTTTTAGAGAATCTAATGTGTCAGTTTGTATTTGGGCAAATCATTTAATGAGATCTGCTGTATCAGCAATGCAAAAAACTGCGAAGCAAATTTTTGAAGAGCAGTCTTTAATTAATATTGAAGATAAAGTGGTAACTGTAAAAGAAGTATTTCGTCTGCAAAATGATAGTGAATTAGAAGAAGCAGAAAAACTTTATTTGAAAGTTGCTGATGGTGATAAACCAAGATCCATTCTTTTAGCCGCTTCAAGAGGAGCAGAACTGAAAGAATTGACAGAAGATAGACCTAAAGTTTTGATTGATATTAATGGCAAACCATTGATAGAACAATCGATTGATTCATTTTATGATCACGACATTAAAGATATTACGATTGTAACTGGATACAAGTCAGAAGCATTCAAATTTCCCAATATTAAATATGTAAAAAATGAGGCTTTTGAAAACACATCGGAGTTAGCATCACTCTTTTTAGCTAAAAAAGAAATTGTCGATAATTGCATCATTTCTTACGGGGATATCTTATACCGTAAATATATTCTCTCTCGCTTGTTAGAAGAAAAGGGAGATATCACCATTGTTGTAGATGCTACGATTGAAAATAGATCAAAAGACTATACGGGAGATTTTGTCCTTTGCTCTAGAGCTCATACAAAAAATTTCAGTGAAAGAAATGCGGAGTTAGCTAAAGTTAGTTTTGGAAAAATTTCAGATTTAAAAGGAATTCATGGAGAGTGGATTGGTTTAATTAAAACTAATAAAATTGGTTCAGAAATTTTATCAAAAACGTTAAACGAACTTTCAAGTAAACCAGATTTTAATAAAATGAAGTTACCTGATTTAATGAATGAGTTACTTGAAAGAAAGATTAAAATAAATGTTATGTATATCGATGGACACTGGATGGACATTGATACTTACGCTGATGTTTCTAAAGGGCAAACTTTCTAATGACATTTGAAGTTCGAGAATTAAATATTAACGATGAAGCCGCATTCCTGAGAGGTTTTAAGTACTGGGAAGGCGAGGATTTGAGTTGGTATACATTTGAATTTGAATTTAATGATAGCTTTGAAAAGCATTTGCTAAGATTAGAGAAAAATAAATTAGGTATCGATTTGGCCAGTAACAGAGTTCCAAGTACTATGCTCTATGGATTTTATGAAGGCGAAATAATTGGCAGGGTGAGTATCCGCCATGAGCTTAATGAATATTTAAGTACAATTGGTGGCCATATAGGTTATTCAGTGGCACCAAAGTTTCGAAGAAAGGGACTTGCCACCAAAATGCTAAGTGAAGGTTTAGAGTATTGTAAAAGTCATTTAAAACTTAAAGAAGTTTTAGTGACCTGTGATGATGATAATGTTGCTTCGATAAAAACCATTGAAAAAAATGGGGGAATCTTTGAGAATCGCTATGTCTCAAATGATGGCAAAGAAATAAAGAGACGTTATTGGTTTAAATTTTAAATGGAATTTATTCTAAAAAGAGGAAATTATGATAACAGCTGATAAATTTTTAACACCGGCCCGAGAAATAGGATTTAATTTTTTTACCGGAACACCTTGTTCTTATTTAAAGCCATTTATTAATTATGTTATTGATACCGATGGTTTTGATTTTTTTGACTCGGTTAATGAAGGCGATGCTGTGGCGATTGCAGCTGGGGCTACAGTTGCTGGTAAGCGAGCCGTCGTCATGTTTCAAAATTCAGGACTAGGAAATGCGGTCAATCCAATTACCAGTTTAACTTATACTTTCAATCTTCCTATTATGATTATTACCACTTTAAGAGGTGAGCCAGGGGGGCCTTCTGATGAGCCTCAACATGAACTTATGGGGCAGATTACAATTCAAATGCTAGAAACTATGAAATTAAAATGGGCTTATTTTCCTCAAACTGAAAATGAAGTTGCACCTGCCTTAAAACTAGCTGATGAATATATGAAAAAAACTTCTCAGCCGTTTGTTTTTGTCATGAGAAAAGATGATATTGCTGAATATAAATTACAAAAAAAGTCAGCACCTTCAACAAAAACTTTTTCAATTAAACATCAAGATAATTTTGAATTAGATTATCAAAATCGAGTAATGAGAACTCCTGTACTTGAATCAATTCAAAATGATCTAGGCGACGATGTCGCGATTGTCGCAACGACTGGAAAGACAGGAAGAGAGCTCTATGAAGTTGGCGATAAAAAAAATCAATTCTACATGGTTGGTTCAATGGGGTGTGCTCTAGCTTTCGGATTTGGACTAGCGGTCAATAAGCCGAACTTAAAAGTTTTAGTGATTGATGGTGACGGAGCATTATTAATGAGAACTGGCTCTATGGCGACAGTTGGGGCCTATAAACCTAAAAATTTAATTCATTTATTGATTGATAACGAAGTACATGATTCAACAGGTGGTCAAGGAACTGTGACCGGTGGAGTGTCTTTTGGGGCAATTGCACAAGGTTTTGGTTATCCAAATATTTCTTCAACTGACAAAATTGAAATGTTGAGTGAAACTTTAAAAACAATTAAAACAAAAAATGAAGGTCCTTATTTCATTCATATGAAAACTAAAAAAGGCTCTCCAGAAAAACTAGGAAGACCAAAAGTAACTCCAGCAGAAGTTGCAATTAGATTTTCAAATTTTGTTCAGTCTTTTTAAGTTTAAAAAATGTTTGGTGGCTTAAATAAATACCTATGCCACCAAGAATTCCTCCGATAAAGATATCTTCGATTCGAAGTAGCGATAAGCTTAGGGCATTTTCTTGAATTGATTTTGTCATTTCTAGCAGACATAAAACAAAACATGATATGCAAATATTTCCAAGTGTGAAATTGATAGTAATTAGAAGCGGCATTAAAAGATTACTAATAAAGATTAAGACAATTAAAGTTAAAAAGAGATTGGTCGAAAAATAAATACAAATAAGGGCCAAGATAATTCCTAGTACTGTACCCAAAAAGCGTTGAGTCGCTTTTAGGTAAGTGGCCCTAGGATCAGGAAGCATAACAATTAAAATGGTGCCAACAATCCAATAAGCTCGATTTAAATTTAGCCAGTAAGCGAATAAGTAACCAATCAGAGTCATCAATGCTAAAAAAAATGCAAATTTGGTGCTACTTTTATTGGATAGAGCTGATTTAAATGTGATCCACTTAGGTTGATACTCTTTTGTTTCAAAATTTAATGCTAGAAAATCGGTTAATTTCACTAAAGCTATATAAAAAACAAAATTGAAAAAAACATAAATGCTCGCCATTTGTATACTAGGCAAACTTAAATTAAGACCAGAAATGGTGGTAATATTAAGTAAAAAAAATAAAAAAATTCTTTCAATTTCGATGTTGAAATTTTTGATTTTCCCTAAAATAAAGGCCAGTAAAAAAAAGATAAGATATTTAAAATCCCCAAGGGCATTAACCCCACTTCCTAAAAAATAACCACTTAATAAGGCGAATGCGGTAACCAATAAATGATAGGCCCTGGTTTTGAATTGTCCGTGATGATCATTTAAAGTGAGAGCAAGTCCTAAAAGTGATGCTAAAACAGAATCAAACAAATGTTGATTTTTAAATCCTATAATTAATGGCAATGTTGTGCTCAATGCACAGACAATCATTTTTTGGATTGGTACTTGTTTAATTTCTTCGAATTTAAAAATATCTTTTTTAATACTACTAAACATAAAACAATAAAACTTTATGGTTCCTTCAATAAACTAACGGTGTATGGTCCTTCATCAATCGCAATCGTTTTTGAAAAAGGAATTCGCATTTTAAAATAGGGCGAAAAAGTTGCAAAGGTGTGAAATTCACCTTTCAGACTAAAGGGAGAAATATTCTCTGGAAGTTTTTCTATCCAACTTTGATCATATAATTTTGCTAAATAAGAATTATCCAGTAAATTTTTATTTACTCCGGTGATAATCGCTTGGTGATTTAATTCAAAATATTCTTGAATAAGTTCTTTTTCTAAACACTGCTCTAGTGGAAAAAGTGCGTTGACCTTTAGGTGATGACAAAGATTTTGGTGTACTTTAAAACTTCCAGCTTCCTTGGTGCAGCCAAATGCTAAATGTTGAATTCCTTTTTGGAAAAATAATTTTAACTTTTGCTCGAGGTTATTAAAAAAATCAACTTCAGAAATATCAGGTTCGACATAGACTCTTACTAAGGGGATATTGAGAAGTTTTGATTGTTCGACAATCAGTGTTTCAGGAATGCCATGGTATTGAATGTAATTACTCTTAGGATTGATAAGAGAAACAATGGCAGTAATTTCATAATCAGAGGATTGTTTTAATTTGGTAAAACATAAGTTGGATTTTTTGCCACCCGACCAAAATAGCAAGACTTTTGATTTATTCATGAAGAAGAATATAGCTTAAAAAAATATAAAAGGCCCTCTGTTTTATATTGCAACTACTTCAAAAGTTGGCGAATTTAAAATGGCTTTTTTAACAGTACAACCTTCAATTGATCTAATAATTCCCTCGCGATCTTTCTGTCCTATATGTTCAGGAAATTTGACTTCAATTTTAAAATGGATTTTATATTTATTATCAGGGTCTTTAGTTATGACTTCTTTAATCTCTATACCTTCAGTGTTTATATTTCGAGGTCGACAATAGGCTTTAGTAAAATATCCTGCGCACATTGCTACGGAGGCCAAGAAATAATCAAAAGGACTTGGAGCAGTATTTTCTCCTAAATTATCAAGAGGCTGGTCCGATAAAATGGAAAAGGTATCAAAATGTGCTTTAAGTTTCTGATTTTCCAAAAGTTCTATCTTGAATTCCATTGCAAACCTACTTTAAAATGTCATGATTTATGCCTCATTTTAGGTTATAAATAAGGCAATTAAAATGATGTAAGTCATGGGATTAAGATGAAAAACCAGAAGTTGAAACGTTGTTTTTGGGTAGATTTAAGCAAAGATTATTATGTGAAATATCACGATGAAGAGTGGGGTGTTCCAGTTCATGATGATAAAGTGCATTTTGAATTTTTGATTTTAGAATCGGCTCAGGCGGGATTAAGTTGGTCCACAATATTATCGAGACGTGAAGCTTATCGAAAAGCTTATGCAAATTTCGATGTGAATAAAGTCGCAAAATATAATGATAAAAAAATTAAAGAACTGCTTTTAAATGAAGGGATTATTCGTAATCGATTAAAAATTAATTCAAGTGTAAGAAATGCCCAACTTTTTATTGAAATTCAAAAGGAATTTGGTAGCTTTGATGCTTACATTTGGAGTTTTGTGAAAAATAAAGTGATTAAAAATAAATTAAAATCAAGAAGTGATTATATCGTTAAATCTAAAGAGAGCGATGCTCTAAGTTTAGATCTCAAAAAAAGAGGCTTTAAGTTTTGCGGGAGTACCATCATGTATGCTTATATGCAAGCCTGTGGTTTAGTGAATGATCATACAACAGATTGTTTTTGTCATAAAAAGAGGAAAATATGAAAACGATAAAAAGAAATGTGTTATTAAACCCTGGTCCTGCCACTACTTCAGATTCAGTGAAAATGGCAATGGTTGTACCTGATATTTGTCCGAGAGAACTTGAGTTTGGTGAATTAACTTTATCTGTTCGCAACGATTTGATTAAAGCTGCAAATGGGGAAGGGACACATACATGTGTCATGCTTACTTCCTCCGGAACAGGTGGAGTGGAAGCTTGCCTAACGTCAGTCATTCCTCAAGGAAAAAAAGTTTTAATTTTAAATAATGGTGCCTACGGCGAAAGGATGCAAAAGATCTGTGATGCTTATGAAGTTGCCCATGTGGATTACAATGGTGAATGGGGTTTCCCAATCAATTTAGAAGCAGTTGAAAAATTGTTGAAAGATAATATTAATGATGTCACCCATCTGGCATTTATTCATCATGAAACGACTGTGGGAATTTTAAATCCTATTGATAAAATTTCTGCCATTGCACAAAAATACAATGTCGAAATTATCGTCGACGCTATGTCATCTTTTGCGGGGATGGAGATTGATGTAAAAAAAGATAATATTCATTTCTTAGTTTCTTCTTCGAATAAATGCATCCAAGGGATGGCGGGAATTAGTTTCGTTTTTTGTAATTTAGAATCGCTTATGAAAACAAAAAATTACAAGAAAAGGAATTTTTACTTTAACTTAATTGAAAATCACAACTATCTTGAAAAAAACAAGCAATTTCTTTTTACACCGCCTGTTCAAACTTTATATGCTTTAAGACAAGCGGTTACCGAATATTTTGAAGAAGGTCCAAAGAATCGTCATGCAAGATATGCTTCAATGTATGAGATTATGAAGAAAAGATTAGTGGAATTAGGATTTAAGTTTTTAGTAGATGAAGCTCATCACGCCAAACTTTTAACCGCAATTTTAGATCCATCGTCTCCCAATTATTCTTTTAATGAAATGCATGACTACTTAATTGAAAGAGGATTTACCATTTATCCAGGTAAAGTTGGAAACAAAAATACTTTTAGACTTTCTAATATCGGACAAATTTATCCTGAAGATATAAAGAATTTTTTAGTGGCTTTTGAAGATTATTTAAAAGTTAAAAAAATCATTTAAATTTTTTTTAGTTTTAAAAGTTATGAGTTTAAATGATTTAGCTTTAAAAATTGAAGTAGAACTAAAGCAAATTGAAAAAGAGTTTTCTGAATTTCAAAAAAGCATGGAACTAGCTTGCAAAACTCAATGTGCAGCTTGTTGCCAGAATCCTGAAATTTCATGCCACCCTTTCGAGTTATTGCCACTGGCCCTTGATTTATATAATCGCGGCCTCGCTTTAGATTATTTAAATTCTCTTGAAAATAATTCTGAAAAAATTTGTTCACTTTTATCAATAACCGATGAAAAAAATGGCTTAGGTTATTGTACCAATTATTCTCATCGGCCTTCACTATGTCGAGCTTTTGGAGTAGCTGGAAGGAAAAACAAGTTAGATCAAGTTGAATTGAGTCTTTGTAAAAAATTAAAAGAAATGTATCCGAGTGCTGTTTTAAAAAATGAAATTGAGGTTCCTTTAATTGGCTTATTAAAGTTTCGACTTGAAAGTATCGATCCAGTTTTTTTAGATCAAAGTTATCCAATAAATCAATCACTTAAAATAATTTTAGAAAAAGTTTTATTGTATAAAAAACTTGAAAAATCTAATTGAATTCTGTGGCGATAGCAGTAAATGAGTATTGATTTTTTTCTGAGTCGATTATTTGGAATTGATACTTTTTATCTTTTTGAAGTGGCGAATTTAAATCAAAAATCATACCGTGATAACTTCCTCTTTTTAATTCTAAAAGCGTTTCTGGTTTAATTGTTATAAAATCAAGCTTTCTCATGGTCATCATGTTGTTTTCATGTTTCATTTCATGCAGTTCTATTTTTTTAAATTCCTTAGAGGTGATAGCAATAATTTTCACTTCTTTTTTACTTTGGTTTTTAATCTCCATATAGAGCGCCGTGGCCGGTGCAGCCGGTGGAACAATTCTAATTTTTGCATTTGTGATAAGAAGACTCTCACTGGCATTGAGATTTAAGTTAATGATAAAAGTAAAAAAAGAATAAAATAAAGGCAAAAATAATTTCATTGAGAAATTCCTATTTGTTTATAATGAGTTTTTTTAATTCACTGACATAGGCAGTTTTAGGTAATTCATGATGAAGAGTTTGAATGATTTTACCTGATTGATCGAGGACCAATATGTCAGTTGAGTGATCTATGGTATAAGATAAATTAGAATTATCTTGAAAAACTTTTTTAAAAACTATCCCAAAATTTGCCGTTAGTGGCTCTAGTTGAGTTTGAGGTACAAAAACGCCAACGAATTCAGGGTTAAAATATTCTAGGTAAGTTTTGATTTTTAAAAGTGTATCTCTTTCTGGGTCTAATCCCGTGAAGATTAATTGAAAGTTACTTTTTTCTTCTGGGCTTAGTTCTGAAAAACTTGCTTTTATTTTATTTAAGGTTGTAGGGCAAGCTTCTGGACAAGTTAAAAAACCAAAGTAAAGAAGAGTATATTTAGTTGTAAGTAATTCTTTAAAATTTTTATCACCCTTCGTCGTCGAGTAAGAAGTTTGTAGAGGAGAATAAGTGGAGTGATTTTTAGAGTAAATATATGAACCCACGATAATGGAAAAAAGTACGAAACCTAAAAAAATGTCTGTAAATAATTTTTTATTCATTTAAATTAAATCTCTTTTGGCTCTAATAATTGCCGTACCACTAATTCTTAACTCTTGATCACTTCCGAAGCATTCAGTTTTAACTGTAAAAATAGGCTTATTCGGTTTTTGATCAATGACTTCTAAGCGATAAGATAAGATTTCATCAACGTACACTGGTGCATGAAAATTGAGTGTCTGGCTTAAGTAAATTGTTCCAGGCCCTGGAAAATTATTAGCAAAAATTTTTGAAAAAAATGATGCTCCAACCATACCATGGGCGATTCGACCTTTAAAACCTTGGGATTTAGCTTCTTCATCATTAAAATGAATGGGATTAAAGTCTTTTGAAAAAGCTGCGAATTTTTCAATTGTTTCTGCGTTTATGCTTATTTCTTCTTTATAAATATCGCCAATTTTCATATCATTGTTCTATGTTTAAGAGGTTAATAATTTGTATAAGTTTATTTAGCATAAATCTTAGGGCTCATGAAAGAGATTTTGTTATAACTTCTGTTGTTTCAGATGAAAATGTCTACGTCCAAGCGATGAATCACGATAAGCCAGTTGAAGATGGGGCTTTATTTGCAGTTTATTCTCATGAAACTGATCAAGTATTGGGGGTGGTTAAAGTTTTGTCGCAAGATCCCAACAATTTTTCATTTATAGGAAGAATTGAAACACATGATAAAAATGGTGCTATAAGGCCAGAAAACTATTTAAAAAAACTCGATCTTACGAAAGATAAAAATCCAATTACTGGTCGATTTGATTTAGAAGTAAAGTCAGAGTTAAAAGTGGCAAGTAAGTATCGACCATTGGTTTACACTGGTATCAGTAATGGATTTACTGCTTCTAATTTATTTAAATCGGAAATTTTATTTGGTCCTTCCATACTAGCTTATGGATTAAATTCGGATGTTCAAATTCACACGCAACTCATTTCGGCCATGTTTAAAATTTTAAATGCAGGAATAAAGTTTAAAGTTATTGAAAATGATTTGCTCTCGCTTTCTATTCAAAATGATTTTCAGTATTTTTATAAAAAGAAAAAAGAGTCCTATCTTTTTACTCTGTATTTAGATACACAGAGTAATTCTAAGTTTAAAACTTTAGGTAAGCTTAAGGTTTTCTCGAAAAAGCCTGCGGATGAATTTCTATACAATAGTGAAGAGTATCAAAAAGACGTTAATATTGAAATGCAACTTTCTTACTCATATATTTTTGATAATTGGAACCAATTAATTATTGGGCCTAAAGTTGATGTGAATAAAAAGAGAGTCGGTGGAATGCTTGGTTACTACAAAATTGAAAAAGAAATTCATACGATGTTAGGACTTTCTTCTAATGACTTTTCGGAATTAAAATTAGGTAAAAATGCTTATTTGATCAACTTTGATATTTGGTGGCGCTTTTAAAAATTGAGAAATTTGTTAGAATAGTGAAACAGAGGTTTTTTATGTTTAATAGCTATTTTAGTGAATTAGAGTCAGATCAAATTGTTTCAAAAGAAAAAACTTTTTCCTTCACCTTAAAAGTTGTCACCATCGTTTTAATTTATTTTTTAATAAAATTTAATTTAAAATATCATTACTATCGTGAAAATGTTTTTATGATTCCTGGCTTTATTGCCGTATTAAGTTCGAAATTCATTTTACAAAAATTACTTCAAAATACTTTTAAGGCACTTTTTGGTTTTATAATATCCGTTTTTTACATGACGGGATTACTGATTTTCTTAACCGGTGGATTAAGGGCACCCGGAGCCATGTGGATTTGTATCATGCCCTTTATTTCTGGGACAGTGCTGGGAAAAAGAGGGTTTGTCCCTGGTATAGTTTTTACCATTGGAATATTTGCTATTTATTATATCGCCGGAGTTTTTCAATTTGTGCCGTTTCCTTATCCTGATATGGAACTATATTTTAAAGAGACGCGTACAAATTTGTTTTTATTTTCAGCCTTTGCTTTAGTGATGGTTTCGAATTATTTTAAAACCGAAGAGTACAATAAAAGCAAGATTCTTGATGAGAAAACTAAAAATGAAAATCTGTTAAAAATTTTATTCAATGACTTAGCTAATCCTATTCAAAACATAAGAATGATTTTAAAAAAGTTAAGTAGTAGTCGAGACACTTCTGAGTATATGCATGGAGTGACTCAATTAGATGAAGTAAGTATACGAATGGTCGAAACGCTTGATCAAGTTAGAAAAATGAAAGCGCTAGATGACGGCAAAGTAAATTTAGAAATCAAACCAATTTTAATTAGAGAAGCCTTAAAGAAAAGTCAGCAACTTTTGATTGATCAAATTACTCTTAAAAAAATAAAAATGAATGTTTTGAATGACCCCTCTGATCAAACGGTTATTATGGTTGATGAAGTGTATTTCATTCTGCAAATTCTTTGCAATATTATTTCAAATTCAATCAAGTATTCAGAACAAGGATCAGAAATTTTTATAAATTGGTCTAATACAGGAGATGCCACGCAAATTGAAATTCGCGATCAGGGAATAGGAATGTCGCAATCAATTGTGGATCATTTATTTTCGGCCGAAAGAAGAACTTCAAGAAGAGGAACTTTTGGCGAAGTTGGAACAGGTTACGGAATGCCATTAGTGAAATCTTTTACACAGCAATTCAAAGGTTCTGTCAGTGTTTATTCGGTTGAGAAAACTGCGACTTCAAAAAATCATGGAACGACAGTGACACTAAAGTTTCCCAAAGTTTAATTTTCTCTAATTCGCTTATAGATTTTGATTGAAGTTACGATGGTAAGAATCAAGAAGATCAGTGCGATGATGGCATATAAAAAACTGATATTATCTTTTAGAACGACTAGAAAAACAATCGAGATTAAAAAAAGAGTTGATATCTCGTTGATGTAGCGAAGTTTTAAGGGTGAATAGTGTATGTTCAATTTGTTTATATTGTTGAATATTTTATGCAAATAAAAATGATAAATATAAAGACCAATAACAAAAATCAACTTGGTTTGAAGCCATGGGTTTTCAGCAATCTTCCAATTTTGAAGTAGGGCTGTTCCAAATATTAAAACCATAATCATAGACGGCCAAGTGATCCCGTACCACAATCGTTTTTGCATAATTTTAAATTGATTTTGAAGAATATCCCTTTCCGCTTCAGATTTATCTTTAGCTTCGCAATGATAAATAAATAAACGTGGCATGTAGAATAATCCTGCAAACCAAGTTACAATAAAAATGATGTGCAGTGCTTTAAATACCAGATAATAATCAGTCATAGGCACATTTTAGTGAAAAATTAGAGTTATGGATAGAGTATTTTATATTTTTCGTCATGGTGAAACTGATTGGAATAAAGAGCGTCGGACTCAAGGACATACCAATACTCCTTTAAATGAAAATGGATTAAGACAAGCAGACGAACTCGCTTTAAAGTTGCGTACTTTTCCATTGGAAGTTATTTATTCGTCTGATTTAGATCGTGCCCAAATGACTGGTAAAGCCGTTTCTGATCGAAAACAAATCCCCTTAATATTAGATTCAAGATTAAGAGAAATGAGTTATGGAAAAATTGAAGGGATGCTGTTTGCTGAAGCAGTGGAACTCTTCGGTGATGAATTTAAAAAACTCCAATCTTTTAAACGTGCTCATGATCATGTGAAATTTCCCGAGGGAGAGACGAGACATGATTCTCGAATAAGATTTCAGTCACTCATCTATGACATTATTGAGAAGACAGATTTTTCGCATATTGGGATTTCCACACACGGGGGAGCTATTCGTAATTTTCTTCATTACTATCTCGATGAAGATTACCCGATTTTGCCAATTCCCAATTGTGTGGTTTATCGCTGTACTTATAATGTTTCTACTAAAAAATTTTTAGTAGAAACGACACCTATTTAAATTTGGCAATTTCTTGTTCAAAGCGAGCTTTTAATTTTTTTGCTTCGGTTTGATATTCTGCTTTATCTTTCCAAGATAGTGCCGGATTTAAGATATCATTTGAAATGCTTCTTACTTTTTCTGGAATCATGAAGCCAAAAATCTCATCTTTTTTAAATGGAGTATTGTCTAATTCATTATTTTGAATGGCGCGGATGATGTCGCGAGTGATGGCGAGAGGAAATCTTTCACCAACGCCATAACCACCTTTGTACCAACCAGTGTTGATTAGCCATACATTGATATTAAACTTTTCAACATAAAACTTTAAAAGCTCTTGATACTTTTTAGGATGTAAAAGCATGAAGGGTGCACCAAAGCATGGCGAGAAAGCCGCTTTCGGGCTCTTAACACCGATTTCAGTTCCGGCAAGCTTAGCGGTATATCCTAAAACAAAATACTCGAGCGCTTCGCTGCTTGAAAGTTTGGCAACTGGTGGTAAAACACCGAACGCATCTGCACTTAGAAAAAATAAATGCTTTGGTATTTGAGCCTGACGATCAATGATTCTATCTTCGATAAATTCTAGTGGATAACTTGATCTTCCATTTTCAGTCACGCTTCCATCAAAAAAATCTAACTCACTTTGTGCTTGGTTAATGGCCACGTTTTCTAAAAATGAACTAAATTGAGTTGAAGCCTTGTAAATTTGAGGCTCAGTTTTAAGAGAAAGCTTGTAGGTTTTGGCATAACAACCACCTTCAAAGTTAAAGACGCCAGTTTCGGTTAGTCCGTGCTCATCATCTCCAATTAAACGCATTCCCTCATCTGTCGACAAAGTGGTTTTTCCTGTACCAGATAGTCCAAAAAAGACGAAGCTTTCATTTTTTTGATTGGTGCTAGCTCCAGAGTGCATTGGAAGAATTTTCATCTTTGGTAAAATAAAATTCATAATAGAGAACATGCTCTTTTTAATTTCACCAGAGTAAAAGGTCCCGATAATGATCGTTTTTTTTCTTTTAAAGCAAGTGACGATAATAGTTTCAGATTTGGCATTAAAGTCTTTGGGATTGATGACACAGTCTGGGGCATGAATGATTTGATATGTGTCTGCATCAGAGACTTCTTTATTTTTAAACATGTAGTAAGTGAAGTGAGCGCTATATGGTTCACTAGAAATAAATTCGATATTTAATTCATGATGAGCCTTGTGTCCGATAGCTCTTTCGGTTAAATACAATTCATTTTTGGTGCTCAAGTGGCTTAAAACTTTTTGCTCTAGTTTTTCAAAAGTTTCTTCCGACATTTCGTTAATATTATTTTCCCACCAAATATCATTTTTTGTGATTTCAGTTTTAACAACATATTTATCATCGGCCGATCGACCAGTGTGTTTACCGGTATTGATAATAATTTCCCCATGCGGGCCGAGTTTGCCTTTTTTAGACTCTAAAGTCTTTTGCATTAAAAAAGCGATACTTGGGTTTTTTAAAGTTGTTGCTTGATCTTTTAATTCTTTAAAATTCATATTTCCTCTAGGGTAAATTAGTTATTTCAGTCACTTTACTGAACATTTTTGAATTAATAAATGGGCCAGATGTGAAAAAGAGCTATTTTTAATCATATTCTGACTGTTTTGGTCGGGAATTGTGCAAAGATCCTTTTTTCCTCACGATTGAATTTAAAATGAATACTCGTTACACTTTAACTAGCGAGGTTTTTTTATGAAATCGAATTCTCTCATTTTTTTAAGCTTTTTAACTTTATCAATTCCGGCTTTTGCGGCGACTCGCAATCTTTGCGATGATTTAGTTGATAGCGGATCTTCTAGTGAACAAGTGCAAAAATGTCATGATAAATTTGGCAAGTCAGATCACTTTAACGAGTCACAAAAAAAGAACGAAGTAAAAGTTGAAGTTGATCGTGCTAAAAAAGAAGAGACAGATAAAAAGAAGTCTAATATTGAATTTAAAAAGTTTACTGAAGCAGATCTTGTTGAAGCTGGTTTTGGTAAGCCTTTCTTTGCGATTAGAGGTGATTATCGCAATAGAAGATACTCTGAGAAAAGAATTACAGAAGGGGATTCTCTCTGTAAATTTTTAGGTTTTGAAAAAGCGGTGAAGAGTATTGTGTCACCGGAAATTTTACCTGATAGTGCAGATAAGCAAGGTTTAATCGTCGATAAAAACTTTTTAGGTGTAGTTAGTAAAGAACCAGAAATGTATCGCGATGAAGATCGTAAATTTACCGTTAGAAAATATGTAGAGTTAACTTGTGCAAAAAGAAAAGATAAAGAAGTTGATTCGACTAATGATATGTTAAAAGAAGTGACAGAAGATTTAGTAGTCCTAAATGGCGTGATCAACAATGGCGCCCGTCGCGATCCAGGCGTAGTGAATGACACTTCGCGAGGAACAGCGAAAGAAGGTTCGACACCTAATGGCTATAAAGCCCCTGACTGGATGAACGACGGAAAAACCAAAGGGAAATAAATAAAAGCGGCAGAAATTGCCGCTTTTTTGTTTGGATCTGGCGCAGCTTTACTTACGCACAAATTACGCATAAAATAACTTTATGCAACATCAATTAAAAATCATCGGTCCTATAGATCAAACTTTAAAAACAGAAAATCTTCCTCTGTTGGCATCTAAAATCGCCGCAGGTTTTCCTTCGCCGGCGGAAGATTATATTGAAGAAGGTTTGGATTTAAATTCTTATTTAGTTAAGAAGAAGGCCTCAACTTTTATTGTGAAGGTAATTGGGGATTCGATGAAAGACGCGCACATTTTTTCAGGAGATCTGTTGATTGTAGATCGAGCGAAAAAAGCGCGCAGTGGAAGTATTATCGTGGCGCTTTTAAATGGTGAGTTCACCGTGAAGCGATTGAAAAAAGCTGGTGGAAAAATATTTTTAGTTCCCGAAAATTCTCGCTATCAACCGATTGAAGTCAAAGAAGGTGAAGAAACTGATTTTTCAATTTGGGGGGTGGTGACCTTTGTCATTCATCAGGCAGATCAAGATGTATGCCCTAGTTGATTGCAATTCATTTTATTGCTCTTGCGAAAGAATTTTTAGACCCGAATTAGTAAGGCGTCCAGTGGTGGTGCTTTCTAATAACGATGGCTGCATTGTGAGTCTGACCAAAGAAGCAAAAATGTTAGGACTTAAAATGGGCGAACCATTTTTTAAAGTTGAAAAATTGATCAAAGAAAAAAAGGTGGCCTATTTTTCATCTAATTATGCACTCTATGGTGATTTGTCTAGTCGAGTGATGAGTATTTTAGAAGAAGAAGTCAGCGAGGTGGAAATCTATTCTATCGATGAAGCTTTTTTAAAATTAGATCAAATGGAAATAAGTGACTATCAAAAATTAGCAGAAAAAATTAAGGAAAGAATTTATCGTGAAGTGGGAATTCCGGTTAGTGTGGGAATGGGAGAGACGAAGGTGCTTTCAAAAATTG
>JACCDQ011377818.1_pt1 | contig 15754 bp, 8 predicted proteins | sample 7446031 | NCBI WGS metagenome assembly JACCDQ01 (sample SAMN15323442, study PRJNA562643) | freshwater metagenome | isolation source: river surface water | place: USA:Blue River Watershed | collected 2017-08-17
AAATAAGTCGTAGTTTTGCAGTCCATTCAGAGGGGTGTCCGAGTGGTTTAAGGAGCACGCTTGGAAAGCGTGTGTAGGTCTCAAGCTTACCGAGGGTTCGAATCCCTTCCCCTCTACGAGAAAAAAAGGAGTCCATTTGGGCTCCTTTTTTTGATACTGTTCGATTTATCGAAAGTATGTTTTCGTAAAATGTGCTCTGTAGGCTTTGTGTAAGATGTCTTTTGTGGATGACAGCGGAATGGAATTTTGATGCTATCATAAATTGCAAGACACCTTCAAGATAGAGTTGTTAGGCGTTTAGAATTTTATATAAATTATTAAACTTGCTATATCTGGATATTATTTCTTTCTGTTAATGTTTAGTAAAACCATTCCTTTTTCATAGTTTGGATAATATTCTGTATTAATAACATAGCCTTCTTTTGTTAGAAAACTAATCCATTTGTCTACTATAATTTTTTCATCATATCTATTCGCATCATCTAGGAGTACAATGACATTTTCGGAAAAATACTTATGAAGTAAAGGAATAGCGGGGTATCTCGCTAAGTTTTGAGTTGTTCTTGGTGGACCATCTATTATTAGAAGATCTATATTTTCAGTAAAAGTTAATTCTTTAAAATCATACCATTTCCAACTTTCTCCATCTATAATATAATCTCTCAGAGGCGATTCTAATATATTTGAAATATCATCTATGTTGTTTATTTCTATGTTTTTGCGTGTTTTTTCAGCATATGTTGAATCGTGTTCAAAAGATAAAACTTTACCTAATCTATTCATTTTTAAAGCTAATCCAATAATGACAGAAGAAACTCCACTACTTACCTCTAAAACATTACTTGGTTTATGATTAAATATTATTTCAACTATTTTATTTAAAAAATCAGGTGATCCTGCCCACCCTCGTGTTGGAGGCAAATGTTTCAAGTTTGGCAGGGAATTATAAATAGATATTAATGACTCAATTTGTAAAAAATGGTTTTCAAAAACTTCTCTAAGTTCATTTGAAAATGCTACTGGTTCAATTTCATTTAACTCTTGGTAGATTATTTGGCTTTCATATTTTTTAAAAGAGTTATTTATGTTTAATTTATTGACATTGTTGATTAATAAATTTATTTTATTTTCAAAATTATTCAAGTCCATTATATGTTCAACAATTAATGAAATTTTATTCAGCATCTAGAAAATTTATTTTATTATATTGATTATGACTGATATATGATAAATAATATTTAACTAATTATCGTATTATACAAGTTCAACAATATAATCTGAACAATTTGAACATAATTTGTAATTCTTTCTCAAACCTTTTCGAAGTTCTAATATTTGCTTTTTTCTAACATTACCAAACCATATATCAATTATATTTTCTTTATTTATATTTCCAATTTTATGTAATGCGTAATAATCAAGGCAGCACATCACGACTGAACCATCATACCTTACATCTATTTTCTTTTCGATTTTGGAACATCCTGCTGAAATTGGTAATGTAAGAGTCTCTTCTTTGTGATTTACATATCCAGCTCTGTTTCCAAAATTTTCTCCCCCTTTTATAATATAGAACTCCCAGTTATGGTCTTTCAATTTGAGTTCATTTTGAAAATAATGACATTTTGCTTGAAATTCTTCTTCTGTGTTCCAATCATATATTGAAAGAGCAAATTCTCTGATGTTTAAATTTTTTAATCGCTCTACCACTTCGGTGTTTAAAAAATCTCCATTTGTAACTAAATAGTTATTTAAACCGAGTTCTTTACATTTCTCTAAAAATTTAAAAATTCTTTTGTCTGTAAAAACTTCATTGAAAAAATGGAATGCAATCAGTCCTGAAAAATTCACAACAGCAAGTTCGTAAAGAACTTTATATACCAAATCATCAGACATTTGAACTTTTTCTCTATTATCCATTGTCCTAGTGCAAAAAGTACAAGATCGATTACAATAGGAGTTAATTTCAATTGAAATTTTTTCAAATAGAGGGTATGGTTTATCCTCTAACATAAAAGCTTATTTTTAAATGACTCAATAGTATCATAATATGTGATATATTTTCTAGGAATTTCAAATAAAGAATTAGCATTTTGCGCAAATCCAGCTTTGCATGTTAAAGAATTTGAAAATCCAATTTGTTCAATTAAAAATAATATCTCTTTATTGTAATCTCCGTGTGGAAATGAAAATGAATCAATATTGATTCCCAGCAACTGTTCAAGAACTAATTTACTTTTAATTATTTCCGTTTCTGCTTTAAGAATTGGCAATTTACTTAATTTAAAATGATGTTTAGAGTGTGCCCCTATATGAATTCCAAGCTTATTTAGTTCAATTAAATTGTTTTTTGATAAAACTTTAAGGTTATCGTATTTTTTCCCATTTATTTCAAGTTTTTTTCCCAAAAAACCAGTAATTGGGTAAATAGAGGCGGGGTAATTAAGAGATTCAAGGGTTGGATAAACAAACTTTAAAAAACTATCACATCCATCATCAAAAGTTAATACAATATAATTATCTTTTATAGATTCACAATTTTTAATTAAATCAATGGCCTTGTTGAGTGAAACCACTTTAAAATTTTCTTTCTTAAGAAAATTCATTTGATTATTAAATTCAGTTATACTACAAAAGCAATCAAGATTTGTATTATTTATGGGCCTATCTCCAATTTGATGATAAAGTAATATATTTATATTTTGATTGGAATTAATCATATTTTAATGCGATTTACATATTAATTTAACTAACAGAACTTTGGCTTTTTTAGCCCCGTCAATATTCAAAACATTTGAGTTATCAATTTGATTTTCAAGGGTTTTAAGAACTTTTTGCGATAACTTTTCAGGTGCTAATTCCTGAGGACTTATTATTTCTAACCAACCTAGTTTGTCAAATTTACTAATTCTCAAATCTTGCTCTTCATTGTCTTGTTTAAAATCTCTTTTGTAAATTAACATTTTCTTATTTGCGGAAATTGATTCAATCACTGTATTATATCCACCTAGGGAAATTACTAGGTGCGCACTTGAAAGATAATCTAAATACACTTTTGTATTAAACCTCTTTAATTCTATATTTTTAGAATTATACTGATCAACTTTTTCTTGTTGTTTTTCAAAATCAACTTGAAAAGCCCCTGAAAATAGAATAAACTTATATTTAGAATGGTTTCCTATGTAAGAGTAGCAGTCTATTATAGCATCCAACAATTCATATCCTAATCTTCCTCCTGCAATTGATGTAAGAATGACTTTGCTTTTATTGTTTTGATGTACGCTCTGAGCAATTTTTCTGACTATATATCCGGTATGATAAACAGGAATTTGTATTTTTTCTACCAAAGGGAAGCTATCTATTAAGGGAATATATTTTTGATCTCCATGCACGAGTACCATATCGTACCTTTCATTTAGAAGGTCAACAATCTGTAAATCAGACTTACTGCCATATCTTGATTCAATTATATCACGTACGCTGCAAACTATTTTTGAGTTTTTTTTGAGTTTTTTTGCTTCATTGATTAAAAAAAGTACTTCATCTTTAAATAATAGTCCAAAGGGGAAATGCTCAGTAATTACTATATCTGGTTTTATTTCATGAATTCTTGTCTTAATAATTATCATTCGTTTCTTAAAACATTCTTCTATCGTTTCTGAAGTATTTAAGGGAATTAAAATGCTGGATTCTTCATCCTTATAAATCGCAGGAAGTTGGATTAGGGAAATCTCTTTTGGTAAGATAAAATTAGGAATAGGTTCTCCTCCATTAAATAGGTACACCTCAAAATGGGAAGTTAATTCTTTTGCTAGCTCAATAGTCCTTATAAAGTGTCCTATACCATAAACGTATTGGCAATGTATTGCAATAACAGATTTATGCTTTAAAACTTCATTCATATTGATTAATATTCATTTTTAATGTTAACAATGCCCTCCAATTTCTTATTTGAGAAATAGCTTTTGATTATTTTACACGCGTAAGGTGCTTGGGTTTCTGGACCTACATAGCCTGCTATGTGAGGGGTAATTTTAATTTTTGGGTTTGAAAAAAATGGGTGACTTTTAGGAAGTGGATTATTTTTTATTACATCTAAGCAAGCACCGGATATTTTACCATATTCAATTGCTTTCAAAAGATCAATTTCTTCCAAGTGTTCGCCTCGTCCTGTATTTATTAATAAAACGCCATTTTTTAATTGGTTAAATAGGTTCTTATTTAATATACCTTTGGTCTCACTTGTCAGTGGTAATTGACAAACCAATACATCAATATTTTTAACAAATTTATATAGTTCATTCTCGCCATAATAGATATCTTCAACTAGCTTTTTTTTGCCAGACTTAACCCATCCTGAAGTAATAAAACCATTTTCTTTCAACGTACGGGCAATAGTAAGTCCTATTAGTCCCAATCCCATAATTCCAACTTTAATTTTTCGGTCTTTAATCAAATTTTTGTTATGCTCACAATCTTCACTTAGGCCTCCTAATGGTATAGAATTGGAAAAAGAGAAAATAATTTGATTCAGTACATAGTTAGCAACACGAAATCTTAAATATGGATCGACTAGTCTAACTAATGTGGCGTAACTTGGTAGTTTAACTTTGTTAATAAAATGGTCAATACCGCTACCACAAGAAAGAATTAACTTTAAGTTGGGGAAACTGCCTAAATACGATGGCACCTTTAGCCAAAATATTAACACTTCAACTTCTTTTTTTTGAGCTTTATTAACTGATGTTACAATGTTAAACTCCGGGAGCTTTTTGCTAATGATAGATTTAAATACATCAACACCTTTAACTTCTGGATGAATAAGAATTGTTTTCATTTATTGCATTCAATTTTCCCCATTCCCCAATTTGTTTTTACAAAATTTTGACCAATATTTTTTCTCAATATATTGGATTTATAGATACCTGACATTATTTGAACCGGAACCATATGGTCTTCTATTTGCGAGTGGATATTAACTTTCTCTTTCTTCCCACTTATATAATCAGCAAAATCCTCTACAATTTTAAATTTAATCTTCTCCATAGTAACTTGTGAAGTACAATTATCAAAACTTGAACCAATTATATCTTGATAACTATAAATTTTTGGCTGATTAGCCCCACTTGATATCAAAGGGTTTCTGAATACGTATACCTCAAAATGGTTTTTACCACCTAAAAAATATTCGGGCTCATTATTTTTATCATGTTTATCGTCTGCTTGATATGCATGTATCTGTATATTTTGAAATGGACCTTGTTGTATATTATAAGTTTCATGTTTGATTCTGCCATTACCTTTATACAAGTCAGCACCTGGTTTTAGCCAAGTTCTACCAGCATATCCATTGTGAAGAAGATTTATATTGATATTAGCAATTGATACCTCTTTCATTTTTAAAGTAATAACTGCCGAGAGATCTATTTCGCCGAAATCACGAGTTAAAGACTTAATCTGTTGTTCATCAAAATCTCTTATTAATAAATAGTCTTCTCCAAAGATCTTTAAATAATCATTTTCTGTTAGTTGTTCAAAAAAGCCTTCTGGCTGTATAAATGAACTCATGATTTCCATGGAATCTGGAACTTTGTTTTCTATTTCTGATGCTTTGTAGAACTGATAAACAGAATCGAAAATATGATACCCACTATGTGAGGCTTTCCCATATCCAAAGCAATAGGGATGATACTCCTGTGTAATAATTTCATTTGGAAGCCTCCATTGCCCATCACAATGGTAGGCTTGTATAAAAGTAACAGGGCAATTTGTTTCTTCTCCAACTTCTCGAATTAATTTCTTGACAAACTCAAAACCCGCATGAAATCTTCTTTGAGAGTTAACTATAAATATTGTTTCTTTTCTTAATTGTAATAAAGAATAATTGTTATACAACTCTAAATAGTCTTCCAAAATTCCTTCTGCATTCGACATGTCGCTTACAACATTACCTCGTGCAGTAATCGGTTTGTCAATTAGAACATTTAACTCATTTTGAATAGCCCAACTAGCATACGCTTTATGTACTAATGGTTCTGTTGCAATGATTACACCTTGTATTTCTTTTTCTTTAATATAATTTGATAAGTATGTCCATAATTCATTTGGCAAATCATCTTTGAATGGTTCTATCAATTTTAATTCAGCGTTTGGATAATCTCTTAACGAATCAGTCACTATCGATTCTTGACTTTTCAAGTCAAGAATCATGACTAATTCCATGTCTTTGATATTTTTGATAGCTGGAAGATAAACACGTCTTGAATGAGGGCCACATCCAATTAAGATCACTTTTGCTTTTTTCATCGTCAATTTCATTATCGATTAAATCAAAAACTTAAATTATTCAAAAAGGTAACTCGCCTCCTAGACTAATTCGTTTTAACACCCTTCTGATTTCAGAATTAAATGCCGGTCTGTAATGTATTGTAGCTCTATTATCCCACATAACTAAATCTCCATTCTTCCAGTGGTGTTCGTATTTAAAATCTGAATTTAATATGTGGCCAGTTAATTTTTCAAAAAGCGTCTTGCCCTCTTCAAAAGGAAAATTCTCAAACTCTACTTCATATGCAATATTCATATAAAGAATTTTTTCTTTAGTAAGAGGATGTGTTCTAACTATTGGATGAGGAAAAATATCACCTTGTGGTTGATTTTTATTTCGATTTATATAAAGGGCAGAAACTGAGCCGAAAGGTCTATAGAAAGGATTATAAGTGATTAGATTTAATTTTTCAATAGCTTTTTTAGTTTCATGGTCTAAAGTTTCATAGGCTTTGACCATATCAAACCAAATAGTTGGAGCTGAATTTCTATGGATGTCTATTGCGTAAAGCATAGAACTTGATGATGGGCATTTCAGCCATTGATGATCTGAATGTGGTAGCACTTCTTGGTGACCAAGATAAGATTTAGAATATTCATTTGCCTGGTTACCTACTATAACTATAGAACTATTAGAATCTTGACTTCCTAATACCGGATACTTATGGTCAGGCGTAAATGGTGGTCCAAAACGAAAAGCAAAATCACATAATTGTTCATCAGTTAAATTCTGGTTTTTAAAAACTACTACTTTATGTATACTCAATAACTTTTGGATTTGAATAATTTGAAGAGATGACAGATTGGAAGTTAAATCTAATTCATTTATAGTTACGCCAACCCCATTTTTATTTTTCTTTATGATCAATTTTTTCATTATGAATTTTATTTTGGGTGTGTAAAACTCCCATTTTGCTAGGCAAATTTGCTGTAATAGCTTACTATGTGTTCACTTACAATGGCTATTAAGAAAGGCCAATCTTAATTTTTCATATCTATGTTTCTTGAAAACCAAAACCTGCAAAATCAACTAAATAAATATACCCTATATCTCTTGCTCCTTGACACCAATTGGATGCGTATTTTGTTTCATTTTTTTTGTCAGATTCTAATGTTTCAAGATAAGAAAAATGAACTATTTCATTAATTATAAAACCTTTCAATCCATTTTTTCTTAAAGCTACTTGTCTTCTATATTTTTCTTCATTTATTGGCCCCTGTGGCTGAGAAAGTTGTCCAATAACCATGCCTGATTTATCAATGATTTCGTAAAAATCATAAACGCCATTTTGCGTAAGTCTGATTTTAACTTCATCCCCACTTTTGAGATTATTCTTAATATATGTGTTAATGTTTTTATTGAAATTATACTCCTTTGCTGACCACCCGATATTTATTTTATTTAAACCCGCATCTGCAGGAATACCTAGTTGAGAAAGATATCTCTCAGGTAATATATATGGTTTTGACATACTAAGTGCAATTTCCCTTTCGAAATTGATTACTAATAATCTGAATCTAGCTCTTGTATAGGCTACAAATGCTAATCTTTTTTCCTCATTAATAGTTTCAATGATTTGTTCATTTGTTAATTTTGACAAGCTATTTCCAGCTAAATTTGAATATGATGGTGTAATTATTACACAATCAAACTCCAGTCCTTTGACCTTATGCATTGTCGTAAGAACTATTTCAGTCTCTTGAGTATTAGGAGAAACTTCTTCTATGTGTTTTTCATATATTTTATATAATTGTCCATCGTCTTTCTGCGTAAGTTCAGAGATGTATTCGATTAAACTCTCAAATGTTTGGATTTCATTTTGTTCTTCAAGATACTCCCAGATTAGGGCATGCATGACCCTTACATAAAAATGGTTCCAGTTTTGATTGTTGATTATTAATTTATCTTTAAAGTCACAAAATTGTTTTCTGAATTCTGCTGGTAGTTTTGCATTTGAAAAAGATTTTAAATATTGAATTACTTCATGACATTCTCTTATTCGAAGGAATTCATAGGGTAAGCTACCTTGAATCCTGATTCTTATATTTGGGATATTGAGGCTTTTTAATTTTTGAAACCCTCTGTATGCTTCATTATTTGTTCTAAAAAAAACAGCTATTTGTTTGTAATGTTTCTGTGCTACTTTTTCGCGTAATAAATTTGGAATTTGATCCCACCAGTTTATGTTTTGTTTAGTCCTGTCAATTACTTCTGCATAGTTTGATATATAATTGGAATCTGGGAATTTTGTTGGCCTAGGTATTAAATTTTGTTTATCTGCTGGAAGTGCCAATAAATTACTTGCCAATTTTAAGATTTCAGGATAAGATCGATGGTTATCCAATAAATTAAAAATTTTCGGATTAAATCTATTATTAAAATCTTCGTAATAATGGTAAGGATTCATGACTTTTCGTGAATATCCATAAATACTTTGATTGGGGTCTCCAATAATAAATAAGTATGCTTTGGTAAGTTCATTTAATCGAAATAGTAGGTCCATTCTAACCTCATCAATATCTTGAAATTCATCTACTAGAATATGCTTTAATGAACCTAATTGATTCATGATAATGCCAGGAGTATCATTCAATATTTCTAATAATTTGGGTTCCCAATTTTCGAATTCTAATTCCCGTAATTGATCTTGGCAATATTTTTTAGCTAATCCATGAAAGGTGTATATTTTTATTCTTTTGGCTAAGTCTCCAAATCCTAATTCTTTAAATAATTTACCTAACCTATCCTTCAATTCGGATACGACTGCTCTGTTATATGCCAAAACTAAAATTTCTTCTGGATTGGAATACTTATAATATACAAGTCGTGCTACTCTTAATGCTAATGTGTGAGTCTTGCCAGACCCAGGCCCTGCGATTACATTAATATTTTGATAAACATCTGAATTGTATATTAACCTTTGTTCATCATTGAGTCTATTCTTTTCTTGAAGTTTAATCGCCTCACCTCTAAACGCTTTAAATATTGGATGATTGTTATCTATTTCTCCAAGATTTTGTAGGTGATTGATTAAATCTAACTTTGTTTTCGATGAGAAAAAGCCTTTTATAAAGGTATCTTTTTTCAAATCATCAAGCTTTGAAAGTACATTTAGTGATATTAATTTTAATTCTCTAACCTCTTGGGCTTCAATGAATTCTCCTTGAATTTTATTATCGTTACTTTCATTATTGTTTTCATCGATTTTCTCAATGGAATTTAAATATATTTCGATTCCTGTTGGAAGAAGGCCTCCGGTCTTACAATAACCTAGCACTGAGAGTATGAAAAGCAAATCAGATAAATATTGAATATTTTCTTTTAGATTCAACTCAGAAAATAAGTCAGGCCAATTATAGATTTTATTATTCTTTTCAGAATATTGTTTTGATATATAGTCTAAAAGGGTTGTACAATCTTTTTCTAACTGTGTGACCTTTTTTGTCCATTCTTGTTTTTTATGATAGCCATTAAATATAGATTGTTTTATTTTGACTTTTTGATTGCCATCTGTAACATTATCTATTATTGTTTCGTGTTTAGTTTTACCAATAAGACGGATAATGGTTAACGCATGTTTACTTCGTTTTTTAATTAAATCCTTAATATAATTCTCAAACTCAATTGTTGCCCCTTCTTCTTTTTCTTTTTTAGTCCAAGGTAGTTTACTGTAAGTTATTGTTTCGTCTATTGCATCTTTTAAAAAGTCCATAATTTCTTTCCCTTCAAAAGTCTTAGAGTTATTGTTGGGAATTGAATTCAGGATTTTGTAAGCCAATTTAAATATAACTTTTAGGGCAGGATACTTCTCATTATCAGAAAATAGATTTTTGCAATAATTTGTTTCATCTAATCGGATTTTGGTTGGCTCGATTACAACCTTCTGGGTAAGTTTTAATATACCTGCAGAATGGTTTTTTATTAATGAAATAAATAGATTAACAAGACTCAATTTGGAGATATTTCGTAATGATGCAATCGGCAATTGAACCAATTGATTTGTGTTTAAACTTTTTGTTTTCGACAGTAATTCTATAATTGCATTACAAACAATTTCACAATCTTTATCAGGGCAATAACTTATTCTTTCTTCTAAGTTGGTTAATGACTTTGCCTCAAATTCTAAATGTGTAATAGTGAAATACCCTAATTTAATTCTTTCTAGTTTCTCTAGCCAATAAAGTGCAATTCTGAACTTATTATCGTCACTTTCGTTCAAAGAACCAGTCTCAACTGAATATAGATTAAATGGAACTGCTACAGGTATATCTGGTTCTAATGATATGGATTTAAATCTACTGATATATTTTTCTAATACCTTTTTTACCTCCTTAATATCATTCCAAGAAAGCCTGCTCTTGAGTAATTGAGATTTTAATTCTGAAAAATCGTTACTTGAAGTAAGGCATAATGTCCTAATCGGTTTTTCAGCATTATCAAATCCTGCAGCTTTAAATTTTTCTTCATTTCTTCCCGCCCTACCGATTTCTTGTAAAAAATCTTCAAATGTACTTGGAGGAGAGTAATGAGCCACAAAATGTATGTTTGGAATATCCATCCCCATTCCAAATGCTTTTGTTGCAAAAAGTATTGCAATATCACCATTGTAGAATTTCTCATATGTTTCTTCTCTGTCCACCGAATCCATAGCCGCATGAAATGAGCCAATTTTTTCAGAAAATTTACAATTTTCACCAAATTCGACTTTTAAATATTCCGACATTATTTGAGAACATTCATCTGCTTTTTTTCTGCTTTTCACAAAAATGATTGCTCTACTTAAATCTGGGTCAAATCCACCTTCCTTTAGGTAGCTTGCGATTTCAGTTAATCTGTCGTCTTCATTTAAAATATTTTTGAAGTCTATTTTGATGTGATCCCTAATGGGATTATAGTTTTTCTCGGCTCCCTCAAGAGTTTCAACCCCTGGTAAAAGTGAACTAATATCTTTGTATACTTGATCAGAAATAGTTGCGGAAAAAAGTAATTTTCTTAATTGATAAGTTTCCGAATATTCGGCTATTTTTCTACTGGCATTTAAATAGTCAGGTCGAAATTCCTGACCCCATTGTGAGATACAATGAGCCTCATCGAACACAACATACTCTAATCCATTGTCGGAATCTAATCGAGTAAGGAGACAATTTTCGAATGCCCTTGACCGGAATCGCTCTGGAGTTAAATATAACATTGTAATCTCACCGCCTGCAATCCTTCTATATATGTCGCTAATTTCCTGAGTTGATTTATCGCCACTTAGGAAGTCAACATTGCCTAAAAAACCCTTTGCGTTAAGTCCCTTAATTTGGTCTTGCATCAAGGCTCTAAGTGGACTAATGATAATTGATAATTTTGAAGAATATGCAGATCGGAAAAGTGCTGGACCTTGAAACAATACAGATTTACCTTCACCAGTTGGAAGCGAGATGAGTAAATCTTTTTTTGCTGGAAGAATCTCATTTATGTATGGTAGCTGCATTGGTCTCCAATTATGGGGCGCGCCCCCCTCATTTGGAGTTAAAAATATTTGTCGGATGATTTCAACACCTTCTTCAATATTGTATTGTGTTTCTACATTTTCGCTAATATTCTTGAAGAATTCATTTGCAGTCTCATAGTCAGATTCATAGTTTAAATCCTTTGCCCACATAGTTGCACTTTTAGAAAGAATATTTAAACTTTTTTCAATTCCAAAATAATCACTTAGCCTTGCATCACATAGAAATAACTGTGAACTTGAATCATTGTCAATTATTAAATTGCAATAATAATCAATCAGCGGTTGGTGTTTTATTATTAAGTCGAAAGTGTCAAATTGCTTTTCATTTGAATTGTTTTCAATATCTATTTTGTCTTCGTTTTTACTTTGTATTGATTCAAACGAAAAGGGAGATATCCCCCAAAGCATTTGTTGTTTTTCTTGGATCAAAAAGCTGTCCCAAATAAAATCTAATGCTCCGGAATAATTAATGGATATTAAATTCTCCAAATTGTTCCATGAACAAATCAACATTTTTAATTGGGAGTGATGTGAATGTAATAATTCTAATTGTCTCGATAAAGTTGCATTTTTGTCAGGTATGAAATAACCTTTGCTTCTAGCAAATAAAGTAAGTTTTTCTGATTCTAATTCCTCGTTGATAATTAAAATTTTCGGGTTTGAAGAGGAGCCTAAACTTTCAAATAATTTAAATTGAAAAACCCAATATAATTTCCGATTCAACGATTCGGGATTTACTCTCTTTTGTTCTGCTAGATATCCAGATTTTTTGAAATCTGGCCGTATTAAGTATGAGTTTATTTTAGATGAGTTGTCATTTTTCCATTCGATATAATGGACATTATTATGATGGAATTTATTCAAATAGTCATCAAATTTTATATTGCACCAAACTTTAAATTTGCCTTTTTCGAATTTTTCTAGCCATATATTTTGAACAAATTCAGGAAAATTTAATATTCCTAATCTTGCGCAATGGCTCTTATTTAGCTTTGTAAAGCTTTTTCCTCCCGATAATTGTAGCCATACCGGGTCACTCTTTAAGCAATTGAATAAAGTTGCAAAGTCAAGTACTTGCCCAAGTTGGATTTTATTGGTTAAATTAAAAAGTTCATTACCTAAAACTATTATCTCTAAATTTTCATCTTTATCATGATAATATTTTATTTTTTCTATTTCCGTAGGTTTGATGCATATTAAATTTTGATTCTTGCCAAACTCAACTTTATTTGGTTCTGTAACAAGCATATATTGCTCGGAATTAAGCATTGATTTTATGGCAAGTGGTAAATGCTCGAAATATGGCTTTTTGCCTTTTGAGAAATATAAGTCTACAAATCTAGATAATATGCAACAAAGAAATTTGTCTTGACCCAACGTTGATTTTATCTTTTCTTTTTTTAGATAAAATCCTAAATACTTATCTTCTGAACAAAACGAAAAGTCAAAATGATATGATAATGTGTTCCAAAGAATTTCAGGAGCTACTACAACCTTATTGCCTACTTCTTCAAGTTTTTCTCCAAGTAGTTTAAAAGTTTCTTTCGTAATATTTTGATTAGTTGGATTGGGTCGGAAAAAATCATTTGATTGTTTTTCGAAATAATTATTGTCTTGAAATTCCCCCCAGTTAAATTCCTTTAGTCGATTAATTAAATCAACTGCTTTTGAAGGCAAAAATTCGTAGATGAAATCCGAATTATTAGATAAAATAATTCGTGAAATTTGATTTTTGAATAATTGATATGTTAACTCTGTATCAGATATTGCTGTATGGCTCGTTTTAAGTCCAAAACTAAATCTATCTGGTTTGAGTAGCATTTCAACTTCTAGAGTATCCCATATCAATGATCGCGAGGGGGTTGCTCCATATTTTTTTAAAATGGGCAGATCAAATTCTTTAATATTTTGACCAATAATAAGGTCACATTTATTAATTTTTTCAACTAATAGTTCAATCCCCTTCTCTTGAAAATTAAAATCAGCATTACTCCTAACTTCAAAACTGCTCTTCCATGCAAATTCAAATATTTTATCGGTATCTGATTCTAAATCAAAGCAAAGGTATTCAACTATTTCAATCTCTTTTTCTAGAAAATTAATTAAATAGGCTTCTTTGAATTGCGAGAGTGACGGGAATAAATTGTAGAAATAGATTATTTTTTCCTTGGAAAGTGTTTCAATGTATTCAGCCTTTTTTTCATCTTCATCAAACTCTGAAATAATTTTCTCTAGAAGGTTTTGTGAAACATCCTCAATAATTTTATTTTTTATTAACTCTGTGAAAAATATATATTCCTTTATTATAAAGTTCTCCTCTGTAATAATTACATCAGGAAAAGTATATTTCGTTTCTTGTATAAATGTTATTGCTAGGTTTAGTTCTTCGGCGGAATTAATTTCCCAACCTTTTTCCAATAAAATTCTAAAACCTTTTTCCGCAATTGAATTGCCTTTTTCGTTTATTATAATCTTTGTAAGAATTTCTTGAATTGTTTGCCAATCTAAGGAATATAGAATTTCATGTAAAAGATTCTCCTCTTCATGATTCAATGGCACAGGAAGTTTATCTATTTCTTCTTGAGACCATAGTATAAAGCTTATTTTACTAAAGTGATTTTTTTGTTTTTCAATTAAATTTTGAATTTCACAGAAATCAAATAAGTCATTAATACTATGATAAATATCTAAAAATGGCTTGTTTTCTATTGCTTCAATGACTCCAAATAAAAAAGCAGTCATTTCTTCTTCTGCACATTCGGCTTTTATAAAAATTGTTAGCCAGTCAATTGCCTGCTTATAATCTTTGTATTTTAAAATATTATAATGTATAAATGATTTGGCAACTTTTACTTGATAGTCAATTTGCAAGCTTTTGAAATCCGTAATAGAAGTCCAATAATTTGAAGCAATAGTTTTGGCAAAAAGATGACCAAATCCCGTCTCATGATTATCGAGTAACAAAATCTCGTTCTCAATGTAATTGGGCAGTAATGGGGCTGCAAAAGTCTTTTCCCCTTTATTGAAAAATAATACTGGTATTATTTTTGTTACATTTATCGCGTCAAATTCCCCTTGTTTTTTTTTAGAATTTACTGATTGGAAAACTACTAAATCATTTTCGCTGATATTTTCTGTAATAAGCTTTGAACTGTGAACAAAATATTCTTCGTCATTTTTAACATTAGTAATAAAACCAAAGCCTTTGGTTGAATTGAAGAATTTTATTTGCCCTAAATGAAATGTTTGTGATTCAATAAGTTTATTTATTGAATTATTGGGAACTGATATATTTTTTGTTTTCGAATCTAATATTTGAATTGATTGTACTTTTTTTTTCTTGATTTTTCTATCATGCGAAACAATTCGGGCTATTTGACCTAAATTTTCTGTGTTTGAGTTTTTGAGAAGCTTATTATTTGCTTCATATTTTGGAATTGCCTTTAAAACCTGCTCAAGAGTCAGTTCGAAATTTTCATCAAATGGAATTTTGACATGGATTTTATGATAGTGTTCTATAACTTCTGCAATTGTAGCATTGAGTAAATTGGCAACTTCTTTTACTGTCATATATTTACCTTTCGGACCTATAATATTATTAGAAACATTAAATACTTAATTCAACCTTGTTATATCTGATTTCTTGAATTAGTTGATTAAAGTTAATCTTCCATTTAAATTGTTCAAATAAATTATAAACTCAAATTACAATTTAATTTTATTCTATCAATTTATTAAACGGTCGCCCAAATCTTAAATTTAAGCGACCGTTCCTCCTTAAAACCTCCTCAAATCCTCCCCCTTACCCTTCCTTTCCAGGTAGTTGACCATCGAATTCGCCACCCGGTCAAACACCGCATCTTGCATGTCATCTTTGGAGAAGGAGGCGCTGTTTTCCCGACGGATGTTCATGCGCTCGGCCATGT
>JACCDQ011333374.1_pt1 | contig 15753 bp, 16 predicted proteins | sample 7446031 | NCBI WGS metagenome assembly JACCDQ01 (sample SAMN15323442, study PRJNA562643) | freshwater metagenome | isolation source: river surface water | place: USA:Blue River Watershed | collected 2017-08-17
CACGCACGCGCGGCGACATGGGCATGTCGCGGTTGACCGGCACATCGCGCCAGCCCAGCACCACCTGACCTTCGGCCTTGACGGCGCGCTCGAGCTCCTGCTCGCAAGCCATGCGGGACGCGTGCTCCTTGGGCAGGAAAACCATGCCAACGCCGTACTCACCGAAGGGTGGCAACGCCACGCCCAGCTTGGCCATCTCTTCGCGGTACAGCGCGTCGGGCAGCTGGATCAGGATACCGGCACCGTCACCCATCAGCGGATCAGCACCCACAGCACCCCGGTGGTCCAGGTTCTCCAGAATCTTGAGCGCCTGGGTCACGATGGCGTGGCTCTTTTGCCCTTTGATGTGCGCCACAAAGCCGACGCCGCAGGCATCGTGCTCGTTGGCCGGGTCGTACAGACCAGTTTGTTGAAAGAGTTCTTTGTCAGCAGCCGTCGTCATGGCGCACTCCTAGGGTTTTTACGCAGGGGAATGAGTTTAATGCACCGCAGCAAGCATGCCAACGAAATTAATTGGGGTCAGATCCCAATTAATTTGTGAATCGATACTGAATGAATTTAATTGGGGACAGATTAATTGGCCGACTTCTTGAATGGCCGTCCGGCTTTGCCTGGCAACAGGCGCCGCGTCGTGCCCTGCTGGAGTTCACCCACAAAATCCTCGGAACCCAGGGCCCAACCCGACAAGGCACCCTTGGTCAATTCATCGCGCTGCTGCGTTGCCAGACCGGCCTGGACAAGCATCAAATAAGCCGCTTCACGCGCAAACGGTGTGTTGCCCAGAGCCCAATACAGTGCATGCAAGGTCACCAACTTGTCGCTCTGCTGCCCAATACAGTGCTTGTGGCTGGACCAGCGGTGGTCCTGCGGCTGTTGCACCATGCCCGCCCGGACCGGGTTCAGGTCAATGTAGACCATGCAGGCCAACAGGTAGCGCTCGCTTTCGATCAGGTTGCTGCGGTAACGCCCTTCCCACAAGGTACCGGTGCGCTGGTGACGCAGGTTGAAGTAGCGCACGTAGGCGCGGCCCACAGCCTGCATCATCTGCGGCAGGCCATCACCCGTTTCAGGTGTCACCAGCAGATGAAAGTGGTTGTCCATGATCACATAAGCATGGATGGCCACTTTGAAGGTTCGCGCATGCTCGTACCAGAGGTCCAACAAGCGCTGGCGGTCCTGATCGTCACGCACAATGGGCTGTCGGTCATTGCCACGCTGGATGACGTGGTGGGGGTAACCGGCAACAGTGAGGCGGGGCAAGCGGGCCATGGTCGGACTGGGAAAGTTCGCCCCAGTTTAATCGGGATCTGACCCCGATTAATTCCGATTAATTGGTATGCTGAGTGCGTGAGCAAGACTTCGATCCGAATCGGCGCTGGGGCAGGCTATGCCGGCGACCGCATCCCGCCCGCGGTGGAACTGGCCGAGCGGGGGCAGCTGGACTACCTGGTGTTTGAATGCCTGGCCGAACGCACCATCGCACTGGCCCAACTGGAACGCCGCCAACAAGCCGACAAGGGGTTTGACCCGTTGCTGGCCGACCGCATGCGCGCCGTGCTGCCGATTTGCCTGGCGCAGGGCACGCGCATCATCAGCAACATGGGCGCCGCCAATCCGCTGCAGGCAGGCCAAGAAGTACTGCGTGTGGCGCAAGAGCTGGGCTTGCAAGGCGTGAAAGTGGCCGTGGTGCAAGGCGACGACGTGCTGGCCCGTTTGCTGAAAGACGGCTTGAACCTGCCATTGATCGACAGCGCCGCCCCACTGTCCAGCCTGCAAGAGCAGCTGATCTCGGCCAATGCTTATCTGGGTGCGGACGCCCTGTTGCCCGCACTGCAAAGCGACGCACAGGTCATTCTGTGTGGTCGCGTGGCCGATCCGGCATTGTTCCTCGCACCTTTGATGCATGAGTTTGGCTGGGCCCACAACGACTGGACCCCACTGGGCCAAGGCATTCTGGTCGGCCACTTGCTCGAATGTGCCGGACAAATCACCGGGGGCTACTTTGCTGACCCCGGTTACAAGGATGTCCCCAATCTCGCCCGCCTGGGCTTTCCGCTGGCCGAGGTCCAAGCCGATGGCACAGCGGTGATCACCAAGGTCGCCGGCTCAGGCGGTTGCGTCACGGTCGCCACCTGTACCGAACAACTGCTCTATGAAATCGAAAACCCTGCGCGCTACCTGCAGCCCGATGTGGTGGCGGATTTTTCGCGGGTAGAACTGACACCCGATGGCCCTGACCGCGTGCGTGCCACAGGCGCGAACGGCCAGCCCCGCCCGGACACGCTCAAGGTCACGGTCGGCTACCACGATGGCTACATCGGCGAGGGCCAGATGGGCTACGCCGGGCCTGGCTGCGTGGCGCGAGGCCAGCTGGCGCTCGAGCTGGTGCGCCAGCGCCTGCGGGACGCGGGTCTGGACCAGCTGGAAACCCGCTGCGAGCTGATTGGCGTGAACAGTTTGGTCCATCAAGCCCAAGCCAGCACCGAACCGAATGAAGTGCGTCTGCGCGTGGCCGTGCGCGCCCCCACCCGTCGCGAAGCCCTGCTCGTGGCCAACGAGGTTGAAGCGCTCTACACCAACGGTCCAGCCGCCGGTGGCGGTGCCAGCAAGTCCGTGCGCGAAGTCATCGCCGCCGCCGCCGTGCTGGTGCCGCGCGATTGGGCTCGGCCGCAGCTGACGGTGCTCGAACAGGGAGGCTCTGAATGAAATTACGAGAACTCGCCCACACCCGCACCGGCGACAAAGGCAACCGCTCCACCCTCACGGTTGTTGCCCGCGATGCCAAAGATTTTGCGCGGCTCGAAACGCAATTGACACCTGAGCGCGTCAAGGCCCACTACCATGGCATCGTGGAGGGCCGCGTAGAACGATTCAGCCTGCCCCAGCTGGGCGCATTGCAGTTTGTGTTGTACGAAGCACTGGCCGGGGGTGTGACGCGGTCCCTGGCGCTCGACGCCCACGGCAAGACCCTGAGCAGCCACCTGTTGACCATCGACATCGACTGACGAGGAGAACCCATGAAATCACGCACCATCCGCCTGTTGGCCAGCCTCTTGATCGCTACCTGCGGCAACGCCATGGCCCAGGGCTACCCCAACAAACCCATCAAAGCCATCGTGCCTTTTGCGGCCGGCAGCGCCACCGATCAGATCGGCCGCGCCTTCGCGCAAAAAATGTCCGAAAGTCTGGGCCAGCCCATCGTCATTGAGAACAAGGCCGGCGTGAACGGCATGCTGGGCGCCGATGCGGTGGCCAAATCGGCCCCCGATGGCTACACCATCATGGTGGGCACCAACAGCACCAATGCCGCACTCAAGAGCCTGATGAAAAAGCTGCCCTACGACCAGGACACGGCTTTTACCCCGATTGGTTACATCGGCTCGGTGCCACTGATCGTGGCAGTGAACAATGACGTGCCTGCCAAAAACCTGAAAGAGCTGGTGGCCTTGGCCAAGGCCAAACCCACGCACCTCACCTTTGCAAGCGCCAGCACTTCACAGCGCGTGTCCACCGAAGTGCTGATGAGCATGGCCGGGATCGACATGACCCATGTGCCCTACAAGAGCGGCCCTGCCGCCATGACCGACCTGATTGGCGGCCAGGTCAACCTGTTCACGGCCGACTTCGCAGTGATGCTGCCACAGGTCAAAGCCGGCAAGATCCGTGGCCTGGCCGTGACCTCCACACAACGCTCCAAAGCTATTCCCGAACTGCCGTCGGTCAATGAGGCGCTGGGTCTGAAGGACTACGAACTGATCGCCTACTTCGCGATGTTCGCACCCGCCGGCACCCCCGCCGATGTGATCGCCAAACTCAACAAGGCGCTCAACACCGCTGCGACCGACAAGGACATCATCGAGAAGTTCTCAGCGATTGGCTTTGAAACCGCCCCTGGCACGCCCGAGGCCCTGGCCCAGCGCAACAAGGCCGAAACCGCCAAGTGGGCCAAAGCCATCCGCGACGCGAAGATCGAGGCGGAATAAACCTCAGAAGGCTGGGTAGCGCGTCTGCGACAGCGCCTCCAGCCCGAACTCGACCAGCAGCGCCTCAAGCCGTTCGCGGGCACTGCGCTTTTTCTGGCCTGTGTATTTCGCCAGAATCAGCTCGTTCTTCATGCTGTGCTCCCAGCCCACCAGTTCGGTCACGGTGACCGAATAACCCTGTGACTCCAGGTACAGGCAGCGCAGCACATTGGTGAGCTGGCTGCCCATCTCGCGCGTATGCAGCGGGTGGCGCCAGAGCTCGGCCAGTGGTGTGCGCTGCAGGTTCAGAGCCTTGTGCTGGTTCAGCGCCCGAGCCAATTCGGCTTGGCAGCAGGGCACCAGCACCATGTACCGGGCCTTTTTGGCCAAACCAAAAGCAATGGCATCGTCGGTCGCGGTGTCGCAGGCGTGCAGCGCAGTCACCACATCGATCTGCTGCGGCAATTCGGCGCTCTGCGTGGACTCGGCCACGCTCACGTTCAGAAAACGCATGCGCTCGAATCCAAGCCGCTGGGCCAACTGGCGCGAAGACTCGACCAATTCGCTGCGGGTCTCGATGCCATAGATCATGCCTGTGCCCAGGGCTTTGAAAAACAGGTCGTAAATGATGAAGCCCAGATACGACTTGCCTGCACCGTGGTCGGCCAGCGAGGGGCCTTGCGGCGTGTCAGGCAACTCGAGCAGCAGCTTTTCGATGAACTGGAACAGGTGGTAGACCTGCTTGAGCTTGCGCCGCGAGTCCTGGTTGAGCTTGCCCTCACGTGTGAGGATGTGCAGCTGCTTGAGCAACTCGACCGACTGACCCGGGCGCACCTCGGGTGGTAGGCTGTCGGCAGGGGCGATCTGGGCTGAGCGTTTCTTCATGGCGTGGCGTCCACATCCAATTTTTCCCAGCCCTCCATCCCCAACTTTTCCATCGTCGCCATATTGGTTTCGTAAATCATCTCGGCCTCAGGAAAGGCCTCCACCGCCCGGTCGATGCTGGCTTCGCGGATCAGGTGCAGCGTGGGGTACGGCGAGCGGTTGGTGTAGTTGGTGATGTCATGAGGCTCAGTGTCCGCGAACTGGAAATCCGGGTGAAAGCTCGCCACCTGAAACTCGCCCTCGAGGTCGAGTTCCTGAAGCACACCATCGGCCTCGTCCAAGAAGTCGTTGAAGTCCAAAAAGTCGCGCAGCATGTGCGGCACGATCAGCAGCACGGTCTCGCACTCTTCAGCGGGCAAGGCAGCCAGTGCTTGAAGTTCCTCGATCAGTTCGTCTCGCAGGCCTTCCAGGCCCTTGGCCTGGCTGACCGCGTAATGGATCTGGCCCTTGACATGCGGGGCTTTGGCAAAAGGGCACAGGTTCAGGCCGATGACGGCGCGCTCGAGCCAGCGCACGGTGTCGGCGATGGCGATGTCTTTGGGGGTGTCGGTCATGACCGGATTGTGCCTGCGCCCTGTTCAGGCACGGGCATGCACCAGCTGGCGCTGCGCCAGCACGGCCAGCACCGCACCGCACAGGCAACACCCCACCGTGAACAGTGGCGTGAGCTGCCAACCTCCGGCACGTGCCGCCAGCGCCGCTGCTGCCGGTGGCCCGATGAATTGACCCAACGCCGAGAGCTGTTGCACCCAGCCCACGGTCGCGGCCACCTGCTGCTCGCCGGGCGCCAGCCGCACCGCGAGTGAAAACAAGGTGCCCGGTACCAATCCGCCCACACCTGAGAACAGCAACACACCCGCAAAGCGCAGCCAGGGCCAGCCTTCGGTGAACGCCGCAAACGCCAGCGTGCTGCCCAACGCCATGGCGCTAAAGCCGAGCCAAAGCGTGGCGCGTGGCGCCCAGCCGCGCTGGAGCAAGCGGCCCGAGGCCATGTTGCCGCCCATGTTCACCGCCGCGGCCAGCGCCGTGAGCACACCCAGCAAGGCACCACCCACACCGGCGGCCGAGTAGATGGAGGGCAGGAAACCCACCACCGCCAGCCACTGGCCCGAGTACATGCCGAACGTCAGCGCCACCAGCCAAGGGCCGCGAGCACCCAGGGTTCGTTGGAGTCGCTCCATGACGCCGGAGGCCACCTGCACAGGCATGGACGGATCGGCCGGGATGACCCTCCAGACCCACGCCGCCATCCCCAGCGAGACCAGTGCAAACAGCCACCACCAGGCACTCCAGCCCCAGGACGGGATGAACAGCGGCCCCAGCAACAGCGCCAGTGCCGTGCCCGTGGGCATGTAGGCGCCCCACACGCCCAGCATGCCCGCCAGTTGCTGTGGCAGCACCAGACGGCGGATCAACGCAGGTGCCGGCAAAGCCACCAGCAGCAAGCCCAGACCCTCAAGCGCACGACACATCAGCAGAAGAGGCACAGAGCGGGCCAGTCCCCCTGCTGCGCTGGCCAGCGCCAGCAGGAGGAGGCCCCGCACCATGCTGCGCTTGAGGCCCATGCCGTCGGCCAGCATGCCCATAAAGACCGCCAGCGACAGGCCCGCCAGCTGCACCATCGACAACAGAAAACCCGACTGCACCAGGCTCAAGCCCAGGTCAGCCTGCAACGCAGGCAAGGCTGGCGGCAACTTGCCCACCTGCAGCGCAGCCACACCACCGGCCGCCACGACCAGCCAGGCCCGCTTCACAGCAGCCGCCTCCCGGTCAGGCGCTCGTGCTCACGCAGCGCAAAACGGTCGGTCATGCCCGCGATGTAGTCGGCCACGGCGCGGTGGCGGTCTGCGCGGGCCGCAAATTCAGCACGCAATTCGTCGGGCTGCGCAAGGTAGGCCTCAAACAACTCACGCACAGCCTGCTTGGCCTGGCCTGTGGTGTGCATGACCTGCGGGTGGCGGTAGAGGCTGGAAAACAGGAATTTTTTGAGCTGTGCACTTTGCGCATGCATCCTGTCTGAAAAACGCAGCAATGGCCCGGCCCGGCGCACATCGTCAGCGGTTTGCACGCCCGCAGCCGCAATCGCCGCACGGGTGGTGTCGATCACATCGTAGACCTGGTCGCTGAGCATACGGCGTGTACTTTCGTACAACCAGCGGCGCGGCTTGTCCTTGAGCTGTGGATGTTCGGCCAACACCTGCTGGCGGTAGTGGTCGAACAGCGGCACCTCCTGCATCTGCTCCAGCGAGAGCAAACCTGAGCGCACCCCATCGTCAATGTCGTGCGCGTTGTAGGCGATCGCGTCGGCCAGGTTGCACAGCTGGGCCTCCAAGCTGGGCTGGGTGCGGTCCAGGAAGCGGCGGGCTACGCCATTGGGTTCCACTGCCTCAATCGCCTCGGCATGGGTGCGTGAGCAGTGCTTGAGGATGCCTTCACGGGTTTCAAAGCTCAGGTTCAAACCATCGAACGCAGGGTAACGCTCTTCAAGCGTGTCCACCACGCGCAGGCTTTGCAGGTTGTGTTCGAAGCCGCCATGCTCGGCCATGCACTCGTGCAGCGCATCCTGCCCGGCATGGCCAAACGGGGTGTGGCCCAGGTCGTGCGCCAGCGCAATCGCTTCGACCAGGTCTTCGTTCAGTCCCAGCGCACGCGCAATCGAGCGCCCCAACTGTGCGACTTCCAAAGAATGTGTCAACCGGGTGCGAAACAGATCACCTTCATGGTTCAAAAATACCTGGGTCTTGTAGACCAGGCGACGGAAAGCGGTGGAATGGACGATGCGATCGCGGTCTCTTTGGTACGCGTTGCGCGTGGGGGCGGGCAATTCGGCATGGCGCCTGCCGCGGGTCTTCGAAGGGTGGCTGGCCCAGGGAGCCAGACCAGTGGAATTGAGGACGTCAGACACAGCAGGCATCGATCACGGCGCGCACCATGGCATCTGGGGCACCTTGCACTGCGGCTTGGCCGGGGCCAGCGATGACCACAAATTGGATGTCGCCGCCCAGGGCCTTTTTGTCCAAGCGCATGTGTTCGATGTAGTCCAGCGCATTGTCGGCCGCGTTCAGGACCGGGCCACGGACCGGCAGGCCGGCACGTTCAATCAGGCCCTTGAGGCGCGCCACAAAAGCAGCGTCCACCTTGCCCAGGCGCTGCGAGAGTTCGGTCGCCATGACCATGCCACAACCCACGGCTTCGCCGTGCAGCCAGACGCCAAACCCCAAACCCGCTTCGATGGCGTGACCGAAGGTGTGGCCAAAGTTGAGGATGGCACGCAGGCCCGACTCGCGCTCGTCCTGACCGACCACCCAGGCCTTGATCTCGCAGCTGCGCTGGACGGCATGGGCCAGGGCCGCTGGCTCGCGTGCCATCAGCGCGCCGATGTTCGCCTCGATCCAGGCCAGGAAATCCATGTCTGCGATCGGCCCGTACTTGATGACTTCGGCCAGGCCCGCGCTCAGTTCCCGCTCGGGCAGGGTCTTGAGCGTGTCCAGGTCGCAGACCACACGCACCGGCTGGTAGAAGGCCCCGATCATGTTCTTGCCCAGCGGATGGTTGATGGCGGTCTTGCCGCCCACCGAGGAATCCACTTGCGACAGCAAGGTGGTCGGCACCTGCACAAAGGGCACACCGCGCATGTAGCTGGCGGCGGCAAAGCCGGTCATGTCACCGATCACGCCCCCACCCAGGGCAAACAGCACCGTCCTGCGGTCACACCCTTTGGCCAGCAGAGCGTCAAAAATCAGGTTCAGGGTCTGCCAGTCTTTGTGCACTTCACCATCGGGCAGGACCACGGTGTGGACCTGCTTGTAGTGGGGGGCGAGCGCGGCTCGCAGCTGCGCCTCGTACAGCGGGGCAATGGTGTCGTTGGTGACGATCATGGCGGCCTGCGCCTTGGGCAGGCCAGTCCAGGTGTCCGGCTGGGCCAGAAGCCCGGAACCAATGTGGATGTCGTAGCTGCGGTCGCCGAGAGAAATGGCGACTTTCTGGAGGGCGGAGGTCATGCCCCCAAGTTTAGGGCTTTCAGCCCGGCCAACACCGGCGCCGACACCAGACCCGAAACGTCGCCACCAAGCTTGTGGATCTCGCGCACCAGGGTGCTGCTGATGTGCTGCGCATTCGCACTGGTGTGCAGAAACACCGTATCCACCTGGGGCGCCAGGTGGCGGTTCATGCCGGCCATCTGGATTTCGTAGTCGTAGTCGGTGACCGAACGCAGGCCACGCACGATGACGCTGGCCCCTTGTGACTTCACAAAGTCCACGATCAGGCCATCAAACGGCAAGGCCTTCACGTTCGGGCAATCGGCCAAGGCCGCCTGCGCCAGCGCAAGGCGTTGCTCCAGGCCAAACAGGGTTTTCTTGTGCACTGCCCGCGCCACGGCAATCACGACCGTGTCGAACATGGCGGCAGCACGGCGCACCACGTCTTCGTGGCCCAGGGTCAGCGGATCGAAGGTGCCCGAATACACGGCAATGACAGAACGGCTCATGCGCAAGGCCTCATGGATGGGTTAGGAGATTATGCAGTCCGGCGCAGCAAGTGCGCATGGACAGCTCCGGCTTTGAGGTGGCGTACCACCTGCAAGGCCATCGGCAACAGCGCCTCATCGGTCCATTGCACGGGCGCCTCCAGGTACACCCAACCGTCTACCGGTACCAGCCGCGCCGCAGCCTGCAAGGCAGGTTCAAACCAGGGACCATCGAAAGGTGGATCCAGAAATACCAGATCAAACGCGGCGGCCGTGAGGCGCTGCATCGCAGACACGGCGTCGGTACGCTGCACCTTTACCATGGAGGCATTGAGGCGCTCGGCCTGTTGCTGCAGCAATTTGGCCAATTCAGCCTCCTGCTCCAACGCGATGACCTGCACCGCCCCACGCGAAGCGGCTTCGAGCGCGAGCACACCCGTGCCAGCAAAAGCATCGACGCAACGCCAGCCGCTCAAATCCTGCCCCAGCCAATTGAACAGTGTTTCGCGCACACGGTCCGGTGTGGGACGCAAGCCAGGTTTGTCCAGCACCTTGATCGGCGTGCGCCGCCATTGGCCCCCAATGATGCGGATTTCGTGCGCAGACTGGCCACGGGCGGGCGAAGCTGTCGGCTTTTTTCTGAGAGGCAATGAGGACTTGGGGCGCATGGCCACAGAGTGTACGTGCCCACCCTGTGGAAAACGCCAGCGGCCCTGTGGGCCGCTGGCGTTGGATGAATTGCAGGTCCGCAGATCAAGCCTGCGGACGCCCGATGTGTGACAGACGTTTATTTGGCTTCAGAGGCCTTTTTTTCCACTTTGACCGCCTCGGACTTCACCTCGGCCTTGGCATCTTTCTTGGCAGCCTTTTTTTGGGCCTTTTTCTCTTCCTTGGCAGCTTTGGCATCTGCCTGAGCCGGCGCTGCAGGGCTGGCTGCCACAGCAGGCGTTGCAGGCTTGGCAGGAGTGGCCGGCGTGGCTTGCGCGAACGCGCCAGCAGCAAAGAAACCGGCGATCAGGGTGGCGAGCAGTTTGTTCATGAGGAGGTTTCCTTCATCAGGTTGTCGGCCAGGCACCTTGCCAGACCTGTTGCTTCAACGTCCACCGCTACCGCACTGATGACGACAGACTTGGAAGGTTGTAACGCGCTGTGACAACCCAGGTCTGTGCGTGCGGGCACCAGAAAAAACCAGCGGCATGACTTGCATCAAGAACTGTGCAGTTGTCACTTGGCGAGTCGGTCTGGCACTTTTAGAGTGGCATCACATCCTGAAAAAACAGACAAGGCACCCCCATGAGCACCCCCGACACCGACGCCCCCATCGGCCACTTTTCACATTGCCACGTGGGCATCCTCGCCCAGCTTTCTCGCATGAACGAGTTGCCGGCCCTCTTGGCCCCAGCGACCTTGGCACGCAAGACAGCCGAACAGTCGATTGCCTTTTTCAGCAAGGGCATGTACGTGCACCACAAAGAAGAAGAACAGGAACTGTTCCCAGCCGTGCGCAGCAGCGCGCATGCCGGCCCGGAGCGGCTGCGTGTGGACAGCCTGATTGAACAACTCACCGCGGGTCACCGGGAACTCGAAGCCCTGTGGGAAAGCCTGTCACCCGCCCTGCACAAGGTGGCCAAAGGCCAGGACACCCAGCTCGACGAAACCAGTCTGACCCGCCTGGTGCAGCAGTACCGCGCGCATGCCCTCCTGGAAGAAAACGAATTTCTGCCGCTGGCCGAAACCATTCTGGGACGCAACAGCAACCACATGGCCGCGCTGGGTCTGTCACTGCACATGCGGCATGTGCCGCACTTTGCTGCGCACATTTGAGGTTCCGTCAGTCCTGTTCAGGGCTGGCCACCGACCACCACCGTCACCATGCGCCCAGGCTGCAAAACGCGTGCAAACGCACGACGCACGTCGGCCGTGGTGACCTGAGCGATGTTCTCGGGCCAGCGGTCCAGGTAGTCCAGCGGCAGCTGGTTCCAGGCGATGCTGGCCACGTTGTCGAGCAGCTTGCGGTTGCTGTCGATGCGCAGCGCAAAGCCACCTATCAAGTTGTCTTTGGCCGCCTGCAATTCGGCCTCGGTCGGCCCCTGCTCAACGAAATCTTTGACCACTTGGCGCACGACCCCCACCGCCTGCACAGCCTGATCCGGTCGGGTCTGCAGCCCCACCGTGAAGGCCCCTGCATGCAAGGCTGGCGAGAAGGTGCTGTAAACACTGTAGCTCAGGCCACGCTTTTCGCGCACCTGTGCCGTCAAGCGTGAGGTGAACCCACCTCCGCCCAGAATGTGGTTGCCCAGCAGCAGCGCAAAAAAATCCGGATCGCTGCGCTTGTGGCCCGGCTGGCCCATCAGCACATGGGCCTGGGCCGAATCGAAAGGCAGACGGATGTCTTGCGCGACCTCCAACGCTGGCACTTCGGCCACGGCAGGCAGACCTTCACATTGGCCCTGTGGCCACAGCGACAGCAGCCGCGTGACCAGTGCGTCGGCCTGTTCGCGGTTCACATTCCCCACCACACTCACGATCGCACGACAAGGACGCAAGGCCTGTGCGTGCCAGCGCTGCAGGTCGGTCACGCCGATGCGTTGCAGGCTTTCGGGCGTGCTGCGCCAACCGTAGGGGTGTCCGCCGTAAACGGCTTCGGAAAACCGGTTTTGCGCCACAGTGCCCGGACGTGTGAGCGATTCACGGAGGGCTGCCGCCATCTTGTCGCGGTCACGCAGCCAGACCGCCTGCGGGTAAGCCGGGTGCGCCATCGCTCGGGCCGCCAGCTGCGCGGCCTTGTCCAGCCATTCGGTATCGCTGAGGCTGCGCAAAGAAAAACTCAGCCGGTCGCCCGAGACCGATGTGCCAAAACGGGCTCCCAGATCAGCCCAGGCTTCGCCGAGCTGGTTTTCGTCCAGAGCTTTGCCATAAGGCCCTTGCCCGCCGGGTTGGGCACGGACGCCACTGGCCAGCTGGCTGATGGCCATGGACGCCAGCCCCGGCCTGTCCACCGGGTCACGCCGACTGCCGGCATCCAGGTCGATCTGCACATCGACCATCGGAATGTTGTGGGCCTCGACCAAATGAACGCGCGCGCCGCTGGGCTGTTGCCAGTGCTGGATGGGCAGCACGGCATGGGCCACCTGCACCAGGCTCGCCCAGGCGGCACAAACCAGGGCCAAGGGCTTGAGGAATGTCCAGGTCTTGTTCATGTTCTGTTCCCAGTTCAGTGGCGTGAACCAGGCACAGCACGGCGGGCCTGGCTTGGAGCCGAGAGGGGCTGGGGTCGCAAAATGGCCACGGTCAATGCATCGTCGCCAAAGTATTTCTTCGCCACGGTCTGCACCTGCGCGGCCGTGACCTGGCGCAGCCGCGCCATCACCTGCTCGTTGCTCTGAGGCGGCAGACCCAGCGACCAAGCGACACCCAGCTCCCGTGCCTGGTTGAAAACCGAGTCGAGCTTGTAGACCTCGCTGGCCACCCATTGCGTCTTGACGCGCTGCAGCTCGCGCTCGCTCACACCTTCGTCAGCGAGCTTTTTCACCTGCGAACGCAAGGCCGCCTCCAGCACCTCGGGCGCCACACCTTTGGCCGGCACGCCATCCAGCATGAAAAACTGAGGACCTCGGCCCATCAGGCCATTGCCTGCACCCACGCTGTCAGCCAGGCGCTTGTCGCCTTGTGCCAGGGCCCGTTCAAGCCTTGCGCCGCTGTAGCCGTCCAGCACCGCCGCCAGCACGGTCAGCGCCAGTGCATCGTCATGGTCGGGCGTGGAGTCCATTGACGCCAAGCGCGGGACCTTGAAGGCCAGTGCCACATAACTCTGCTCAGCCGGGGCCTTCAGCTCCACACGGCGCAAGCCTTTTTGTACAGGTTCGACCTGCGGTTTGCGCTCGGGCACGGCTCGCACCGGCAGGCTCCCGTAATGCTTTTCAGCCAAGAAGCGTACCTGCTCAGGCTGCACATCGCCGGCCACGATGACCACGGCATTCGACGGGGTGTACCAGCGCTTGTAGAAGTCGCGCGCATCCTGCGCCGTCATGGCATGCAGATCGCTCATCCAGCCCACGATCGGACGGCGGTAGGGCGAGGCACTGAGGGCCGTCGCAGTCAGCGCCTCGTGCAGCAAGGCGTGCGGATTGTCTTCGGTGCGCAGGCGACGTTCTTCCTTGACCACCTCGATCTCTTTGGCGAATTCGGCATCGGGCCATTGGTTGTTGGCCAACCGATCGGCTTCGAGTTTCATCACATCCTCCAGCCGATTGGCTGGAATCTGCTGGAAATAGCCGGTGTAGTCCTTGGAGGTGAAAGCATTTTCACGGCCACCCAAGGCGGCCACGCGGCGCGAGAACTCGCCCGCAGCCAGCTGGGCCGTGCCCTTGAACATCATGTGTTCAAGCACATGGGCCACGCCACTGGTGCCATCCACTTCGTCCATGGAACCGACCCGCAGCCAGACCATGTGAACCGCTGTGGGTGCGCGGTGGTCAGGTCGAACCCACAGCGGCATGCCGTTGGCCAGGGTGTAGGTGTGGGTGGCAGGGGCGGGTTGCGTCACAGGGGTAATGGGCGACGCAGCAGTCTGTGCCGAGACCCATGTCCATGGTGTCAGCAGGCACGCGCCCAGGGTGATCCAGTCAAGCAAGCGGGGTTTCATAAAATGGATCATCCTTGAAAACCGGACGGTTGCCGGACCTCCGCCCGAAAAACCGTTTCCAGTTTCGACATTTTTTCTCCATGTTCAGTTTTTTCCGCAAGAAATCCCCTGCGCCCACGCCCGAAGCAGCAGCACCGGCCGTCGCTGAAGCCGTCCCAGCTCTGGCGCCAGCGCCTGTCCGCCAGAGCTGGATGGAACGTCTCAAGGCTGGCCTGCGCAAAACCGGCTCGTCGATTGCCACCGTCTTCACCGGCACCCAGATCGACGACAAGCTCTACGAAGAGTTGGAAACCGCCCTGCTGATGGCCGACACCGGCGTGAAAGCCACCGAACAGCTGCTGGCCGACGTGCAACGCCGCGTCAAGGAGACCAAGGCCACTGAGCCTGCCCAAGTCAAGGGCCTGCTGGCGGACGCTATTGCCGATCTGCTGGCCCCGCTGCAAAAGCCACTGGAAATCGGTGCCCAGCAGCCCACCGTGATCATGGTGGCCGGTGTCAATGGAGCGGGCAAGACAACGTCCATCGGCAAGCTGACCAAGCACCTGGCCGACAGCGGCGAAAGCGTGCTGCTGGCCGCGGCCGACACTTTCCGCGCCGCCGCCAAGGAGCAGCTGGCCGTCTGGGCCGACCGAAACACGGTGGAGATCGTCAGCCAGCAAGGGGGCGACCCGGCTGCCGTCAGCTTTGATGCGGTGAGCGCGGGCCGTGCCCGTGGCAAGGACGTGGTGCTGGTGGACACCGCCGGGCGCCTGCCCACCCAGCTGCACCTGATGGAGGAGCTGAAAAAAATCAAACGCGTGGTGCAAAAAGCCGATGCCACCGCCCCGCACGAGGTGCTGCTGGTGATCGACGGCAACACCGGCCAGAACGCACTGGCCCAGGTGAAGGCTTTTGACGAAGCCCTGCAGCTGACCGGCTTGATCGTCACCAAGCTCGACGGCACCGCCAAGGGCGGCGTGCTGTGCGCGATTGCTCGCGAAAAACCGATCCCGGTGTACTTCATCGGTGTCGGTGAAAAACTGGAAGATCTGGAAACCTTTGACGCCCGCGAATTCGCGCAGGCATTGTTAAGTTGATGACTTTGCGGGACAGATCTTTGGCTCTGTCCCCAACCGATTAAGACGATGACCATTAGCCACACACAAGCCGAACCTCGCCTGACCTCCCTCTCCCACGGTGGCGGCTGCGGCTGCAAGATCGCCCCGGGCGTGCTGTCCGACATCCTCAAGGGCACCCACGGCCTGCCAGTGCCACCCGAGCTGCTGGTGGGGATCGAAACAGCCGACGATGCTGCCGTCTACCAGCTCAACGACGAGCAGGCCCTGATCGCCACCACCGACTTTTTCATGCCCATCGTCGATGACCCCTTCGACTTTGGTCGCATCGCCGCCACCAACGCCATCAGCGATGTGTACGCCATGGGCGGCACACCCATCCTGGCGCTGGCCCTGGTGGGCATGCCGATCAACGTGCTGTCCACCCAGACCATTGGCCGCATCCTCGAAGGCGGCGCCAGCGTCTGCAAGGCGGCTGGCATACCGATCGCAGGGGGCCATACGATCGACTCGGTCGAGCCGATCTACGGTCTGGTGGCCATCGGTCTGGTGCATCCGGATCGCATCAAGCGCAATGCTGGCGCCCAAACCGGCGATGTGCTGGTGCTGGGCAAACCACTGGGTGTGGGCGTGCTCTCGGCCGCGCTCAAAAAGAACGCTCTGCCACCCGAGGGCTACGCCCAGATGATCGCCACCACCACCCGCCTGAACACCCCCGGCCCCGCATTGGCGGCCCTG
>JACCDQ011925272.1_pt1 | contig 15748 bp, 19 predicted proteins | sample 7446031 | NCBI WGS metagenome assembly JACCDQ01 (sample SAMN15323442, study PRJNA562643) | freshwater metagenome | isolation source: river surface water | place: USA:Blue River Watershed | collected 2017-08-17
ATTAAGCCTAATGCCCAAATTGCTTGTAGCGTGTGTTAGCGGTTGTTTTTCTATAATGATTATAATATTTATCCAACTGCTTTAAATAAATACATTAATGAAGCAATTCCAAAACCAATAATAATTATCCAATCGATAATTTTTTTAAGAAGTATATCAGGTTTATAAAATGCCTTTTCTTTCTTTTTGACAGCGTTTGACCAGAGTTTAAAGATTAGATAATAAGCAATCGCTGCAATTGCAAATAAAAAAGAATATAGTAGAAATTGATAATTCATAAGTGTTTTTTCAAAATATATTAGTTCTCTTAGCTGTTATGATTGTTGCTGTAACCATAAACCAATCATAAACAGTTCTCCAAACAGTAGGATTAAAATATCACATATTAATTTTCAACTGTTTCTATTCATTTTCGGGTTCTCCTCAAAATAATCGCTAACGTTCTGCCGCTTCACGCAGTTGCGAAATGCGGAACAGATTATTTTGTGTTAAAGATAAAATTTTTTGCAAAACGTGAACGTTAACTTAACACAAAATTCGCAATTGCGAGAAACGGCTGTAAGCAGCAGTATTTATTAGATTATTGTCAATCGTTTAGTTTTCATTAGTTCAAATGCTTCATTGAAATAGTTGAGTTCATTATTCCACTGACCTTTCATTTTTTCAGGTCTTTTAATGTAATTTATAAATTTTCGACCTTGATGAAAAATATCTTTTTCGTGTTGAGTTAATTCTAGACTTTTAATTACATCAACAAAATCAATTTCTTCACTTGGTAAATATTTTTTATTTGAATGCATTCTAATTGAAAGTTCAAAATATGCAGCTCTTTGAAAAACATCATCAGTAAGATCTTCGTCTCTAAGTTCTCCATAATAACTAAATATTCTTTTATAAAAATCTTTAAGACATTCTCCAACTTTGTTTAGAGCAACAAAAGTTATTTCATTTTTTTGAACTTTTGTATCTGTTTTTATTTGTCCATTTTCATATGTACCAATGAAATCTATCTCTTTTTGGATTTGATTAAAAAACTGAAAATAATTTCCGTGACGGATTGATGCGAATTCATTTCTGAATAAGGATGTATCAAGTTTGTTCTTTTGAACTTTGTACATATACCCAACTACTATTTCTACCAAAAGTTTCATGTCTGATATTGCTGCTAAAGTTTCCTTGCTAGAGCTTGTGGCGGCTTATGGAAAGCTTTATTTTCCATAACCGACCAAGCGAAGTTATGAAAAGTAAACGTACAATTTAACGAAAAACTAGCCATAAGTTTTAGCAAGTGTTACTTGCAGTTGCTATTTGAAATGTTTTTCAAAATTAGCTATTTCGTCAATGGTGAATAACTTAAAAAAAGTACCCTGTATATTTGCAAAAAATTTTGGTTCATAACTTTGAAATCCTTTTTTATGATATTTTGCAAGACGAATTGATTTTAAATACTCTTCTTGTTCCTTTATTATTTCAACTGAGAAGCCATAAAGTATAGGATAAATTATGATTTGCGATTTAACTTCATCGCTTAAGTTTTTAGACTTATCTTCAAACTTATGCAAAAGTCTTCCATCTAGAAACTTTTGAAAATTTTCTTTCTCATATTTCTTTGCATCAAAATCAATGTTTACTACATCAATATAGAAATCATGATTATCCATTTTAAATTGAAAATCTAAACTCTTTCCGTTCTCAAATTTTTTTTCATATTTAACAAATTCTGCTTTAGAGTTTATACTGAGGCAAGCAGCAATTTCTCCTAAAATATGTTTGAAGTTATTTGCAGAAAAATTGTTTAGTGATGCAATAATCAGTTCTTTAAACTTCTTATTTATTCCAATTTCACTGAATTTTCCCAGTAGAAAATTGAAATAGCCAAATTCATTTCTAACATCTTCGGATTTGTTCTGCTTTATTTCTTCAATAAGCATGAAAAATGTAACAATAAAATTATTTTTTGCTGTTCCAATACCGCCAGTATGTTCATAAGATTTTCGCAAGAAAATTTCAAAATCTTTTTCTGTTAGAAATAGGAAAATATTGGGGAGGTATGTTTTTATTACATTTATCCCGGTCGTAATCATTCGTTCTGTTATCATCTAATTTTCTTTTTTGTCGCGGTCTGGGCAATTGAAAGTAACTAGCATACAGGCGCTATAAAAATTCGCTTATCACCCCAAATTTGGAAAGATTGTAGCTGTAAACTAGCGTATTACTTATTTTAAATATAATTAAATTTATTACAAGTCTTCAAATGCGCTTTGTTACTTTCACAACTAAGCTCACTTGAAAATCAACACTTAACATTTTATGAATGTGTGTGATATCGGTTTGAAAACAGCTATATGGGGTGTTAACTTCGAAGTACCTTCTCTTTCGTACTTACATTAAATGTTAATTTCCATTTTCTAACATTAAAACGGAGTTATGATAATTTAGCTTTTATTATAAAAAAGAGTATTGTTATCACAATAATTATTGACCAAAGAACTATAGTTATATTATCAATTTCGTTGCGATATTCATCATTTCCATTTTCATAATTACGTTGTGCTTGTTCACGTGCTTTTCTTCTTCCGTACTTTGTATTTGGATTATAAGACTTATAAGCAGTTGTATGTTTTATAGGAATACTAGCTTTGAGTTCTCCAGAGGAAAACTCCGATTCTTCATAAACCAAATCTGTTACATCAATTTCGTCTTCTCTAAGCAATTGTATAAAATTTCTATAGCCATCTAGGATTCTATCGTAATCTAATGGAATTTCATTTTTAAGATTGTTAATTACAGACTTAAAAGCAGCTTTGTAGAAATCTTCTTCCATTTTGTCTGATAGACCAAATTCTTCTATAACTCTTTTGTATTCATTGTCGAAATCAAATGTATTCGCGTATAGTTTGTAAAGAAAGAAATCTCTATACTTTTTGTGTTCCATAATAACTTTTATGTTTTAAGAGTAAACACGTCAATTGTAAAAAATATTTAGTGGTAACCTTTTAGTCTTTAAAAAGCGCTTCTTTTTTTGGCTTGTTTATAAATTCAGTTATATTTCCCAGAGAAATTGCGGTTAAAAACTCATCTATTTCTTTTGAAGAAGTAAAGATTAATACAAAACCATCAACTGTCATGTATTGATTGCTAGAAGATTGTAATTCCCCAGTTTTTATTAGCAATAAATATTTAACCTCTCCTTTATTTTCTAAAATTTTAAAATCAAATTTTAAATTTAGTAAAAATTGGAAATTCCATTTACTTCCATATAAAAAATAGCCTCCTGCTTTGCTTCCAATAGTCATTGTTTTACTTAATTCTTTAACATTGTTTTCTTTTGCAGTTTTTACCCATTCCTCATACTTTATCTTTGCATCAGTAATTGAATTTATAAAATCTTGATGTTGTTTTTCATCAATTTTAATACCTCCTTTTTCATGTGTTCTATCCAATGACATAGCATCAATATATAGTGAATATTTGTTTTTCTCTTTTGAAGAAATCTGAATTTCATATTTTTTTCCACTGTAAGTGTTATCATATGAAGTGAATTTTTCTTGTGCGTTAATTTTTATTGATATAAGAGTGAAGAAGCAGATTGCAAATAATTTATAAAAATTGGTCATCTATTGAATTGTTTGGATTTTCTTACTCTTATGGCTTTTCAGATTTCGCCCCGTTTTTAAAGTTGTTTCTGGATTCAACTTTTTTTCAATTTAAAAAAATAGTATAAGAACTTTTAAAGCTATTCTTTAACAGTTGTTTTGGGTGTCGTTTAAAGTTTAAATGTTTATATTTTAATTTGTAAAAAACTAGTTATGGGCATTGTAACATATTATTGTATCCTTTAATTTTGTTATATTCATGAAATTAATTCGCTTACTTATTAAAAAAACAACGCGTCCTAACTAATTATTCATAACTAGAATAAATACTCCGCCAGCAATAGACACAATCGTAATGTAGAACCAAAATTGCACATTATTTTTAATGCTTAGAGTATTTTTATTTATCTGAGATAAATAATAAGCTTGCTTTAATTGAAGTTCTCGATCTGTCAATTCTTCAGCTTGTTCATTGAAAAGAATCTGATCACTTGACATTACCATTTTTGACGATTTATTAAATTGTTTTTTTTCTTCTTCTGAAAGTGAGTACATAATCAATAGTTTTAAGTTTATATTTTAAATTTAATGTTAACATTGGTTAGTGTTGGTAACATCTTCCGTTTGCACTTCTTACCATTCTTTTACATCTCAAGCCTTTTTTCGTTGTTCCTGAACATTGTACAAACACAGATTGATTTGATTTAGAAGCATTATCTACTTCTGTATTTATTTTTATTTGACTTGAACCTTCACTAATTACTTTATAAGTACCGTCATTAAAAAGCATAACTTTTTTTCCTAATTCTGTAGTCGCTATTTCCTGTCCTTTAGCAAAATTGACACATAAAATTACTAACAATGTAAAAAATAGCTTTTTCATTTTTTTGTATTTAAGTTTCTCAAAGATACATTTTTTAAGTATTTGCAGAACATACCAACATTTAGTGATATTTGAATCTTAATTGATTCTAATAGCCCATCATAAAAAAGAATGGATAAACTTTGAAAGAAATGGCTTAGTTTTGTTTTTTAATTAAGAGATAATTATAACGCAACATTTTTATGGGGACATTTGACCAAGCAATTATTAGAGAAATTGGCAGAAGCTATGGAGCAGCTATTTCGAATCATTTATTAGGTGATAAACATGCTCGTCCTGTTAGATTGTCTGGAAATTCTTTAGGATCCTTATCAGGTGGGTCCAAATATGAAAATGAATTAGATAGAATAATTAGCACTACAAAAATTAAAGGAGGAACTGGAAATGTTACATCTGCTCAAAATGTATCTAATGCGTATTTTGATCTTGTTAATGAAGCTAAAACAGATAGCGAGATTAGTCCAAATGAACTTCTCTATCTTTTAAAGAAATATGTTGTAACAAGAAACTTCTTGATTAAACTGTGGGAAGCTAATATTGAAATTAAATCAGATAAAACTGATGTGATAGTTTCTAGAATAAAAGGGATTGACGATTTTATCAAAGAAATGTATCCATTTACTGTTGGAAAAGAGCCAGTCAAACCTGTGTTTAATAAAAATGATGTGTTCTGGATGTTAGGAACAATTGTTGGATTGTTTTTATTTTTGCTGCCAGGTTTTTTTATCATGTTTTATTGGAATAAAGCTAGAAAACAAAAGCAAATGGTTTATAACTATATCGTGCTTTCACAAGCTTATTTAAAGGCATTGTACGAGTTTGTAGATAAAGAAACCTACGAAACACCACTTAATTTAGTAATAAATAACGCTTAACAATATTGCATGAAACAGGCTGAAAATCATTCACAGGAGAATACAATAAGCACTCTTAATTTAGTAGTAATACTGTTGTCTGTTTATGTGTTGGTTGTGCTTTGTATTGATACCTTTTTTCAGTTATCAAATGAAGTAAGTAGAGTGTTAAGTTACATTGATAACGCAATTTGTATCTTTTTCCTTTTTGAATTCTGTGTACGATTTTACCAAGCTGAGAATAAACTTAAGTTTATGAAATGGGGTTGGATAGATTTGATCTCAAGTATACCTAACTTTAACTTTGCTAGAGCAGGAAGAGCACTTCGTTTAATACGTTTATTAAGAATATTAAGAGCATTTCGTTCCACAAAGCATATCATCAACCATATTTACAAAAACAAAACTAAGGGAGCATTTACAACAGTTTTACTCGTGGCTGTTCTAGTGTTAATTTTTTCCACAATTGCAATTCTACAAGTTGAAACTGCTCCAAACAGCAATATAAAAACAGCTGAAGATGCACTTTGGTGGTCCTACACTACCATAGCAACTGTTGGATACGGTGATAAATATCCAGTAACAACTGAAGGAAGAATAATTGCTTGTATATTAATGACTGTTGGTGTTGGACTGTTTGGAATATTTACAGCTTTTTTAGCATCTTGGTTTGTAAAGGAAAAGTAATTTAATAATTACAAAAAAGCGACATCAATTATGATGTCGCTTATCTACTCTTTAGTTATTAGATATTCTAGAACTCATTAATATCGAAAATATTATTTACAATTTTGATTAAATACTTCAACTGCTTCTTTATTACCTAATTCAATAGCTTTTGATAAATCAAAACAGCTTTCTTTTCCTTTTCCTTTATTTATATTAGAGAGTGCTCGATAATAATATGGTACACTTGGATCAGAAGAAATCCCTCCTTGATCATTTCCTTTTTCAACTAAATCAATAGCTGTTGTCATGTCAGCAATACACTTTTTATAATCCCCAATTTCATAATAAAGCTGCCCTCTTGAGCCCCAAACATAACTATAATTTGGGATCATCTCTAATGCTTTATTTATTAGCGGAAGTGCTTTGTCATAATCTTTAAGCAATATGTATTCGTAGCCCATACTATTATAAACTGGCCCTAATATGTTAGATGAGTTAAGACGATTTTGTGAGATACTAATAATCTTCTGTAAATCATTGATTGATTCATAATGTTTTTTAAATGCAGAATTGGCATATGCCCTGTTATAATATCCTTCCATTTCATTTGGCTTTAACTTCACCATTTGATCTGCCATTTCATAAACTTTATCTAATTCTTTTTCAGACATGTACATAGAACATAAAGAATTTAAATTTTGGTATTTATTGATGTTTGTCAAATCAAAATTTACTGCTGCTTTAATATCTTCAATACCCTCCTGTTTTAAATTAAGATAATAATATTTTAAAGTTCCACGAGAAGACAACAAATAAATATTATCCGGCTCTATTTTCAATGCTTTATCTAAATCTTTTAATCCATCTAAATAATTTTTATTGTTAAAATTACTTATGGACTGAGTATACAATTCATTTACGGTTGGGTTATTACTATAATTAGTTTTAGGATTACTTTTAGGAACCTCTTGATTGCTATTTTCTTGTGTATCTGCGTACACAAATGAGTAATATTTACCATTTACTGGAACCAATATTTCCAATCTATCTGTTTTTTCATACACTAGATTTATTGCTCCTTTCAAACGTTGTTGATGCTCAATAGTGTTTATTTTTAAATATTTTTGATTTAATTCACTTCTAATCTCATATAATTCATTGTCCATCTGTTGAGCCTCTCTCTGCGCTTCCTTTTTAGCTTGATATGCAGCTTGACCATTATAACTTGCCGTCTTACTTACTCCTACCCCCGATACAGAAGTTGAGCCTCGGTAATTAACCGATTGACCAGTGTAGTAATTATTTACAGAACCATATGTATTACTTCTCCCTGAGATGGCTGTTGTAGTAGTTGAATACGAATAACCAGCTTGTTCAGCATTATATTGTCCAGCCATAGATGACAAAGCACTCTGGATATTTTGTCTTCTTTGCACTTTTTTCATGTAATCTGCACTTGATAGAACTTGCCCTTTTGTTTGACTATCTATACTAACCACTTTAGTTTTTCTATCTGTTTTATAGTTTGTCATCAATGCAATAATTCCGTCTGGATTAAATACTATATCTCCACCTGTAAGATTTTCTATTTCAAGATTAATTTGATAATATTTTCCATACTGATTTATTAATGTTAATGAGTTAGTTACAGATATACCATTTTCTATGTAATATATTTTTGAAACACCATCTTTATAACTTGTTTTAGAACCTGTATTCACTACATTGTCATATTGGTAAGTGTTTACAATCTGAGAAAAAGCTTTATTACTCATAAATAATGTGATGCATTGCACGGTAATTAGTAAAAATATTTTTTTCATTTTTATATTTTTTAATTAATAATAATCTCACAAAAATATAAAAAATAAGTTACATACAACCGATTGTTTACAATCACTTGTTTTGAATCTTCTACGACTAATTTTCAACTATGGAAAAAAGAGTTAGAAAGAACGATTTAAGTGCTGATGTTATTTCTTTAGGAAAGCGTATAGAAGAGATAATCAAACAGAAAGGATTGAAGACCAGAGAAGTTGCTCATGATGCTGAATTGGATGTTGAGAACCTTAGAAAGTACATCAAGGGTAAGCAAGAAATGAAGATCAGCACAATGCTTAAAATCGTTAAATCGTTAGGAGTATCAGTATCTGATTTATTTGATTAACTACTACGGGAGTACTCCAACTTGAAATAAACACTCGGGGGATATTATTGGGAGGATGCTAACATTTCATGGATAAACTTGTTCAATATTACTTCAAAAAATTAGCTTTATCTATTATATGATTTAGATGATCCTCAAAGTGTTTTAGATGAATGATTTTATACCTAACATTGTCTGAGAAAGGCTCTACAATATCGAAATGATATTTATTGTCAAAATATTTTTCATTGTCTATAACATACAGCATTTCGATGTTATTATGTAAACATTTTGTTAGTTTTTTATTATCTCGTTTTACTATTTCAGCCAATCCATTATCACCACCAAAGAAATCCTTTGGCTCGAAGTGTTGAATGCCTTGACATTCTATAGCTATATTAAAATCAGGTAGATAAAAATCTAGACTTTGTCTATCTAACCATTCAAATCTTTTTTGTTTCTCATGTCTGACATTTTGCTCCTTCAAAAATCTAGTAACATCTTTCTCAAGCTTACTCTCATTACAAACTGGACAACCACAGCCACTTAAGTGACTAAATGCCTCTTGCCAGAATTTATGATCACATTTTTTACAACGAATATGAATTTTGGCTTTAGCAGTAGTATAATCTGTTAAATACTCATATTCATCTGTAAATGCTTTGCTAAGAAAATCTTCATTACTTAAACGTAGTTTTACCCCCCCAGATTCATTACCACATAGTGGACATCCTTGACCTCCTAAATGTTTATTTGGCGTTTTATGGAATTTTCCATGTGTTTTTCCAGTAGCTGAATCAATTTTGTTGCAGATTATAGTCACATAAGTAGAGGAGTCTTTGTAATCTACTAAAGAATAATCATAGATCGGACAATCTTGATCATTTTTATAAAGCTCTTTAGCTTTGTCAATAAAAAAGTTTTGATCCATAAAATGGCCAGTGCATTTTGGACAATTTCTTCCTTTAATGTGATTTGCCGGTGTTTGCCAAAACTCCCCGTGTTCTTTACATATTATACAAACTTTATTACTGTTTTTAGTATAGGTAACTTTAGAGTAATCGTACCTTTCACCATGAATTTTCTTTACTTCCTCAATCCATTCTTTTGTGCTATATCTATGAACACCACTACATTTAGGACAACCTGCTCCATTTAAATGGCCTTCAGGCGCCTGTGAAAACAACCCATGATCTGGACAAATAATACTTACTTTTGTTTTAGCAGCTTTATATTCAACTTTAGAATAATCATATTTGTTATTATGAATAATAGTTGCTCTCTTTATGAAAAGATCTTGAGACATGAAGTGATTTGAGCATTTAGGACAACTTGAACCACTTAGATGGCTGTATGGAACTTGCCAAAATTCACCATGTATTTCACCTGTTATTTCATCCTTTGCATCGCAGACAATACAGACCTTTGTTTTTGAATTTTCATATTCGACTTTGGAATAGTCATACTTGTTACCATGCACATTAATTGCATTTTTAACAAACACATCAATCCCTTTAGTCATTTTCTGAGCTCTTTTAAAATAAGAGCATTTTAAGCATTCTTTTCCTGATAAATGATTACTTGGTGATTGTTCAAACTCTCCGTGTTCTGGACATATTATCTGTATTTTTGAATGACTCCCTTTATATTCTACTTTAGTATAGTTGAATTTATCCCCGTGAACATTTATCGCTTTATTAATAAATTCTGCTGTTCTAGTTTGGATACTTTTTTTCATACTATCAATAAACTTTGACATTTAAAGGCTAAAAGAATATCTTACTTATTATTATCAAATAACAACTTATTAAGGCATCTCGTAGTGGCTATTCTAATGTCATCCGTTTCTGTTACACCTTGTCCTTCAGCAGTGCAAGAGCATACTAATGCATTTGTGTTTGCTGAGATAAATTGTATCGTTACTTCGATGGTGTAACCTCCCATTCCAGTGTTTCTTGTTCCGCTTTTGCCAAAATTAACTATCAATGTTTCATTAGCTAATTCTTTCTTTAGTTCAGGAAGCCTTATAAAACCTTCTTTAGACAAAAGTCCCGTTATTTCATCACTTGGATTTATTGTGTTACTTGAAGAGTAATATTGTCCGTAAAAATTTGTACCTCCATAACTTGATGTAAGACTATTGGTTGGTGTAATATAAATGTATTTATAATTTCTTAACTCACCATTTTTTAAACTTGTTGCGGGTAATAATGTTGTTGAACAGCTATTCAATAAAAGTAATGTGATTGTTAAGCTAAGGTATTTTACTATTTTGACCATGCTGTTATTTCTTAAAATTGTTTACAGAATATTACAAATCTAGTAAAAAATCTCAAATTGATTATTATAAAATCCAAAATGGAATCAGCGGAATCAGGAGGCAGTTATCGGTTTGAAAATCGTTATAGCGGGTGGTTGTTGGGAGGTACCTACTCGTTTACATATATTAATAACAAAAGATTGCAGAGAAACCTCTAATTGCTTTTAATTTAAAGTAATTCTTGTTTATTGTTTAAGTTTTCTCATGTTGATCATACATTAATTCTTTTGCAATTGGAATATCCGCAGGTGATAAGTTCCACTTATCTAGTTCTTGAATGTTTATCCATTCAGTTAAATCATGATCCGCTAGTTTGAAAGCAGTTTTAATAAATCTACATTTATAAGCAATTAATTCAATAATAAAACTCCCATGGTCATGAATATTGGATTTAAAATAAGTAATGTTTTCAACCTTGATTCCGAGTTCTTCTTTAAGTTCTCGAATTAAAGATAATTCTTCTGATTCACCTTTCTCTATTTTACCTCCTGGAAATTCCCAATAGCCTCCAAAAGACTTGGTTGGTTTCCTTCTGCATATCAAAATCTTCTCTTCATTAAAGATAATTCCACAAACAACTTTAATTGTATCCATGGCTTTTTCTATGGTATTCTAGATTTAAAACATTTATATTATGTTTTGGATGAACTATTAATTCTCCAGATTCACATCCTGTTAGTTGAAAATTTTCTAAGATAGAAAATGATCCCTTATCAAACATAACATGATGGTTTGGGCAAAGACATATCAAATTATTAGAATTGTCATCCCCTTCATGTGGACTTCCTAGAGGTCTTATGTGGGCTCCTTCAGCATATCTTCCTGATTTTGTAACTATAGTTGTATTACAAACTTGACATTCATAATTGTAAAGCTTCTTTATTTCATTAGAGATTTTAGTGTCTCTAATAATTCTCAAAACAGTTCCTTCTTTTCTCCTTTTTTCTTTAGTACTATAATCAAGTTCTATTTCTTCTGGAGTTTTTCTTAAGATATTATTTCCACTATATTCTAATCTGAATCTACAAATTTTATAGCCACTTTTTCCTATTTCTTCCCAAGCATCAACAACACTAAATAGGCCAGAATATATGTAGCCACTAGTTGGAGAAAAATCTGACTTATGTTTATAACCACGAATTACTCTAACAGGCAAACCTTCATTCATGCTTTTTAATAGCCCTGCATTTCCTTTGTTTTCCCATTTTTGATCTTCAACTTGTTTGCCGCTATTTGTATCATTTCCTCCTGCACCAGTGTAAATTATTTCATCCCCAAAGTCTTGATCATCCTCATACCCTCCTGACAAAACTATAGCTGCTGTTCCTTCATTCCCATTTCCATCAATTCCTGCAGCCCAGTTTCTATGAAAACTTGAAGGCATCATTTCTTTTCTACCTTCAAACCAGTGTCCTTCTTCTATTCCTGCAATTTCTCCAAAAATTATTTCTCTACTCATCTTATTTATTTTAAAAAATTAATAATACCCTTTGCCTTCAACACAATGTCTTATGCCTCCTCTAGGGTTTTTCATATCGCCTTTGTATCTTGGTATAATGTGACAATGGAAGTGCATAACAGTTTGACCAGCATCTTCTCCACAATTCATTCCTATGTTGTACCCTGAAGGAGAATGTTGTTTTTCAACCTCTTCTTTGCCGCATTTAATAGCTATAATAAGGTCGTTTTTCTCTATTTCATCCAGACTAAAGTAATCAAGTTTTAAAGCCTTAGAAATGATTAAAAGATGTCCTGGAGAAACTGGAAACCTATCATAGATTGCAAAGAAATATTCTGTTTCAAAAACAAAGTGCTGTGGTTCTATTTGCTGAAAAACACTCATCGGTTATTTAGTTTTGTTATTAGCCTTTTAAAGAAAGGATCTGTTTCTCTGTTATAATTAGGAGAGTTCTCCCAGTAATTATTTTTAAGGACAATCTTTGCGTTATCATAATGATAAAGCATTGACTTATTCCTTTTTACAGGAGTGTCTCCAAGAGCATCAGCAATCTTCTTTTTCCATGGATGATTACTTCCCATGATATTCTCATTACGTGATATTAGCTTCTCAAAGTAGTGCTTTCCTACTAATGCATCATTTTTGTTCATGTTGCAGATGCTATGACTCAACACAAGGTTCCATATTTCATCATGTTGGATGAATTGCCTTGGTAAAACATGATCCACATGAACATCTTTATCCCCTATCCTTTCACCACAATAGAAACACGTGTTTCCCTGATATCCTTGTAAGAATGGAATGTTGCCTGTAATATTGGTCCTAGAGTAACTATTCTCCAGGTAAACATCTCTGACATCATTAGACAGCTTAAAATCACCATGAGCTATGGAGAAAGCTCCTTCTAATAAGCTCCATCTTGAATCAAGTTCATCTGTGAGCTCTTGCTTCGATGTTTCATTGATTTGGAAAGTAGCATCGTGTAAATAGAACTTTTTCCCAAAATCAAAGTGGTAGAACTTATCCCCTACAATATCTTTATCTGTTCCAATGGTCTGAAACCTTGGTACAACATCATTAAAAGCTTCTGTTGCTACTAAATTAACTGCGCCATCATAATCAATTAATCCTTTTCTTAGTGAGTCAACAATTCTCTCCATCTTAGTTCTTCTTGAGGGATTGCTTTGCTGTGGATTATCGCTAGTTGTAAGTCTCTCAATGTAGGTATCTAAATAAACTTTGGATAGCTGTTGCCATTCTATGGTCTCTTTACCTTCAGAAGCTAGTTCTAGAATAGTTTTGCCTAGTGCTATCTTGTAAGTAGCCTGATTTAAGCCGTAAAGAACTATTCCTTTCCAATAGTCTATATCTTCAAATTTATCCATTAGCTAAGCTATAATGTGTTACGATACGTTCTTACAAACATAAGAATATTTTATTGCATGTTAAGAAACCTCTCATTTATGTTTATGTGGGAGTGTTCCAAGTTGATTAGTTGAATAGAAGGTCTTAGCTGGGATGCAACTACTGTCCTGTACATGCTGAAATAATTTTTTCCGTTACAAATCAGCTAGAACTAACATTTCTCGTGATGCAAGTGTGTATCAATGCTATATTAACGTTATTGGAAGCATATAACATGTTTCTGCTTTAAAATAGACTTCTTACGAGAGGTGTGAATACAGCTGTAAAAGAACCAGCAGCAATATTTCTTGTACTAAAGAACATCAGGTTCTAGTCCTACTATAAAAGGTGGTTGTTTTAATGTTTTAAAGTGTAAGGTGTTATTATTTAAAAGAATAATAAAATAGTATTTGATAATCAGTGTTTTATAAATTATATTTTATAAATATTATTCAAAAAACTGTCTTAAATAAATAATATTTATATCTTTGTAAACTAAATGATATACCATGGGAACCGTAAAACAAAGATATAAAGACACAAAAGCAAAAGAAATTATTGACACTGATACTGGCGAAATAATAGATGTAAGCTATGCTGGCTTGATAGAAAGAAAAAGTACAAATGACATCAGCATTAGTAGCAAAGCATATGTTTACCTTGATACAGACCAACTTTTCATATTACTAGCTAATGGCATAACGCAGGTTGAATTAGCGTTATTAGTCACAGTTTCAAACAACTTAATGATAGGGAGCAATATTTGCATGATAAATGATGATAAGCCACATACAGCAGACAGTATTGCTAAAATGATTGGTACAACACAACAATCAGTCAAACTCAAATTAAAGAGCTTAGAGAAGATTGGAGCGATACACCATGGCATAATGAAAGAGAATAAAAGACTAGGAAAAGTGTACATCGTTAATCCGCATATTATCAGAAAAGGTCATAAAATGAAGCAGTCATTAGGAACAACATTTGACGAAATTAAAAGACAATATTAGCTAATTACATGCTTATGCATCTCATCAAGAACATTAGTATCAAAACTATCCAAGTATATGTTCGTGATTTTATTACCGTATTCATGACCCAATGCTTCTGCTATTAACTCATTAGAGTAGCCCAATCGTTTTGCTATTGTTCCAAAAGAATGTCTCGAGGTGTAAGTTGTAACTGGAGAACATAGCCCAACCAGCTCAGATAATCGTTTCAGGTATTTATTGGTGGTCTTGATAAATTGACGAATGACTTTTTTGGTTTCAAGACTATCCTCCAAAGTGTCATTCGGTAGTATTGGCAACAAATAATCACTCCCATCAACATGTAACTGCTCAAACAATATTTGTGCTTCGGGAAAGAGTTTAATACTATAGGTTTTATGGGTCTTACGACGTTTGTATTCCGCTCTTCCATCGATTATATTGGATTGCTTTAGGTAAGCTAAATCAGTGAATGAAATGCCTCGTAAATAGAAGCTTAAAAGGAAGCATTTTAACGACCTTTCTGCTGTAGAATTTACTTCCAAGTCCAATTGCTTCAGCTTGAGAATATCGTCTTTAGAAATGGCTCTTTTTGCTGTTTTCTCAGTCCTTATACTAATTTCAGTAAAGGGATAGCTAGCTCGTTCTACAATCTTAGCTTTAATGGCTTTGTTGTAAATAGCTCGAATGGATCTAAAGTAGTTAGAAATACTGTTCTGCTTCAATCCTTTCATGGAAAGATGATGCGAAAAATGATCCAAGAGAGAGTAATCTATTTCATGAAACCCTAAATCATCTCTACCATAAAAACTTAGCAGTCTGTTAACCGCTGTTTGGTATACAATAGCATTTCCTGTTCTGTTTACCTCAATCATCTGAGAAATTAGCTTATCAGAAAACGCTTTAAAGGTGGTGTTCATCTGCTTCTTTGGATTGTCATCTATCATAAACCGAAGTTGCTCCATACTAAAATCATCATCTAGCTGAAGTATAGCTTGCTGAATTTTAAAGTACTGCTGAGTAATTTTAAGGTTCAGAATTTTGGCATTGGGGTGAGACTTATCGATTTCATTCCTTTTATCATTCCAATGAAGTTCTTTTGTTTGGAATCCTGAATTGAGCGTGTACACTTTACGATTGTGAGTGATTCTGAAGATGATGTTGAAGCTACCGTCTGATTTTTGTCTTCTTGTGTCTAAAAGAGCTTTAAGATTTACCATAATTGAGTTGGATTATGGCTTTTGTTGTGCAAACTATGTGCAAACAATCGGAAGAAAGTGAACCAAAAAGTTGATAAAAACAAAAAAGTCCAACATTTCTGCTGGACTTTTGCTCCCCCTCTTGGGCTCGAACCAAGGACCCTCTGATTAACAGTCAGATGCTCTAACCAACTGAGCTAAGGAGGAAAGTGTATTTCACTTTTAAAGC
>JACCDQ010361291.1_pt1 | contig 15744 bp, 19 predicted proteins | sample 7446031 | NCBI WGS metagenome assembly JACCDQ01 (sample SAMN15323442, study PRJNA562643) | freshwater metagenome | isolation source: river surface water | place: USA:Blue River Watershed | collected 2017-08-17
AGTGCAAATTTATGAAATATCTTCACAAATAGTCCAATACTACTAATTAATTATCGATTTTTTGATTATTTTTGAGCCAAATATAAGAATAATGAAAAGAGCATTATACGGCCTAATTATAGCATTAGTATTCAATAGCTGTGACGACGGAAATTTAACCCAAGAAGTGATTAGTTTTGATACGGTGACTACCCAAAGTTGCAGTTCTAACAATGTTATATATAAAATTAAAGGCCAAGAGGCTTTACTAATTCAGATTCCTGCTAGTTCATTTACTAATGAACCAACTCCTGTTGGGAGCCCAATAAGTATTGATATCAACAGTACTAATCGTGTAGTGTACCGTTTTTACAACGGAACGATAGCTAGCAGTATGTTTTGTGAAACTATTCCGCCTTCTTCTCCTACCGTTACTGACGAATGGATTGCTACTGCTGGAAAAATTCAAATTACTACAACAGCCCTTAAAACAACAAATGCTACTACAGGACGTACCTCTATTACAGGTTACAACTACAATATAGTATTTAAAAACATCACTTTTGCCAAACAAAACGGCACTCAAGTATATGAAACTTTTACTTTTGGAGATTATATCCAAAATATAACTCCTTTAGTATTTGGTTTTGACGAAACTTTAGAACAATGTCCTACATCAAAACAAATTTATAATTACAATAGTAGCGAGGCTGTAACACTTGACAATATTGACGCTAACTTAATTCAGAATCAAATCACGCCTCTAAACACGCCTAGAACGGCATTACTTGGTACTACAACTAACAAACTCGTTTACCGTTTGTTTACCAATGGAGTTATAACACCTAGTTATTTTTGCAACACAACTACCCCAACGGTTCCTGCTATAAGCCAAGAGTGGATTGCCGATGCAGGCGTTGCTAATACGAAAGGTATTATTGAAGTAACAACCACAAATGTACTTAATACCTACACTCATCACATTGTGTTAAAGAAGGTAACTTTTGTCAAAGGAAACAATAATTTTACCCTAGGAGACAGCTACGTTTTAGGTGATTTAATCACGACAAATTAACCTCTTTTTTAGCTGATTTTAAGCTACTAAAAAACACAAAAAAACGTCAGTATTTTTCAATCAAAATACTGACGTTTTTTATGCTAAATCACTGCTTAAATAACTCGTTTTTTACTTACTATTTTGTTTAATATAAACCTCTGTTGCACCCAAACCATATTTTTGATAATTGGCATCTTGAAACGAAATATTATCATAACGCCCTAACAAAAAATCCAACTCAGCTTTCAAAACGCCTTCGCCAACTCCATGTATAAAAACAATCTTTGGAATGCGATTTCGGATGGCAAAATCAAGATGCCTTTTTGCTGTTTCTGATTGTAATGTTAAGATATCATAATTAGACATTCCGCGTTTGTTTGGAACTAATTTTTCAATGTGCAAATCAAATTCTGGAACACCAACTTCTCGTTTTTCTTTGCGCTCTTTAACAAAACTTCTTGGTTTTGGTAGTTCTTTTTCTTTTTTTATATCACCTAAATTAAAAGTTTTAATAGAATTCATTAAATTACTGGAATTGTTTATTTTAATCAATTCGTTGACAAAAAACGTCATCACAAATCCATCAACAGATTCTATGGTAATCTGCTCCCCTTTGACAGACAGCACCACTCCATTCACATCTTCATCTAAAGCTGAAACCTCGTCTCCTTTATTGAACATCATCTTCGTTTTGATTTTGATTTTTACTTGGTGTTTTAGCACTCAATCGCATCATTCCATACATGAAAATTACGATAGCCCCTACTGTAATATAGACATTACTATTGATCTTTTGTTGCTCATAAAATGCAATCAAAAAAGCGACAAGCATCATCGGAATTATAATTTTTTTCATCGTTCTAAATTTGGTTTTTCAAAAGTAAACAATTTAAAACAGCTTCCATTTTTTTATTAAAAAGGTTTGCTATTTTTTCGTAAAATTGTAAAAACAAAACTACTTTGAATTTAGAAAAATACATGTTCCCATGCATTAGCAAAACCCTCTTCGGAATAGAGTGTTTAGGGTGTGGTTTTCAACGTGCTTTTTTGTTGGTTTTAGAAGGTAATTTTGAAGCCGCTTTTAAGATGTATCCAGCTATTTATTCTTGCCTTATTTTCATACTTTTTATTGGACTACATTTTGCAGATTCAAAACGAGATTACAAAAAAGCACTACTTGTTTTAGCTATTCTAAATAGCTGCATTATGATTGTAAGTTATTACTACAAACATTTTTTATAATCAATTACGCTACAAATTGAAGATACAACAACGCTACCGCAGCAACCGTCATTAGTATCAAAGCTGAAAAACCAAGAATATTAGACCGTTTACTATTTGTAAATTGCCCCATCACATTCTTATTATTACAAATATGAAGAATAATAGCAATGAGCACTGGAGCTGTCAAACCGTACAAAATTGCTGTGTAAATCAATGCCTTAACTGGAGAAATTCCAACATAATTCAACGACAAACCCAAAACTAAAGAAACCGCAATTACTGCATAAAATGCTTTGGCTTCGTGAAACTTCTTATCCAAGCCTTGTTCCCAACCAAATGTCTCGGTAATAATATACGACAGCGAACCGCTCAAAACAGGAATAGCTAACAAGCCTGTACCAATAACGCCTACCGCAAAAAGCAAATACGCTAAATTTCCCGCCAATGGCTTTAAAGCCATTGCAGCCTGCTCCACCGTGTCAATTTGATGAATCCCCCCATTAAACAAAACGGTTCCTGTAGTAAGAATTATAAAATACATTACCAATCCCGAAAAAGTCATTCCGAAATCGACATCCTGCTTCATATCGTGAATGATCTTTTTATCGACCACCAAATGATTTTTCTTGTGCTTCATCTCTTCGACCTCCATTGTAGCCTGCCAAAAGAAAAGATATGGAGAAATTGTAGTCCCCAAAATACCCACTAAAATCCCGACAAACTCTTTATTAAATTCTAAATTCGGAACAAACGTATTCTTTAAAATCAACCCCCAATCTTGATGGTATAAAAAAGGAACTATCAAATACACTAACAATACAGCACACAGGTATTTTAAAGTTGCCGCTATCTTTAAATACGGCAAATAAATAATCAAAACAAGCAATACTACAGTAAAGAACACACTAAAAAAAGTCGCATCGATAGAGGGAAACAACAAATTTCCAACTGCTCCCATTCCTGCAATATCAGCACCAATATTCATCACAATAGCAGGAAAACTAAACAACAACATCAAATACAAAACAGGGCGTGGATAATTTTTTTTCAATGCCCCTGTCAAACCCAAAGAGGTTACCAATCCTATTTTGGCACACATTTGCTGAATAGCCGCCATCAATGGAAAAGCCAAAAGTGCTGTCCACAAAGTTGATAATCCATAAGATGCCCCCGCTTGAGAATAAGTCGCTATCCCGGAAGGATCATCATCACTTGCTCCTGTTATCAAACCAGGGCCGAGAAGTTTCCAAAAACGATTGAATTTATTGATTGCTTTAATTTTTGTGTTCATTCTAAATTCAATTAATTGACAAGCTAATTTAAACATTTAAAATCATATTCAACCGCAAGACCAAAACAGTTTCAATAAATTCACAAATTCGACAACAAATGCCAAAAAATTATTCGCCGATTTTCCAAAAAACACCTACTTTTACAACTTATTTAACCGAACAATTCCATAATCGTGACAAAAAATCAGATTATCCAAAATATCAATGTATTAAAAAGTGATTTTTCAATACATTATAGCATCAAAACGAAAACAGAAAACTTTACAGAAAAGCTATTCTACACTTTGTTTGACGGAAGCGCATCGCTCGACGAGAGTATCGAAGAACTCGAAGTACTCTTTAAAGAAATTTCGGCTATTGCTTGCAAAAAAACAACCGAATTATGTGATTCGATTTGGGACAAATACTTAGCACAATTACCTTCTGTACTTGAAAAATTAAATCAGGACGCGGCTTATATTTTAAAAAATGACCCCGCATCAAATAGCATTGAAGAAGTCTATTTGGCTTACCCAGGCTTTTATGCTATAGCCATTTATCGTTTGAGTCACGAATTGTATCTTTTAGATTTATTACTGTTTTCACGTTTAATGAGTGAATACGCTCATCGCATTACTGGTACAGATATTCATGCAGGCGCTACAATTGCATCGCCTTTCTTTATTGACCACGCCACCGGAATTGTTATAGGCGAAACCACCGTTATTGAAAAAAACGTAAAAATATATCAAGGTGTTACTCTTGGAGCCTTGAGCATTACCAAAGAGATGAAAAACTCTAAAAGACATCCTACAGTGGAAGAAGACGTATGCATTTATGCCAATGCAACCATTTTAGGAGGCACAACAACCATTGGAAAAAATAGTATTATCGGTGGAAATTCATGGGTTACCAAATCCATTCCAGCCAATTCAATAGTAACCAATACTACTACAACCGAAGTCAAAGTAAAAGAGAAGAAATAATATGGAACCTAAAAAGTTAATTGAATTAATAGGCAACACTCCATTAGTAATTACACGTAATTTAGTTCAAAATCCCAACGTGAAATTATTATTAAAACTAGAAGGTAATAATCCTGGCGGCAGCGTAAAAGACCGCGCTGCTTACAATATGATTGCTTCTGCTGTAGAACGAGGCGACATCAAAAAAGGAGACAAGTTAATTGAAGCTACCAGTGGCAACACCGGAATTGCTTTGGCCATGATTGCCCAATTATTTGATATCGAAATTGAATTGGTTTTACCTGCAGATTCGACAAAAGAACGCACCCAAACAATGCTTGCTTATGGCGCCAAAGTAACCCAAACACCTGCCGGTTCAGGAATCATTGGCTCTCGTGATTATGCCGATCAAAAAATTGCCGAAGGAGGTTATGTCATGCTGAATCAGTTTGCCAATGAAGACAATTGGAAAGCTCATTACAAAACAACAGGACCCGAAATTTGGAATGACACCGAAGGCACCGTAACTCATTTTGTTTCAGCTATGGGAACAACAGGAACTATTATTGGCACTTCGACTTATCTAAAAGAACAAAATAAAAACATCCAAATCATTGGTGCTCAACCAAGTGACGGCTCTCAAATTCCTGGTATTAGAAAATGGCCTCAAGAATACCTTCCTAAAATTTTTGACGCTTCAAAAGTAGATACCATTATGGAAGTTAGCGAGCAAGAAGCCCGAGAAATGACAAAACGCCTAGCCAAAGAAGAAGGAATTTTTGCAGGAATGAGTAGCGGAGGTTCTGTTGCAACTGCTGTAAAAATCGCGAATCAATTAGAATCTGGAGTAATTGTAGCAATCATCTGTGATCGTGGCGATCGTTATTTATCTTCTGATTTATTTGATTAAAAATAGTACTCTTTTCATATCTTTACTTGTCTTAAACTAGGATTGTATGAAAAAGCACTTTACCTTCTATTTATTATTCTTTTTATTAGTAAGTATGTCTGAAAAATCTATCGCTCAAGACTGGGCTAATTTGGCTAAATATGAAAAAGAAAACACCTTACTTACACCTAAAAAGTCTGGCGAAAAAAGAATAATTTTAATGGGGGACTCTATTACTGAATTTTGGTTGAAAATTCATCCCGATTTTTTTAAAGGAAAACCCTATATCGACAGAGGGATTAGTGGGCAAACCACACCTCAAATGCTTATTCGTTTCAGACCTGATGTAATCAATTTACAAGCTGACGTGGTGGTTATTTTAGCAGGCGTGAATGACATTGCAGGAAACACAGGACCCACAACAAATGAAAAAATTCTAGGAAATATTATTTCTATGGTAGAATTGGCGAAAGCCAACAAAATAAAAGTGATTTTATGTTCTGTTTTGCCTGCGGTCAATTTCTATTGGAGACCCAACGACAAAGCAGCTGAAACCATTATACAACTGAATCAATTGATACAATCGTACGCCAAGGAACATCACATCCCTTATGTTGATTATCATGCTGCTATGGCTGATGCTCAAAATGGTTTACCCAAAGAATATGCTGATGACGGAGTACATCCCAACTTAAAAGGGTATCAAGTAATGGAACCTCTCTTAGAAAAAGCGATTCAAAAGACACTCAAAAAGTAATTCTTTCAAAAGGCAAGGTCAAACTTGCCTTTTGTCGTATATAAAAGTCTTATGTAACAAAAGTTACTGTAAACCGATTTAAGCTGTTGTAAATTTGCAGTATCAAATTCATATATCATGAAAACAGAAGAAATTAAAATAGCGAATCTTAAATGCGGAGGCTGTGCCACCACTATAAAAAAAGAGCTTTTAGAATTAGACGGTGTTAACGACGTAAAAGTAGATAACAACAATGATTCTGTAACTGTAACATACAAAGACGGAATTAGAGAGGCAATAACACAACGATTACACGACCTTGGATACCCTGAGGCTACCGAAAAAAATGGTTTGCTTCTAAAACTTAAAAGTTATTCTAGTTGTATGATTGGTAAAATCAATAATTTATAATTCACAAACATGACTTTAGAAAACATTATTAAAGAAAACAAATGCACCATTGTAGACGTGCGTTCTTATGAAGAGTTTATGGGCGGTCATGTAGCCGATTCCATTAACATTCCACTACAAACCATCCCAGAAAGAATAGAAGAGTTAAAAGGCTTAACCATGCCTTTAATACTTTGTTGTGCATCGGGAAATAGAAGCGGACAAGCGCAACATTTTCTTTCACAACGCGGAGTCGATTGCTACAATGGCGGTTCTTGGTTAGATGTAAATTACTATCAATCAAAATAAATTTCATGCTTACAACATTAAAAAAAATCTTCGGTATTGGCCCAAGTGTTAATTACTCCGAATTAGTTCAGCAAGGCGCTATTATACTCGACGTACGTTCAAAAGCGGAGTTCACTGGCGGACACATTAAAGGTTCCATCAACATTCCGGTGAATGTTTTGAACAATCATTTAGGCCAACTTAAAGACAAAAATAAACCAATAATTACCTGCTGTGCGTCCGGTATGCGAAGTGCATCTGCCAAAAGTATTTTACAATCCAACGGATATCAAAATGTATATAATGGAGGTGGTTGGTCAAGCCTACAAAACAAATTATAATTCATAAAAAACTCATCATTAATAGCCTTCCCCATCGGAAGGCTTTTTTTTGTTTTTTTACCGAATTTAATTTTTTGTTGATAATTTTCCTTATTTCTTAATAAATCAAAGGGAAATATTCAAAAAACGTTTGTGGCTACCCTAAATAAAAATTACATTTGCAATTGTTTAACTTTCAAACGTCAAATAATGTCTAACACACAACAATTAAACGATTTAACTATCCAAGTCAGAAGAGATATTCTTCGAATGGTACACGCTGTCAACTCAGGTCATCCTGGAGGTTCTTTAGGCTGTACTGAATTTTTAGTAGCACTTTACCAAAATATCATGGAACGCAAAGAAGGTTTTGATATGGACGGGATTGGAGAAGATCTTTTCTTCCTTTCAAACGGACACATCTCGCCTGTTTTTTATAGCGTATTAGCAAGAAGCGGTTATTTTCCAGTAGCAGAATTGGCCACTTTCCGTTTAATTAATACTAGACTTCAAGGACACCCAACCACTCATGATGGATTACCAGGAGTTCGAATGGCATCTGGTTCTCTTGGACAAGGTTTATCTGTTGCGATAGGAGCTGCAGAAGCGAAAAAATTAAACAAAGACAACCATCTTGTTTATACTTTACACGGTGACGGAGAATTGCAAGAAGGCCAAAACTGGGAAGCAATTATGTATGCTTCTGCTAAAAAAGTAGACAACCTTATTGCTACTGTTGACCTTAACGGAAAACAAATTGACGGCACTACTGACGAAGTGTTGTGTATGGGTAGCTTGAAAGCTAAGTTTGAAGCATTTGATTGGGATGTTCTAGAAATCAAAGAAGGAAATAACATCGATGCTATCTTAGCAGGAATGAGCGAAGCAAAATCAAGAACAGGAAAAGGGAAACCAGTTTGTGTGTTATTGCATACCGAAATGGGTAATGGAGTAGATTTCATGATGTACAGTCACGCTTGGCACGGTAAAGCTCCAAATGATGCACAATTGGAACAAGCTTTAGCTCAAAATATTTCAACGCTAGCAGACTACTAATAACACGATACAACAGATGAAAAAATATACAAATACAGGAAGTAAAGATACTCGTTCAGGTTTTGGAGCGGGAATGACTGAATTAGGTCAAAAAAACGAAAATGTAGTAGCACTTTGTGCAGACTTAATTGGTTCATTAAAATTTGACGAATTCAAAAAGAACCACCCAGAGCGTTTTTTCCAAATTGGAATTGCCGAAGCGAATATGATTGGTATTGCTGCAGGATTAACCATTGGAGGTAAAATTCCGTTCACAGGAACTTTTGCTAACTTTTCTACAGGCCGTGTATACGATCAAATTCGTCAATCAGTAGCCTACTCAGATAAAAATGTTAAAATCTGTGCTTCGCACGCGGGATTAACTCTTGGAGAAGATGGCGCTACACACCAAATCCTAGAAGACATCGGATTAATGAAAATGTTGCCAGGAATGACTGTTATCAATACTTGTGATTACAATCAAACTAAAGCAGCTACAATTGCATTAGCTGATCATCATGGACCAGCTTACTTGCGTTTTGGACGACCAGTAGTACCTAACTTTACTCCAGCTGACGAACCATTCGTTATTGGTAAAGCCATTCTTTTAAACGAAGGTACTGATGTTACTATTGTAGCGACTGGACACTTAGTTTGGGAAGCTTTGATTGCTGCTGAAACTTTAGAAGCGAAAGGTATTTCTGCTGAAGTAATCAATATTCATACTATCAAGCCATTGGACGAAGAAGCAATTTTGAAATCATTGGCTAAAACAAAATGTATTGTTACAGCTGAAGAACACAATATCTTAGGAGGTTTAGGAGAAAGTGTTTCTAGAGTGTTAGCATTACACCACCCTGCTCCGCAAGAATTTGTTGCAGTAAACGATAGTTTTGGAGAATCCGGTACGCCTGAGCAATTAATGGAAAAATACAAACTAAACCATCAAGCTATTGCTGAAGCAGCTGAAAGAGTAATCAAAAGAAAATAATATTCTTTATTTACCATAAAAAAATCCCGATTTTATGGAAATCGGGATTTTTTATTTACCGTCTTTTAATTAGTGACAGTTTTTATCTAAATGCTTTTTAATTCTTGTAGAATTGGTTGTATTACCACTACAATCAGGAATATTAGCAAAAGGTATTAGTACTCCGTTAGCATCTTTTATCTCTAATTTAGTGGTATAATTATCTCCATCGTCATCTACATCATAAAAATTAGGAATACCATCTCCATCACTATCATCTGGATTAGAAGTGGGTGTTACAGGGTAATTTATAGTATTTCTAAAATCATACATATACCCATCTCCATTCAAATCTTCTAAATACGATGGAATTCCATCATCATCTGTGTCAGTACGCTGAATTTCATATAGTTTAAAACTAAATACCAAAGGACAATATGCCGGTATAGAACCTGATCCTGAAGCATAATAACCTAAACCTGAAGGGACAAACATTACACCTGCTCCAAAGTTATTATATGTAACTGTACCATCTGCATTAGCAGTATAAGTTCCTTTTCTAAACAAAGGAAAAATCTCTGACCAACCTGTAATGGTTGAAGTAAGACTAAAAAAACTTTGTGGATACTTTGATTCTTCAAATTTAGTCACCCCCAAATAGGCCGCAGCGGTAGAAGTAGCAACAACTTGATTTAAATAGTCTCCTCGGTAAGAAGCCAAAACTGCATCTACATTAGTTGGTTTTTCGCCTATTCCTTCTCTTAAAACTAAATAATATATCTTATATGTAATTCCATGAAAATTAACATCTCTACTTAATAATTTTGGAAAAGTGTTACTATTCAAATAAGACCAAACAGAAGCTTGCGTACCTCCAGATGGAATTTTAGTAAATACAATGTCTTGGTCGTCTGTAAATCCAGGATGATTAGTAATCGTAATATAATATGTTTTAAGATATTCTTCGATAGTTGCTAAATCGGCCGTATATTGGACAGAATAATCTCTAAGTGGCTCAACTGTAGCCGTATTATTTTTAGAACATGAAAAAAATGAAAGGACTGTAACTAGTACAATAAAATAATATTTAAATTTGTTCATTATGGCGAATTTTAAGTGCGCAAGATACAATATTGATTTATTTTTGTAAACTATTTAACTTCGATTTTAGAAAATTTATGCGAATAGACAAATATTTATGGTGTATAAGGTATTACAAGACAAGAAACATGGTTACCGAGGCTTGTAAAAAGAACCATGTAACCGTAAATGGACAAATAGCCAAACCTTCTCGAGAGGTTTTTCCAACGGATAAAATTACGTTTAGAAAAGACCAAATCACACAAATTATTACCGTGTTAGACATTCCTGAAAGCAGGGTTGGTGCCAAATTAGTCGATCTATATCGAAGAAACGACACACCTGCTGAAGCTTATGCCCATTTAGAATTATTAAAACTATCCAAAGACCATTACAGAAAAACAGGAACAGGACGACCTACAAAAAAAGACCGAAGAGATATTGACGAGTACGGCAATAAAATTACCGACGATTTTGAAGAAGACTTTTTGTAAAAATTAAAACCTAGGATTAAAACAAAAAAAAAGATTGTACCTTTCACAAAAAATAAAATTATGAGCCAAAATATCATCTTAACCCATCAAGAAATTGAGCATAAAATCAAACGTATTGCTTATCAAATCTATGAAACTTTTGTGGATGAAGAAGAAATTGTAATTGCAGGAATTGCACACAACGGATTTATTTTTGCTCAAAAAATAGCTGCAGCTTTAGAAGATATTGCTACACTAAAAATTGCTTTATGCGAAGTGAATATCAACAAACAACATCCTGAATCGACTATTCAAACCTCATTATCCAAAGAAGACTATACTAATAAGGGCTTAATTTTAGTAGATGATGTACTTAACTCTGGAACTACTTTGATTTATGCTGTTAGACATTTTCTAGATGTTCCTTTAACTAAATTTAAAACGGCCGTTTTAGTCGATCGCAATCACAAGAAATACCCCGTTAAAGCTGATTTCAAAGGTATTTCACTCTCGACTTCTCTACTAGAACATGTGAGTGTTGTTTTTGATGAAAACGGACAAAACTCAGCGTATTTAAGCTAATATTGATACAATATCCGCAACTGTTTCATCAATAGATTTATCATCTACATTGACTTTATATTCTGCTTGATTGTAGTAATAACTGCGATCAAATAAATGCTTAGCGATAAACTCTTGTAATTCTTCGTCTGATTTATTAGCCACAATAGGACGCTTGCTTTTATTGTGCGCCAATCTGTTAAAAAGCGTTGTTACCGAAGCCTTCAAATAAATAGATGTAATTCCGTCTCCTTGTAACAATTCATGATTATTAGCATAACACGGAGTACCTCCTCCTAAACCGATAATTTGCTTATCAGGAGAGGCCAACAATTCAACAAAAACATCGTGTTCTAATTTTCTAAAATAGACTTCTCCAAACGATTCAAAAATTTGACTGATTGTCCTATTAGCTTTTGTTTCGATAACTTTATCTAAATCCACGAAAGGAATTTGGAGTAAACTAGAAAGTTTTTCGGCTATGGTCGATTTGCCACAGCCCATATATCCTAATAATATAATTTTTTTCATTGAAATAAAACCTTACAGATTAAGGCGTTAAGGACTTTTGATTAAAAAAGACAAATTTATAATAAAATACCTTTGAAATATCAAAAATAAGGCCTTATATTTGCACCCGCATTCAAGAAATGAAATGACTCGATAGCTCAGTTGGTAGAGCACATCACTTTTAATGATGGGGTCCTGGGTTCGAGCCCCAGTCGGGTCACAAAAGGTTATTCGTAATACGAATGACCTTTTCTTTTTTAAGGCCACGTGGAGAAACGGTAGACTCGCCATCTTGAGGGGGTGGTGCTCGCAAGGGCGTGTGGGTTCAAATCCCACCGTGGTCACGAATAAAAAGAAACGCTTACAAAATAATCAAGCTTGCTTGAAATTATTTTGTAAGCGTTTCTTTTTTCAAAGCGGAGCTTTGTTGGAAAAGACGAAGTCAATCCCTATTCTAATACCAAATTACTTCTTCCCTATTTTCCTTAATTCAGCACTTCCCGGAATTTTCATTTTATCGGTTAGAGCAGGAACTTCGTTCAAATCAAATTCACCCGTTATCGACATCAAAACGGTATCTTCTGCCTTAGCGCCTTCAATAAACAACACTAATTCTTTCAACTGAGTTTCATTAACACCTTGTTTAGCATAAATCTGAATTCTTTTAACTCCCTCTGTCGCAGTTAGCAATTCATTCAATCCAATTGATTTTACATATTTTTCTGTAGTTAATCGCATTTGTAAAGCAATACGACTATTTTGAGTAGTATAGACTTTCAAATTATCTATATTTTTTATCAAATGCATATATTGTTGCGTTTCTTTGTCAGATGTATCTAACTTAACCTTACTCATTAAATCAAACATCTTTTTATCAACAATTACAGTATTTACTCCTGCTATCCCTTCAAACTGATCAAAAACAGATTGAGCAAAGAAAGGACCTGAGACCACTAATAGCATAAGGGTGATTATGTTTTTTTTCATATGGAGTACTATTTTAATTTCGTTCGATAAATATATTGATAATAGTTTCAGTTTTTCAAATATAATGCCATTTTTTTGATTTACGAGGTACGATGTGCGATGCACGATTTACGATATGAAATGTATTAATTTGTCAATTTGAAAATGTACCATTTTTTAAAGCCGAAATCATATATATCCTTATATTCCTTATATGGTTTTACTATATAAGCATATATATGATTTACAAAAAATAATGATTTAGAACTATTCTATTTCTTTTGTTTTGTTATTAAAAAATTTACTTGCACCTATTTTATAGATTTATTTATATTAAAAGTTTGTATTTTTACACTTTAACCCAAAATCTAATCAAATTATGAAAAAAATTATCCACCTTACTACAGTACTACTCATTAGTCTATTTACATTTCAAAGTTGCCAAAAGGATAATGATGATGCCGTTATAAATCCGACTACCAATCTTGAAGTACAAAATTTTATTTGGAAAGGTTTGAACCAATATTATCTATGGCAAACTGATGTTCCTAATTTAGCTGACAATCGATTTGCTAATCAAGCTGCCCTAGATGCTTTTCTAGTTAATTATACCGTTCCACAAAATCTTTTTGATGCATTGCGAGTAAGCTCTACTATTGACCGATTCAGTTGGATGGTGGACGATTATGTAACATTAGAACAATCGCTTCAAGGTACTACCAAAAATAACGGTGTCGAATTTGGATTAAGCTATAAACCTAATAGTACTACTGATATTTTTGGATACGTTCGTTACATAATTCCTGGATCAGATGCAGCCAATAAAGACATCCGCCGAGGTGAATTATTTACTGCTGTAAATGGAACACAACTTACTGTAAGTAATTATCAGAATTTACTATTTGGAACCAATGACAATTTTACTTTAAACATGGCGGATTACAACGGAACAACTGTCGTATCTAATGGGAAAACCGTTGCGCTGACCAAAACATTACTTACAGAAAATCCAATTCTCATTAATAAAGTAATTACTGTAGGCACTAAAAAAATTGGTTACTTAATGTACAATGGATTTTATGCTGATTTTGACACACAATTGAATAATGCTTTCGGTGAATTAAAATCACAAGGAGTTACTGACTTTGTACTAGATCTTCGTTACAACAGTGGTGGTTCTGTGCGAACTGCAACTTATTTAGCCAGTATGATCACAGGACAATTTACAGGAAGAGTATTTGCCAAACAACAATGGAATTCTAAGATTAACGCTTATTTTGAAGCGAATAATCCGAATGGATTGCGCAACTTTTTTACCGATAAAATTGGCACCACTCCAATCAATAGTTTAAACATGACTAAAGTATACATCTTAACTACTAAAAGTACTGCTTCTGCAAGTGAGCTTGTTATTAATGGTTTAAAACCTCATATTGATGTAGTACAAATAGGAGATATTACAACCGGAAAGAATGTAGGCTCTGTTACATTATACGATTCTCCTGATTTTACCGCAACTAATCGAAATCCGAAACATAAATATGCTATGCAACCTATCGTGCTAAAAATTGTAAACTCAGCTGATTTTGGTGATTATTTCAACGGATTGATTCCTACACACGAACTAAAAGAAACCATTAGTACTTTCGGAGTTTTAGGTGATGTTAATGAACCCTTGCTCAAATTAGCAATAGGAAAAATAACAGGTACTGCAAAAGCGGTTCAGCAAAGCGCAGGCAAACAATTTGATTATTTTAGAGATTCAAAATCAATCACTGGATTTCGTAATCAAATGTATCTTGAAAAAGCACCAGAAGGGCTTCAAAAAGCACTTGCACTTGACTAAATCAAAAAGGCTTTCTAAATTAGAAAGCCTTTTTTGTTATTAACCACATAGAAACATAGATTTAAATACAATCAAATAAGAAAGATAGCAATAGTCCTATTTTTCACATAGCTATGTGAATAGTAAAACATCTATCTAACTCTTTTTATTAATATCTATGTGGTAAAAAATAGCTGATATATAATTATAACAGCATTACAAATTAATAGTCAACCCCAATTTAAAGTTGCGCCCCAAGGTGCTATATCCAATATTCTCTACAAAATCTACATTAAAAATATTATGTACAGAACCAAAAACAGTTAACTTGTTTTTAGTAATTTCGTATCGAACCAAGGTATTTAGTACTTGATACGATCCCAATTTCACTTGTGTAGTGGCATAGGTATTTCCGTCAAAAAAAGCATCTTTTCTAGCGTCTATGTATTGATAATTAACATTCCAAAAAAAGCTGTCAGAGACTTTATAATCCAATAAAGAATTGATTTTATGTTTTGGAATCAGTCGGTTCAACGCTTCGTCAACTTGAGTAAAAGTATAATTGGAATTCCATTTTAGTTTGTCGCTCAAGGCAAATTGGATTTCTGTTTCAATTCCTTTAGCTTTATTCAAACCATCAATATTGACATAATTGGAGGCATAGGTAGTTGGGTTGTAATAGAACCCAATGAAATTGGTTTGTTCTCGGTAAAAACCGACTACATTCCATCGTATTTTTTTGTTCCCTAATTGTGTTTCAAAACCGACCTCAGCCGTACTGTTTTTTTCTGGAGTCAATTTTGAATTACCATATTGAGAATACAATTGGTACAAACTTGGTGTAACAAAAGCAGTACTGTACGAGCTTATTATTTTTAATGGAAGTGATTGAAAATCAAACGATGGATTGATATTATACACCAATTGATTACCATACGCACTATGGCTATTCCATCTTGCACCTGCATTCAAATTGAAACCCACATTAGAGGTATACACCCCTGTTACATACGGATCAATCATATTAAATTTAGTACTTTCTTTGTCAATATTTCCATAAGGAGTAACACTATTAGCATCGTGAAATTGGTATTGCACCCCCGAAACTAAAAAGAAAGAAGGAGCTACTTCATATTTATTAAAGCCATCTACATTAACACTTCTTGATTCGTATTCTGCGAAACCTACCGAATTTGAATAGGTAT
>JACCDQ010914891.1_pt1 | contig 15743 bp, 8 predicted proteins | sample 7446031 | NCBI WGS metagenome assembly JACCDQ01 (sample SAMN15323442, study PRJNA562643) | freshwater metagenome | isolation source: river surface water | place: USA:Blue River Watershed | collected 2017-08-17
GGAAAAGAGTCTTTTGCATAAATAATTCCATTTTTCTTGACAACCCATTTAATAGAATCTATTCTTGTGGTATCTTCAAGCCAAGCCCTCAAAACTAAGGCTTTATCCTCAACATCTATTTCTCTCTTATCCGCACAACTGTAAGGCTCTGCCACTTCTGGCAAGTCCATTCTACAAAACCAACATCCTAGGGTAGAGAAAATGAGTAAGAATATAACTGTAAATTTACGTATCATGGGTTCTAAAAGCTAAAATGTATAACGTAGTGCCATGCCCAGCGACTGTTGTGCAGGCGAAAATGATAAACCTTTGTCTTGTAGTTTTTTACGGACAGCTTGAGGCGACCTAAAAAACAATAAGTAGCTTTCATACAATATCGCCAACGCCGAGGTTGCAATGAGTGTATTCACCAAGGTTTTCTTCCGTGCTTGTAGGGCATCATTGTAGGCTTTTTGCCAAATGGTATAGTCGTCAAAGGTTTGAAATTTACCGTAAGGATTGTAAAAACTCGTATAATAACCGTCGGCTACTTCTTTTTTGTTTTGATAATTATTATTCAAGACAAAGGCTGTTAGTCCTGTAGTAATCGCCACACTCCCAACTAATATTTTCAAGCTTGTTCGTGCTGGTCGAGATGCTTGTATCAATTGAATATCTTTGCCAATCTCGTCATATTTGACGGGCGTTTGTAAGCCTGTTGTTTTTGATGAAACATCGTTGATGGTACTGTCTAGTACCGTTCTGATGCCCGTGTTCACTTTACCTAAATATTTTATCAAAGAAGCCGAAAAGGTACTGTTTTGAAAGTCTTGTTGTTCGTTTGATAAATTGCCTTCTTTGGCAGCAAATACCGATAGTACATTGCTACTTTTACTTGTACTAGTGTCTTGCACAAAACCCGAATGTATGCCCAGTCGCTCTACGTCAAAAAGCTCACGGTTGGCATCTAGCACCATAAAGCAATATTTTACTTTTTTACTGCTAAGGCTATCTTTAATACCTTTGAGTAAAATAGTATTTTTCAAAGGATTTAGCTCGGCATCAATGGGTAAAATATAATTTGTTTTATTTTTATTGATACCATAACCTGAAAAGTAAAAAAACACCACATCATTTTCTTGTAAGGTATCTTGTATGCTTTTGAGGCTGAGGCTTAAATTGCTAGAATCGGCATCGGCCAACATTTTTACGGCAAAACCTAGTTGTTGCAAACGAGCCTTAATGGCTTTGGCATCGTTGATGGGCGTATGTAGCTCTGGAAGATTCTGGTAGGTATTGTTACCGATAATAAAAGCGATGCGACGTTCTTGCTTTTTTTTCGATAAAAAAGGAAATTGTTGGGCAGATGTAGTCAATGACAACAGGCATAGCCCAAGCGTAAAAACAAGCCAATGGGGGCGTAATCGTGCAGTACGGTACAGCTTATCTATCATCTTTTGTAATGGATTCGGTTGATACTAAAATGGTACAACAATTTAGTGACATTTTTATGAAAAATTAAAATGTCTGTGACTCAATTAACCGATTATTTAGTTTTCGGTCAAAAAAGAAAGGGAATGCGACTTATCACATTCCCTTTAGTATTTATTTTTGGTAGCAAATGACCGATTCTTACAAGTCAACTGCACAGCCATACGCTGCTTCTGTTGCTCCTTTGATAGCCTCCGAAATTGTTGGGTGTGGATGCACCGCCGTCATGATTTCGTGTGCTGTAGTTTCTAAACGACGAGCCACCACAACCTCTGCAATCATTTCTGTTACGTTGTAGCCAATCATGTGAGCTCCTAAGAATTCGCCATATTTAGCATCGAAAATAACTTTCACAAAACCATCTCTTGCTCCTGCTGCTGTAGCTTTCCCAGATGCCACAAATGGGAATTTACCCACTTTGATGTCGTAACCTGCCTCTTTTGCTTTTTTCTCTGTCAAACCAACCGACGCAATTTCTGGCGAACAGTAAGTACAACCCGGAATATTGCTATAGTCGAGTGGGTGTACAGGATGATTAGCAATTTTCTCAACGCAAATAATCCCTTCTGCCGAAGCCACGTGAGCCAACGCTGGGCCAGGTGTTACGTCGCCAATAGCATAGTAGCCCGGAATATTGGTTTCGTACCATTGGTTGACCAAAATTTTACCTTTGTCGGTGATGATGCCTACGTCTTCCAAACCAACATTTTCAAGGTTTGCGATAACACCAGCCGCCGAAAGTACGATGTCGGCATCAATTGTAATATGACCAGAAGGCGTTTTTACGGCTACTTTACAACCTTCGCCAGTCGTATCTACCGATTCAACCGAAGAATTGGTATGAATATCAACGCCTAATTTTTTGTATTGTTTGGCCAATTCTTTCGATACGTCTTCGTCTTCTACCGGCACAATATTTGGCATAAACTCTACGATTGTCACTTTTGTGCCCATCGCAGCATATACATAGGCAAATTCAACGCCAATTGCACCAGAGCCAATTACGACCATAGATTTAGGTTGGTTTTCCAACGACATTGCTTTGCGGTAATCAATTACCTTTACGCCATCTATCGGAATATTCGGCAACGCTCTTGCTCTTGCACCAGTGGCAATCATGATATTTTTGGCATCGTAAACCGTCACTTTGCCATCGGCAGCCGTCACTTCTACTTTTTTGCCTGGCTTCACTTTGCCATTGCCCATGATTACGTCAATTTTGTTTTTTTTCATCAAAAACTGAACGCCTTTGCTCATGGAATCGGCAACGCCACGAGAACGCTTGATCACTGCACCAAAATCTGCGTTGGCTTCCGCTACAGTAATGCCATAATCAGCCGCATGTTTGATGTATTCAAACACCTGAGCCGATTTTAATAAAGCTTTAGTAGGAATACAACCCCAGTTCAAACAAATACCGCCTAATGACTCACGCTCAACTACTGCACATTTCAAGCCTAATTGAGAAGCACGAATCGCCGCTACGTATCCGCCAGGGCCAGAGCCAATCACTATTAAATCATAAGATGTTGCCATTTTGTTATATTTTAAAGGGAAAAGTACAATTTGGATACAAATATAGCTATTCGTAGGCAAGTCGAATACGATTCTTAGGAAGTTTTTGAAGGAAGATAAACAGAATCAAACGAAGAAGAAAGCCTGTTTGGTATAAAAGCTTTTCTTTACACTGGAAAAAAGACTTATGCTACACCTAACAAGCAGTTTTTTAACAACTACAAGCTGCCTTATATTTCCAGTTGAAATAATACGCTAAGGCTATCAACAGTCCTCCTAATGTTCCTGTGATAAACTCAAAAGCTTCGCCCAACCATAATACTTCGAGGGCTTTTACGCTCAAACTCGCCAACAACAATGTTATGGGCAAACGGTATTGATGCTTTTTGTAATCGCTCCAAAGAATTATGCCTGCCAGCACCACACTGCCAAGAATAAACCACAATTCCCATGTATGATTTTGTAGCAAATGCCCTCCAACATAAGGCAATAGCGTTACCAATAGGGGCGTAGCAATGCAGTGTATCGCACACAAAAGCGATACATAAAAGCCGATTTTCTCGATTTTGATAGTAGAGTGACGATGAGATTGTTTCATAATTGTAATATTGTTGCAAAATTAATACAATGCAACAATATTGCAAACATATTCTTCGATACTTCTAGTTCCCAACAAAAGTATTAAAACTAAAAAAACGCCGTAGGTTATCCCACAGCGTTAAGTTTTAAGTACAGTCATGTATTACTTGTCAAATTATGCTTAATTTCTTCCTTTATAAGCAGCAGGGTTGTCTAGGCTTGTGCGGCCATACGCAGGGCAATTTTTTCTAGCACAAGAAGCGAATGCCATAAGTGCCAACAATCCGAAAAGAATATGTGCTTTTTTCATCATGATATGTGGATAAAGTTCTTTGTTTAAAATTACAAAAAAAATAGCTAATTACGAAGCCGAACGAGGTACAATTGGTTACGAATAAAACCTATCTGTAACACAAAACAAAATGGAAGCCTTTGTAAAGCTTCCATTTTGTTCGGAACGTTATTTGTTGAAACTTATTGTTCTATAAGCGAAAGATTTTCAGCTCTTTCACGAGAAGACTCCGACAATACAACGGGCTGCTGCACGTTTTGGTTGGTATAGCCCAAAATATCAAGCATTCCTTCGCTGCCTTGCTCCGAGGCAAACAAACGTGTCGTAATAGTGCCGTCTTCGAGGCGATCGACGATTACGTGCTTGGGGGCAGGAATCAAACAGTGCTGAATACCACCATAGCCTCCCAACGATTCTTGATAAGCTCCTGTATGGAAAAAGCCCACAAATTGGCGTTCTTGTCCTTCTTCAAAAATAGGTAAATACAAATCGGAACTATGGGCTTCGGTGTTGTAAAAATCCATCGAGTCGCAGGTGAGTCCGCCTAAATTTACTTTTTGATAAGGAAAATTCCAGTTGTTGACAGGCAACATGATATAGCGTTGGTTCATGCCCCAAGAATCGGGCAATTGCGTAATAAACGAGCCGTTAATCATGTACCAAAGTTCTTTGTCGTTTTGAAGCTTTTGGTCAATAATTTCGTACAATACCGCTCCACTTTCGCCAACAGTATAAGAACCAAATTCCGTAAAAATGTTCGGAACTGGCACGTTGTTTTTATTACAAATCCAAGAAATGGATTCCACGATTTCGTCAATCATGGCTTGGTAATCGTAATTAAATTGCAAAGACGTTTGAATAGGCAAGCCTCCGCCCAAGTCGATAGAATCGAGTTCGGGACAAACCTTTTTCATTTCGCAATATTTGTAAATAAAGCGGCTCAATTCCGACCAATAATAGGCACTGTCTTTGATGCCCGTATTGATGAAAAAGTGCAACATTTTAAGCTTGTATTTAGAACTATTTTGGATTTTGTTTTTGTACAAATCCATTACATCCGAATACCGAAGCCCAAGACGAGAAGTGTAAAAGGCAAAATCTGGCTCTTCGTCGGTCGCAATGCGAATGCCTAAATTTACCGTTTCTGCGGTTACTGATTTGTCATAAAAATCAATTTCCTTCAAATTATCCAAAATCGGAATACAATTAAAGCCTTCGTTGATTAGCTCGCTAATGTATTGGGTGTATAATGGCAATTTGTAACCATTACACAAAATGTACGTCGATTTTGAAATCTTCCCCTCGTTGTGCAATTGTCTGATGATTGGAATATCATAAGACGACGACGTTTCGAGGTGAACATTATGACTTAAAACCTCTTCGACCACAAACCTAAAATGGGACGATTTAGTACAATAACAATACGTATAATTGCCTTTATAGTTGTATTTTTTAATAGCATTTTTGAACATCCGCTTGGCATTTTCGATATGTTCACCTATTTTGGGCAAATACGTAATTTTGAGTGGCGTACCATACTGCTTGATAATGTCCATCAAAGGCACATTATTGAACATGAGTTCGTTGTTTTCGTCGATGTTGAATTCAAGCGTTGGAAACTCAATGGTTTGGTCAATGAGGTCAATGTAATTTTTCATCCTACAGCGAAAAGCATAAAGCGAGTTTTTAAGTTGAACAATATGTAAAGATTGCGTGTTTAAGCCTTGGTTTGTGCCCAAGCATAAACAATTGCGTGTGATTATAAGAAACGAAAACCGCAAGAATTTCCATTTTTCTTAGAGATACTTGCGGAGTTTTGCTCATAAAAACGTGCAAAAGTGCAATAAAAGTATGACCTTTGCAAGAATATAATTTGGAATTATTTTAATTTAACAAAGCACGTGTTTAAATGGAGTAATTTCTTTGAAAATCAAAGGGTTGCTTCTTTCAAGGCAAACTTTGTGCAATGCACTAAGGCTTTTTGTGTAAATGTGCAGCTATCATTTGCTGGGCAATTCCCTAACCATAAAGCATCAATACTAGAAACAGAACTGCGAACCCTTGCGTTCGTTGCCCATTTTTTTTATGAAAAAAATTCATTTTATTGCTATCGGAGGCGCTGCTATGCACAACCTGGCTATCGACCTTCATAACAATGGCTATTTGATTACTGGTTCTGATGATGAGATTTACGAACCTTCACGAAGTTTATTGGCAAAACACAACCTGCTTCCTGCTGAAATAGGATGGTTTCCCGAAAAAATTTCGGAAGATTTAGATTGTGTGATTTTGGGGATGCACGCCCGTGCCGACAATCCCGAATTGTTGCAGGCTCAAGCTTTGGGTATCCCAATTTATTCATATCCAGCCTTTGTTTATTTACAAAGTCAGCATAAACAAAGAGTCGTAATAGCGGGAAGTCATGGTAAAACAACCATCACTTCCATGATTCTGCACGTATTACAATACCATCAACGTAAGTTTGACTACCTCGTTGGGGCAAAAATTGAAGGTTTTGAAACGATGGTAAAGCTTTCAGACGCTCCTGTCATTGTGATAGAAGGCGACGAATACCTCTCTTCGCCCATCGACCGCCAACCCAAATTTTTACATTACCAGCCACACGTAGCCCTCATTTCGGGTATTGCTTGGGACCACATCAATGTATATCCTGTTTTTGACGATTACGTACAACAGTTTCAAACGCTTGCCGAGCGTTTGCCAAAATCGGGGAGTTTGGTTTATGACCAAAGCGATGCCTTGGTGGCTCGTGTAGGAGAAAAAGAATATGGTGATATTCAAAAATTGCCTTATAAAGCACATCCAGCCAAGGTGCGTAATGGCAAAACTTTCTTGATTTTGCCCAATAAAAAAGAATTAGAAATTAGTGTTTTTGGCGAGCATAACCTCAAAAATATCAATGGTGCAAAACTCGTTCTGAGCCAAATTGGTATCGACGAAGAGGAGTTTTACGAAGCGATTCCGTCTTTTAAAGGAGCAGCCAAGCGTTTAGAATTGGTAGGCAACAACGAAGCAACGCAGTTTTACAGAGACTTTGCTCACGCTCCTTCAAAAGTGGCAGCAACAACACAAGCGTGCAAGGCACAATTCCCAGAACGTCCCTTAGTGGCTTGTCTGGAACTGCATACATTTAGTAGTTTGAATAAGCATTTCTTAAAAGAATATGCACATACGCTCGATGCGGCTGATGAAGCCCTTGTTTATTTTAGTCCTAAAACTTTGGCACACAAAAAAATGCCTGCTATTAGTGAACAGGAAATTCTTGACAATTTTCAAACACCGCATCTTCAAGTATTTACCGATAGTACAAGCTTACAAAGCTACTTACTATCGAAGCGATGGCGTGGCTCGAACCTACTGATGATGTCGTCAGGGACTTTTGATGGTCTGGATTTCAACGCTTTAGCAAATCAAATACTTTAACATTCAACCGCTTTCAACCAAGAAAGAGTAGGCATTTATTTTATTATGAACCGTATTACAAAACTTTTCTCAGAAAAGAAAAACCATATTTTAAACGTTTATTTTACCGCAGGTTTTCCACAATTAGCCGATACAACTACCATTTTACAAGCCTTAGAAGCAGGCGGTGCCGATTTGGTAGAGATTGGAATGCCCTATTCAGACCCTGTGGCCGATGGCGAAACCATTCAGCAATCTAACCAAATTGCACTTGACAACGGGATGTCTGTCAAATTACTTTTCGAGCAATTGGCAGGTATTAGAGCGAGCGTAAACGTACCGATTTTATTGATGGGGTATATCAACCCTGTGCTGCAATTTGGTATCGAAGCGTTTTGTCAAAAATGCCAAGAAGTAGGCGTTGATGGGCTCATCTTACCTGATTTGCCAGCCGATGTTTACGAAGAAGACTACAAAGCGATTTTCGACCAATACGGCTTGCTCAACATCTTTTTGATTACGCCTCAAACCTCCGAAAGTCGTATCAGGCACATTGATGCCATTTCTTCGGGCTTTATTTACATGGTATCGTCGGCAAGTATCACGGGGGCAAAATCGGGCATCAGCGATGAACAAGAAGCTTATTTTGCTCGCATCAATGCCATGAATTTACAAAACCCTCGCTTGATTGGGTTTGGCATTTCTGATAATGCTACTTTTATGAAAGCTTCTTCTCATGCGGCTGGGGCAATTATTGGGAGTGCATTTATCAAAGTGCTTGCCCAATCTACACAGTTGTATGACGATGTAGTAACGTTTGTAAAAAGCATTAAACAGTAATAAAATACATTGCCCTCAAAGTACTCACATGAGCGTTTTGAGGGCAATAAACAACGAAAGAATAGTTAAAGGAAAATTTAATTCATTTTTGAGAAAAATATTGTTTCATTCAAAATATCTTAGAAAAATTCTAAAAATAGGCATTACATCTCAAGTTGTTTCTGTAAACTCATCCTTAAAATTTCGGACATTTGATTTCTGCCTTTCTGGCTCTATAGCGGCTTTTCTTATCGAATAATTCGGCAAAAGTATAAGACAGTGATATTTCATGTGCACCACCTGTGGCTGCCCCCAAGGTAGAAACCGTTAGGTCGTAGCTGTAGCCGATAGAAAAGCTATCTTGTCGATACCCAACCAAAATAATCGCTGCATCGTTGCTGATGTATTTTTGTGTGCTAGTTTGGTACGATTGTAGCGGAATACCCCTGTACCACAAACCCAATACCAAGGGCGAATACGTCAGGTAAGCTCCAAGGTCGAGTTGGTCGGCAGTGCCTTGTTTTTTGTAATGAGCCACCAACGTGACACTTTTTTCTTTTTCTATTTCATCGCCCAAACCATTGCCAATTTCATAATCAGCCAAGCCGATGCGGTAGCCAGCTTGTACGCCTATTTTCATTGGTAAACGTGCTTCGCCATTATAAAACGACTGGTTGGGTTGGTTGAGGTGATGCACCGAAGCACCAAACCAAAAGCGGTCGGAGTACAAAATACCCCCTGTCGAAAAATCTAAATAATTGATTTGGGCGTTCAGTTTGCCACTTTGTACAATAGGGTCAACGGTCATGGCCGGATACGCCCCTGTGGCAAGGTATTGTTCTATTTGGTCGGCAAAGGTATAATCGCCAAAATTGATGCCTCTGGTGACATAAGAACCTTGGATGCCAAGGTTGACAGATAAATTTTCGGATAACTGTACACGATAGGCATAAAGCGCCCCAATTTCGGTTGTTTTTAGGTTAGAAAATTGTTGGTCACTGTTGACAATCAGCCCGATGCCGCTATTCAGCTTTTCGATATGATAATCGGCCGATAGCGAAGTTGTAACAAAATTGGCATTGAGTGAAGGCCACTGATTGCGGTAGTTGAATGTCACACGGGGGGCCATTGCCGAGCCAGCAAAAGCAGGATTAAGGTATAAAGGCGTAGCATAAAACTGAGAATATTGTGGGTCTTGGGCTTGACTGGCGAAGGCGCAAAACATACACAAAATCAACGGAGATACTATTTTTTTGAACATAGTGCTTATGTCAGTTGGTTTATATTTCAGGTAAATATGTCGAGAATTAAAGTTAAAGTTTTATAATTGTTGTATTGTACAAGCATCTTTTTGTCAAAAGATATAGGTCTTTCCTACTAAATAATAAAATTTCAACTTATTATTGTTCGTTTATGAAAGGGGATAAAATTACTTTTCCTCTTTTATAATATAAATTCAATACTTCACATCGTGATGATGTACCTTTTACAATATCTGGACTATTACTAACTTCTTTTGCTAATTTAATGTAAGTTTATGTAAATTTTGGTATAAATAATGAAAACTTAGCAAAAGATACTGTAAAAACACTGTTGTTGAAAGATGATATTTTTATCATACTACGGTTGTTAAATGGTTTATTTCTTGTGCTGAATACAACGTTTTAATTCACTTATTGGTCATTGGTATATAACAAATTAGCTAACGAAAAAATGGCAAATTTTAGTAGCAAATATTTATTTTTTTTGTGTTCGGTATGCGTAATTGCGTGGATAAGTTCCGGCACTGCGGCGTATGCTCAAATTAAAGCAACCAAACTCTGTCTTTCCGAATGTCAAGACAGTACCGCCGCTACCCAATTCAAAGACCAGTCTTCTACGCCTGCCGTTGCCTGGCGTTGGAATTTTGGCGACCCCGGTAGCGGTTCTGCCGATAGCTCTAAGCTCAAAAATCCTGCCCATTTGTATAATACCCCCGGAAGCAAGACTGTTTCGCTGGTTCGGACGCTCGCCAATGGCACGAAAGATTCGTTGGGTATTATCATAACCATCAATCAACCGCCTACGCCTTTTTATTTGGGTAATGACCCAAGCCAACAAGATACCACTATTTGTCGGGGTGAAAGGCTTCGCTTAGACCCCTACCGCTCAGGAGGAGCACAAGGGCAATACCAATATAGCTGGTTTCCTAAAGGCGAAACCACGCAAAGTATTTTTGCCGATACCACCAGTTGCTATTCTGTCATGGTTACGGATACCATTACAGGATGTTTTGCCGAAAATAAAATCAATGTAAAACTCTGTGTGCCGTATCCACCCAAGCCCACCGAAGAACTCTGGTATTTTGGTAATGGTGCGGGTATCAAATTTTCTAATGGCGAACCCACCACCGACGACCAAGGCAAAACCAACTCATTAGAGGGTGTTTCAGGGGCAACCGACCCCAACGGCAATACCATTTTTTATACCGATGGACGAAAAGTTTACCGAAAAGATGGTACTTTGATGCCGTCGTTAGTCAATCCTGCCGACTCTTTGTTAGGAAGCTCGTTGGCTACACAAGGAGTAATTATTGTCCCCGTTCCTTCTTGTAAAGGTTGCCAATCAACCTATTATGTTTTTACAACAACGGATATTAATGGAAAAAGACAACTTACCTACTCGGTAGTTGATATGCGAAAAGATGCAGGCAAAGGAGCAATTGTAGAAAAAAATATTCCTCTGAGCGATAATGCCGTGACCGAAAGCGTAGCAGCTACCTTTGTTGCTACCGATTCTACCTATTGGGTGATTAGTCACGATTATGGCAATAACACTTTTACCATGTATCGGGTCACGAAAAATGGCGTATCAATTCCTAAAACCATCAGTATTGGCGATAGCATTAAAAATGCCAATCAAGCACAGGGCTATTTGAAATTTTCTTCTGATGCCACCAAACTTGCCTATGCGATTCCTGGCCCCGACCGCAACCTGATAGAGGTGTATGATTTTGCTGATTCTACGGGAGAGATTTCAAACAAAAGAGTCATTGATTTAGGGGCGGCTCCTCCTACACTTTATGGCGTAGAGTTTTCGCCAGATGGCAATAGTATTTATGCTTCTCTCACCGCAGGTATTGTGAATAATACGCCTGTTGACACAAGTATCAAATCACAATTACTGAAATTTGATATTACAACAGCCGATAGTGCCACGATACGGGCTTCTAAATATGTACTTGATAAATCTGATTCGCTCAATTTTGGAGCATTAAAACTAGCCCCCGATGGCAAAATTTATATGGCTATTCAGGGAAAAGATTCTTTGGCTGTTATTGCTCAACCTGATATACAAGTGGCTACAAACAGCCCTATTGATACATTAGGCTACTTGCGTAATGGTTTTGATTTAGGCGGAAAAATTAGTCAGTTGGGTTTACCCAATAATGTAAGTGGACAAACCACCCAAAGTGATGGCGTAGGCTTTACGGTGAGTACAGCGTGTTTCGGAACACCCACCCGATTTGAAACCAGTCATTTATGTGGCGATAAACTGAAAAATACCAAAACACTTTGGCGTATTTATAAAGGAGCTTTACCAGCGTCTGGGCAGCCAAGTGGCAATCCTATACTTACGTTGGGCGGAGGCAGTGGCGACCAAGATTTACAAGTAAGTACCACCCTGAGCGAAGCAGGCACTTATCATGCTACGGTAACAATGGCGAACAGATGTAAGTCTGATACAACGCTGCCCGCTCAAGAATTTAAAGTCAATCCTATACCTGTGGCTAATCTTGGCAAAGACACCACCCTGTGTGCCGCCAGCTATACGCTCGATGCTAGAAATACGCTCGATTCTAGTACTTATTTGTGGAGTGTCAACAACAACCTGCTGAATGCGGCTAATCGGACGCTCACGGCTCGCCAGTCGGGTACATACAAAGTGGTGGTCGAACGCTTGGGTTGTACCAAAGAAGACGAAGCTAAAGTAACCTTACTACAGCCAGATGTTTTTGATACTGCCGATACTACTATTTGTCAAGGTAGTTCTGTGGTATTAGATGCGTCTAAAAACTTTACCAATACCACAACCTATCAGTGGAGTACAGGGGCTACTACCCCGACCATTACTGTAAATACCGCAGGAACGTATCGAGTAACAGTAACAACTACCATCAACAATATTCCTTGTACTGTAAGCGACCAGCTTGTTGTTCGTTTGGGAAGCGTGCCTACGTTTAGCCAAAATATCGTGAATCCTACGGCTTGTATTAGCAATAGTGGTGCTATCACGTTTACGAATTTTAATCCAACAGGCAACTATACTTTTGCGTGGTATAAAAATGGTACACTACAAAACAACCTTACTGCCAATGCAGCGAGTAATCTTACGGCAGGGCAGTACCAAGTGCTTATTAAAAGTGATGTGTCTTGTCCTCGTACCGTCAATGTTACGCTTACAGCCACAGGCAACCCACCTGCTCAAATCACCTTCAATACTACGCCTGTGACGTGTATTACTGACGGAGCTATTGGCATCAATGTAGGAAGTAATAGTGCTTTTGTTCCTTATACTTATAAATTACAAAAACAAAATGCACAAGGTGTGTATAACTTGGTTAGCCAAGGTTTGATGTCTGGAATTATCCTAACAACGAATCAGTATAGACTGGCAAATTTGAGCGTTGGTACTTATCAAATTGTATTTGAAAATGCCGCTGGCTGTATTTTTACCAGTAATGCCTTGGTTTTGAATAGTGTTCCAAGAACGCAGGTATCTATCAATGCTCCTGTACGCCAATGCGAAGGAACACTTGTGACACTACGAGCTACCAATTATTCATCAGGTACAATTATTTGGAGTACGGGCGAAACAACACCCGATATTGTTGCCAAAACCTCTGGTAAATACTGGGTGCGAGTGACTTCACCAGACAGAGCCTGCGTCAATACCGACACCAGTGTGGTCAATTACCAGCCAAGTCCAAAAGTTGCCATTACAGGTCCATCGGCGGTTTGTGTGGGGGCTAGTCGGGTGCAACTTGCGGCTACGCCGGCTGGTGGTACGTGGGCTGGTGGTGTTTCGAGTACTGGCTTATATACGCCTCCAAGTTTTATCAAAACAGATGTCATTCAATACAGCGTTACACAAAATGGATGTACAGGGTCGGATACGCTCAAAATCTCGGTACTTGCCGTGCCTAAAATAGATATGCCTGATTTGGTGAGATTGTGTAGCAATGAAATTAGACCAATTGGGGTAGAAGCCGAAACAGGATTGACTTACTTGTGGAATACAGGAGCTACTACGTCGAAAATTATTCCCAACGGGGCTGCTATTTTCAACCTCAAAGTATCGAATGCGGCTTGTTCTGCTCAGAAAAGTGTAACGGTCAATTTACTTAATCCGCCTTTTGTATCACTCAAATCGCCTGTGGCTTTGTGCTTGGCTGATGCCAATGCTTCGGTGACACTTGATGCTAGAAACGGAGCGGAACAAAGGTCTTATGTATGGTCGCCAGGCGGACAAACTACGCCTACGATTAGCGTCAATCGACAAGGTACATATAACGTACTTGTAACCAACAGCAATGGTTGTAGAGTGTTGGGAACAACGCAGGTGGTTGATTTGTGTGAGCCAGATGTAATTGTTCCTAGTATTTTTACACCAAACAATGATGCCAGAAATAATACCCTACAAATTTTTGTCAAGTATGTAGCCAAACAAAATTTTTCACTAAAAATATACAATCGTTGGGGCGAAATGGTATTTGCTACGGAAGATTGGGACGAACGCTGGGACGGTAAATACAAAGGCTTTCTAGCACCGCCCAACAGCTACGCTTGGGAAATTACCTATAAGCCGCTGTATGCCGAATCAGAAACGGATATTCGGGTGAAAAAAGGCTCTGTCACGGTGGCGTGGTAAATATAAACTTGTGCAATAAAAAATAGGCTAAGGAACGTTCCTTAGCCTATTTTTTATGAGTCCTGTATGAAGAATTTAGGTAAATGTTTTTTACAAAATACGTAGTTTGGCAAAACTCAACAATAAGGTTTTTTCGCCTACACCTCCCTCAAATACGATTACTGCTTTGCGGTCGTTGGCATTGATTTCCATTTGCTTGACCGTTCCAAATCCAAACTTCAAATGCTCTACTTTATCGCCTACTCGGAGATTTTTTGTATCGCTTGGAACAAAATCGGCTGATGGTACATACGTGCTTGGGGCAGACGGTGCAGGTGTTTTTTTCACCAATACCTGTGCTGGGGTTTTGTTTTCGGGGCTACTTACCGTTTTTTCTCTGCTCGCAAATCCTAGCGATGTTTGGGTACGTTGCTCGGGCAAACGTTTGGCTATACGAGCCAATTGTAAATATTTGGGGTCTATTTCATCCAAAAAGCGACTTGGCTCGCAAGGTTTCAATCGACCATATTGATAGCGACTTTCGGCATACGAAACGGTCAATTTCTTTTCGGCTCGTGTGATAGCTACGTAAAACAAGCGACGTTCTTCTTCTAAATCGGCTCTGCTTTGCAGCATCATTTGGCTCGGAAATAAATCTTCTTCCATTCCTACAATATACACATGCTTAAACTCAAGCCCTTTGGCGCCGTGGATAGTCATCAGCGTAACTCGGTCATTATCTCCGTCGGGGTCATCTTCATCGGCCGTGGTCAGCAGCGATACAGTTTGCAAAAATGCCGTCAACGATTTGTCCTGCTCTTCGGCTGTGTCCACAAATTCTTTAATCGAATTGAGCAATTCTTGTACGTTTTCGTAGCGAGAAAGCCCTTCTACGGTTTTATCTTCATACAATTCTTTCAACAATCCCGATGCTTTGGCTACATGACTTGCTACTTCAAAAGCATCTTTTTGCTGATGCTCTACCATCAACTTGAACGAAGTTATCAAATCTGCAAAGCCTTCGATGGCATCGGCAAAACGACCTGCTTGGTAATTTTTGATATTACTGATAACCTCCCAAACTGGAATTTGTCGCTCGGCTGCCGTGATTTCTATTTTGGCAATGGTCGTATCGCCAATGCCTCTTTTAGGTAAATTGATGATGCGTTTGAAGGCTTCGGTATCTCGTTGATTGATAACAAAACGCAGGTACGCCAGTAAATCTTTGATTTCTTTGCGTTGGTAAAACGATAAACCTCCAATAATGCGATACTTGATGTTGAGCTTACGAAGGGCTTCTTCAAAAGAACGAGATTGGGCGTTGGTGCGATACAAAATAGCGAAATCGGTGTTTTTTAAACCCTGAGCCATTTTGGTTTCAAATAAATTACTCGCAATCAATCGACCTTCTTCGTTGTCAGAACTCGCCTTGATAATTTCAATAAGCTTGCCTTCTTCGTTTTCGGTAAAAACGTTCTTTTTGAGTTGGGCTTTATTCTTGGCAATTATCGAGTTGGCGGCTTGTACGATATTTTGCGTTGACCTATAATTTTGCTCTAATTTAATCGTAACAATATTCGGATAATCTCTTTCTAAATTGAGAATGTTTTCAATATTTGCTCCCCTAAAGGCATAAATCGACTGGGCATCGTCGCCTACTACGGCCAAATTGTTGTTTTTTGCCGAAAGCTTTTTTACAATCAAATACTGAGAAACGTTGGTATCCTGAAACTCATCTACCATCACAAACTGAAAC
>JACCDQ010221879.1_pt1 | contig 15742 bp, 12 predicted proteins | sample 7446031 | NCBI WGS metagenome assembly JACCDQ01 (sample SAMN15323442, study PRJNA562643) | freshwater metagenome | isolation source: river surface water | place: USA:Blue River Watershed | collected 2017-08-17
AACTCCCGCTCCGTCCTTCCCGCAAATTTGCGCGTTCCTTTCGCCGCGTTCGTGTGTTTCGTGAGAAATCATTCCTCGCCGCCTTCCCGTGTCCGACTTCAAACACTTCTTCGGTGTCCCGCCCTCCGACCAAAACGCCCTCGACCTCTTCGCCGGCGAATGGTCCTCGTCGCCCCCGGCCAACCGCCCCGACCTCAAGGCCGGCGTCACCCCGCTCTTCGACGATCCGCGCATCGCCTGGGCGCACCACCGCCTGATGGAAATGGGCGTCGCCGGCGGCATCACCGGCCGCGACGTGCTGGAACTCGGCCCCCTCGAGGGCGCGCACACCTACCTGCTCGACCGCCTCGAGGCCAAATCGGTCACCGCCGTCGAAGCCAATGCCCGCGCCTACCTGAAGTGTCTCATCGCCAAGGAAACCTTCGGCATGCCCCGCGCCCGCTTTCTCCTCGGCGACTGCCTCGAATTTCTCCGCACCACCGAGCGCCGCTTCGAAGTCGGCATCGCCTGCGGCATCCTCTACCACCTGACCAACCCCGTCGACCTGCTCCACCTGCTCGCGCAGCGTTGCGACACCCTGTTCCTCTGGACCGTGTTCTACGATCCCGAGTTCGTCGCCAAGAACCCGGTTCCGGGCGCCAAGTTCTCGGAAGCCCTCCCGATGGAGACCGCCGGCTTCAAACACACCGTCCACCGTTTCAACTACGGCCCCTCGCTCGACTGGAAGGGCTTCTGCGGCGGCGGCGAGGTCTACAGCTATTGGATGGAGAAGGAGGAGATCCTCGGCGCCCTCCGGCAGTTCGGCTTCACGGACTTCCGCACCGAACAGCACCCCAACGTCCACGGCTCCGCTCTGCTCGTCGCCGCCCGCAAGGCGTGAGCACCGCGGCCCGGCCGGCCACCTCCCCCGAACCGCGGGAACCGACCGCCGCCCGCCGGTTCCAAGCCCAGCCCACCCGCCATCCCGAATTTGACGTAGCTTTCCCCGGCCGCCACCGTCTCTCCCGTCGTCGTCCCATGCCACCGCTCCTCCGCCTCAGCCTAGCCGTCGTCGCCCTCGGTGGCGTCGCCCGCGCGGCGGAGTCCGTCCCGTCGGGCCGCAGCCCGTTCAGCCCCCCGGCCACGGCCGCGTCCACCGCGGCGGCCGCCGCCTCGGAGACCCTCGAATTCGCCGGCGTCAGCGCCATGGGCAACCGCACCGACATCATCCTCTTCGACAAGACCGCCCGCAAGAGCCACCTGATCACCGCCGGTGAGACGGTCGCCGGCATCTCGGTCCTGAATTACGATGCCCGGCGCGATCAGGTCGTGATCCGCGTCAACGGCCAGCAAAAGACCCTGGCGTTGCGCAAGTCCTCCGCCCCCACCGGCGGCCTGCCGCCCGCCGCGGCCCCGATGCCCACCGGGTTCAACGTCCCGCCCCCCGCGCCGCCTCCGCCCGTGGCCGTCGGCTCCACCACCGGAATCATTCCGCCCGCCCCTGCTCCCACCGCCGAACCCGCGCCCGCTCCCGCGAACGGCCAAGCTGCTCCCGCCAGCCCGGCCCAGCAGCTGCAGGCGAAACAGGAAACCGAGGCGCGCATGCTCGTCAGCGACCTGCTTGAGATCGGCATGGCGCAACGCCGCGCCTACGAGGAAGCCCAGCGCAAGTCCGCCGAGGCCAACGTCCAGAAACCTTGACCGGCGCCGCCCGCCCTGCCGGCGCTCGACGTTCGTCCGTTCCTCAGGCCCCCGGTTTGGTGCCCCAGGCGTAAGCCCAGAAATTCAGCCGGCCCGCGACTTTCACATCCGCGAAGCCCGCGTGTTTCAAAAAGGCCTCCAGCTCCGGCTGCGACGAGCACTTCGAGATCTGCGCCGGCCGCTCCTTCGGCTTGAAGGTCTTCCGGCTCTCCTCGAACACCGCCCAGCCCGCCGGCGACGCGATGTCCACGTTGTCGCAGTAAAACCGCCCGCCCGGCTTCAGCACCCGCATCGCCTCGAGCACGTAGTTGTAGCGGTCCCACTCCTCCAGGTGCATGAAGACCACCGTCGTGTAGACCACGTCCACCGACGCATCCGCGATCGGCTGGAGATCGTAGCCGGACACCTCCTGCAGCCGGATGTTTTCCAGCCCGAGCAGCCGCCGCCCCGCCAGCCGTAACATATTGGTCGATACGTCGCAGCCGATCCACTGCTTCACGAAGGGCGACAGCACCCGGCCCACGCGCCCCACCCCGCAGCCGATCTCGAGGATGATGTCCTCCGGCCGCACGCCCACCGTCTCCCGCAGGATATCGGCCGTGTCCTCCGCGTCCGCGTGGAACTTGTCCTCGTCCGTGTAGCCGGAAACGACGAGATACGCCGCCTCCTTCGATCCGGAGAGGGAGTTCCACACCGATTTGTAGTCGCCGCGCAGTTGGCTCATGGGCCGGCCAGTTGAACCGCGGATCGCCCGGAGATCACGGAAATATTTCCGCCCGCGAAACGACGCCCGGCGGCCGTCCACCTTTCGCCTTCCGCCCGGCACGTTTCGCCGTTCAGCTGGGTCCATGCGCGTCCTCATCACCGGCATCTGCGGCTTCGTCGGCAGCACCCTCGCGCGCGCCTTCGCCGCCGCCGGATCCGGCCACACCCTCGTCGGTTTCGACAACTTCATCCGCCCGGGCAGCGAGTCGAATCGCGCCGAGCTGAAGCACCTCGGCGTGAAGCTCCACCATGGCGACCTCCGCGCCGCTTCGGATCTCGAGTCGCTCCCCGCCGTCGACTGGGTGATCGACGCCGCGGCCAACCCGAGCGTCCTCGCCGGCGTCGACGGCAAGACCAGCTCCCGCCAGCTCGTCGAGCACAACCTGGCCGGCACGGTCAACATGCTCGAGTTCTGCAAACAGCATCGCGCCGGGTTCATTCTCCTCAGCACCAGCCGGGTCTACGCCATCGAGCCGCTCGCCGCTCTCCCCGTCGCCGCCCACAACGGCGCCTTTCAACCGACGCTGCCCCTCCCCGCGGCGCTGGCCGCGACGGTGCCGGCCGGCGCCCTGACCGCCGCCGGTCTCGCGGAGAACTTCCCGACCTCGGCCCCGATCTCACTTTACGGTGCCACCAAGCTCGCCAGCGAAGCCCTCGCCCTTGAATACGGCGCCACCTTCAATTTGCCCGTCTTCATCAACCGCTGCGGCGTGCTCGCCGGCGCCGGCCAATTCGGCCGCGCCGACCAGGGCATCTTCGCCTACTGGCTCAACGCCTGGCTGCGCCGCCGCCCGCTGCGCTACATCGGCTTCGGCGGCCACGGCCACCAGGTCCGCGATTGCCTCCACCCGCGCGACCTCCTGCCGGCCCTCGAACGCCAGTTCGCCGCCCCCGCCGTCGCCTCGTCCGACCGCATCGCCAACTTCTCCGGCGGCGCGGCCTCCGCTATGTCGCTCCGGCAGGTCAGCGACTGGTGCGCCGCCCACCTCGGCGCGCACTCCGTCGGCGTCGACGCCACCCCGCGTCCGTTCGATATCCCGTGGATCATCCTCGATCACGCCAAGGCCGCCCGCGTCTGGCAATGGTCACCCGTCACTCCCACGGCCGCGATCCTCGACGAGATCGCGGCCCACGCCCACGCCCACCCCGACTGGCTCGACCTCAGCGCCCCGTTCTGAGAGCGACGACGGACCGGCCGTCGGGCCGACGACGGCGCGTCGACGTTCCCGCGCTTTTTCCCTGCCTTTCTCCGCGCTCTCGGCCTAATCCGCCGTCCTCGTTTTCATGTCGTCTCCTTCCGCCGCTCCCGCCGCGCCCGCTCCGCTCCGCCTGCTCTCGGTCATCATCCCCGCGCGCGACGAGGAGGAATCGCTGCCTCCCACGATCGAAGACATCGTCACCACCTTCACCGCCGAAGGCATCCCCCACGAGATCGTCGTCGTCGACGACGGCAGCAAGGACCGCACCTGGTCCGTCCTGCAGGCGCTCCGCGAAAAATACCCCTCTCTCGCCCCCACCCAAAACGCTTCCGGCGCCCACGGCTTCGGCCGCGCCATCATCTGGGGCCTCGATCACAGCCGCGGCGACGCCGTGGTCATCATGATGGCCGACGCCTCCGACTCCCCGTCCGACGCCGTGAAATACTGGCGCCTGCTGAATGCGGGCCACGACTGCGCCTTCGGCTCCCGCTTTGTCGAAGGCGGGGAAGTGATCGACTACCCGCGGGTGAAACTCTTCGTCAACCGGGTGGCCAATTTCCTGGTCCGGGTCGGCTTCAACATCCCCCTCAACGACACCACCAACGCCTTCAAGGCCTACCGCCGCTCGGTCATCGACGGCTGCCGCCCTTTCCTCGCGCCGCACTTCAATCTCACCGTCGAGATCCCCCTCAAGGCCATCGTCCGCGGCTACACCTTCGCCATCACTCCCATCTCTTGGCGCAACCGCAAGTTCGGCGTCGCCAAGCTGAAGATCAAGGAGATGGGCTCCCGCTACTTCTTCATCTGTGCGTATGTCTGGCTGGAGAAATACTTTAGCCGCGGCGACTACCGCCGGAAATAGCCCGCCCGCCGTCGTTCGTCGCCCCGACCCCGGTCCTTCGTCGCAATCCGGCTTGGCGTTCCCGCCCGGGAATTGCCCCCGCGTCCGACGCCCTGTCACGGTATTGTGAGAAAACGGCACTAGACCTGCGTGCCAATTCGCCAAGACTACCACTAGCACCTATGCTTCACATGACCCAGCCCACCCAGCTCCCAGCCACCGCGACGAGCGCCCGGATTCTCCGCGCGCTCGTCTGGTTTGTCGGCCTCGCCCTCGCGCCGTTCGCCTTCGCGCAGGGCGTCGTCTCCTCCGGCCTCACCGGCCTCGTCCGCGACACCGCGGGCCGCCCCGTCCCCGGCGCGGCGATCACCGTCACCCACGTGCCCACCGGCACCGCCTATTCCGCGACCTCCGGCGAAACCGGCCGCTACAACTTCCGCGGCCTCGTCGTCGGCGGCCCCTACACCCTCTCCGCCTCCGCCCCCGGCAAAAAACCCGCCGAGATCACCGAGATCGTCACCCAGCTCGGCCAGGACATCGACATCAACGTCAGCCTCGCGGCCGCCGATGTCGTCGTCATGGAAAAGTTCAAGGTCGCCGGCACCACCGACGAACTCGACTCCAACGCCGCCGGCGCCGCCTCGCTTCTGACCCGCGACGCCATCCTCGCGCAGCCCACGGCGCAACGCTCCTTCGCCGACATGGCCCGCACCAATTCCGCGGTCACCCTCCGCAACGTCTTCGGCGACCGTCAGGAAGCCATGATCACCGCGGTCGGCCAGAACAACCGCTTCAACTCCATCATGCTCGACGGCGCCCGCATCAACGACCAGTTCGGTCTGCAGGCCTCCGGTCTCCAGTCCTTCTTCAATCCCCTCTCCCTCGAGACCGCCGAGCAGGTCGCCGTCTCCGTCTCCCCCTATGATGTCCGCCTCAGCGGCTTCACCGGCGCGTCCATCAACGTCGTCACCCGCTCCGGCACCAACACCTTCCACGGCTCCCTCTACGGTTACTACACCGACCAGAAATACGCCGACAAGGACGTGATCGGCGCCGGCGCCGGCACCCGCCCCTTCGATGAGCGCAAGACCTGGGGCGCCACCCTCGGCGGCCCCCTCTGGAAGAACAAAATCTTCTTCTTCGGCAACTACGAGAAATTCGAACGCACCCAGGCGGTCGCCGCCCCCACGATGGTGCCCGACTCCGCTTCCCTCACCGCCATCAGCAACGCGCTCAACGCCATCAAGGCTGCCTCCGGCAAGACCTTCGACACCGGCACCTTCGGCGGCGGCGGTCTGCTCGTCACCGAGGAGGAAAAGAAGCTCTACAAGATCGACTGGAACCTGACCAAGGACCACCGCCTCTCCGTCCGCTACAACGAGACCGTCGGCGTCCTCCCGCAGTTCGGCCGCTCCAACAGCATCGGCGGCACCTTCACCGGCATCCTCGGCGCCGGCGGCCCGAGCGCCACCCGCGGCACCGCCCTCAGCTCCAACTACTACTCCCAGACCCGCACCGAGGAAGTCTGGGCCGCCTCCCTCAACAGCCAGTGGACGCCCGACTTCAAGTCGGAGTTCAAGTGGTCCAAGACCTCCTGGGAACAGCTCACCGCCTCCCCCGTCGTCTTCCCCGAGGTCCGCGTCTTCGGCACCTCCGGCGTCGGCTCCGACGGCCGCGCCGTCAACGGCACCGGCGTCGTCGTGCTCGGCACCGAGCAGTTCCGCCACGGCAACATCATCCGCGTCAACACCGAGAGCTACAGCGGCAACGCCGACTACTTCTGGAAGAACTTCACCTTCACCGGCGGTTTCGACCGCGAGGAGAGCGACTTCTTCAACCTCTTCCGCCAGTCGTCGTATGGCCTTTTTGACTACGCCAGCCTCGCCGACCTCGCCGCCGACCGCCCCGCCGCCTACACCCGCGCCTTCTACGTGCAGGGCACGCCCGCCGGCGACATCTCCGACTTCGCCATCACCGGCCTGTTCGCCCAGGCCAAGTGGGACGTGAGCTCCCGCCTCGTCCTCACCGGCGGCCTCCGCCTCGACCTCGTCGAAACCAGCGGCGTGCCCCCTGTGAACCAGAACTTCGTCAACGCCTTCGGCGTCCGCAACGACGGCAGCGTCGACGGCACGCAGATCGTCTCGCCCCGCGTCGGCTTCAACTACGCCGTCGACGACTCCCGCACCATGCAGGTCCGCGGCGGCTTCGGCTACTTCACCGGCCGCGCCCCCTGGGTCTTCATCTCCAATGCCTACGGCAACTCCGGCGTCGGCCGCTTCTCCCAGCTCGCCTCCGGCGCCGCCGCACCCCAGCTCGGCACCTACCTGCGCAACAGCTTCGACTTCGCCAACCCGATCGGCTCCTCCGCGACCGACCTCGATCCCAACGCCCGCCGCGAGATCAACCTCCTCCAGAACGGCCTGAAGCTGCCCGCCGTCTGGCGCGGCAATCTCGCCCTCGAGCGCAAGCTGCCCTTCCTCGACACCACCCTCACCGCGGAATTCATCCAGACCTTCAACGACAAGGCCCTGTTCACCGACAACATGAACATCAAGCCCCTCGTCGTCACCGCCACCAGCGGCCCGGCGATCGGTCGCGACGGCCGCCAGCGCTTCAACGGCGGCTCCACCTCCGCCGGCGCCACCAACCTCGCCTTCGGCAACGTCATCCGCGTGCGCAACATCTCCGAGGGCCGCAGCTCCTACGCCTCCCTCGCGCTCAACCGCGCGATGAAGAACAACTGGTCCTACAACCTGACTTACACCCGCGGCTCCTCCCGCGAGGCCCAGTCCTTCGGCCAGACCGTCGCCGTCGACGGCTGGAGCCGCAACGCCGTCTTCAACCAGAACACGGTCGAAGTGCAGCGCTCCGACTTCGAGGTCCGCAACCGCGTGCAGGTCAGCTATGCCCGCCGCTTCGAGTTCAAGAAGGGCTGGCGCACCACCGCCTCCCTCTACTACGAGGGGCACACCGGCAACCCCTACTCCTACACCTACGCCAACGACCTCAACGGCGACGGTATCAGCTCCAACGACTTGGTCTACGTGCCCACCGGCCCGACCGACTCCAAGATCGCCCTCACCGGCATGACCGCCGCCCAACAGGCCGGTTACTTCGCGTTCCTCCAGAGCAGCGGCCTGAGCACCTACGCCGGCACCTACGCGCCGCGCAATGCCTTCGTCCAGCCCTGGATCAACCAGCTCGACCTGCGCCTCACCCAGAAGCTGCCGATCTACGAGCCCGTCGAGGTCGAACTCTTCTTCGACTTCATCAACTTCGGCTACTGGCTCAGCCGAAAGACCTTTGGCTACACCGAGCTCTTCACCGCCACCAACAACGCCGTCTTCTACCGCCGCCAGATGGGCAACGCCTCCTACAACGCCCAGGGCCAGATCGTCCCGACCTACACCGCCGATCCCGCCAACTGGACGATCGACAACATCGCCAGCCGCTGGCGCGTGCAGTTCGGCGCCACCGTCCGCTTCTAAGCCGACGCCGCGGGCAGTTTGTCGTCCACAACCCACGACACTACGAACGCCTCCAGTGATCGCCGCCGCGCCCTTCCCGGGCGCGGCGGTTTTCTTTTCGGCCCTGACCCAACGGTCCCCGCCTCCGCCGAGTCTCCCGTCGGGGAATCCCCGATTCGCCTCCCCGCCAAAAAACCCCTTGTTCCCCCTCCCTCCCCTCCGTTTCACTCTCCGTCCTTCGTCCCTTCGCCCGTCGCCTTTCAACACCTTCTCGGCCCGGTCCTCACCTGTCCTCCCGTTTTCCTTCCATGATCTACCTGCTCGGCGGTTCCGGCTACGTCGGCCAAGCCTATCAAGCGCTCCTCACGCGCAAAAACATCCCGTTCCGCAACCTGCGGCGCGCCGAGCTCGACTACACCGACCGCGCCACCCTCCGGGCCGCCCTCCTGCGCGACAAGCCGGCCTTTTTGATCAATGCCGCCGGCTACACCGGCAAACCCAACGTCGACGCCTGCGAACTCGACAAGCACGCCTGCCTCTTCGGCAACGCCGTCCTCCCCGGCATCATCGCCGACGCCTGCGCCGACGCCGGCATCCCCTGGGGCCATGTCTCCTCCGGCTGCATCTTCACCGGCGCGCGCCCCGACGGCACCGGCTTCACCGAGGACGACACGCCCAACTTCACCTTCCGCACGAACAACTGCTCGTTCTACAGCGGCACCAAGGCCCTCGGCGAAGAAGTCCTCGCCGGCAAACCGTCCGTCTACATCTGGCGCCTGCGCATCCCCTTCGACCAGCACGAGAGCCCGCGCAATTACCTGACGAAGCTCATGCGCTACAAGACCCTCCTCGCCGCCGAGAACTCCATCTCGCAGCTCGAGGAGTTCGTCGGCGCCACCTTCGCCTGCTGGGAAAAACGCGTTCCGTTCGGCACCTACAACGTCACCAACCCCGGCCACGTCACCACCCACGAGGTCGTCGACCTGATCCTCAAGAGCGGCGTCTGCCCCAAGGAGTATGTGTTCTTCAAAGACGAGACCGACTTCATGCAAAAGGCCGCCAAGACCCCGCGCTCCAATTGCGTGATGAGTTCCGCCAAACTCGCCGCTGTCGGCATCTCGATGACCGAAGTCCACGCCGCCGTCGCCCGCGACCTCGCCCGCTGGCAGCGCGCCGCCTGAGCGCTCCGCCGGATCGATCTCCCAACTCCCAGCTCTCAACGCTCCACCAGTCCGTGAACATCCTCGTCACCGGCGGCGCCGGCTTCATCGGCAGCAACCTCGTTCGCCTGCTCGTCACCACCACGGAGCACACCGTGCTCAACGTCGACGCGCTCACCTACGCCGGGAACCGCCGTTCCCTCGACGACCTTGCCAGCCACCCGCGCTACCGTTTCGCGCAGGCCGATATCTGCGACGCCGCCGCCCTCGGCAAACTCTTCGCCGACTTTGCGCCCGACTGGGTCATGCACCTCGCCGCCGAGAGCCACGTCGACCGGTCGATCGACGGCCCCGGCGCCTTCATCCAGACCAACGTCGTCGGCACCTACACGTTGCTCCAGGCCGCCCGCGCCCACTTCGACAAGCTCACCGGGCCCGCCAAGGATCGCTTCCGCTTCCTGCACGTCTCGACCGACGAAGTCTACGGCTCCCTCGGCGCCACCGGCCTCTTCACCGAGGAGACGCCTTACGACCCGCACTCGCCCTATTCCGCCAGCAAGGCCGCCAGCGACCACCTCGCCCGCGCCTGGGCCGACACCTACAAGCTCCCCGTCCTCGTCACGAACTGCTCCAACAACTACGGCCCCTACCAGTTCCCCGAGAAACTGATCCCGGTCGTGATCCTGAAGGCCCTGCGCGGGGACCCGATCCCGGTTTACGGCAAAGGCGAAAACATCCGCGACTGGCTCTACGTCGTCGACCACGCCGAGGCCCTCCACACCGTCATCGCCCGCGGCCAGGTCGGCCAGACCTACAACATCGGCGGCAACAACGAGCGCCGGAACATCGACCTCGTCCGCCTGCTCTGCGGCCTGCTCGACGAGCTCCGTCCCCGCGCCGACGGCAAGCGCTACGAGTCGCAGATCAGCTTCGTCACCGACCGCCCCGGCCACGATCTGCGCTACGCCATCGACGCCTCGAAGATCCAGCGCGAGCTTGGCTGGTCCCCGCAGCAGGACCACAGCTCCGGTTTCCGCAAAACGGTCCAATGGTATCTCGATAACGAGGCCTGGACCGCCGCCATCCTCAACGGCTCCTACAAACTCGAACGCCTCGGCACGGCCTGAGCCTCGCTCTCCCCGTCCGCCCTATCTCTCTTCATGAATCGCAAAGGCATCATCTTGGCCGGCGGCTCCGGCACCCGCCTCTACCCCCTCACCATCGCCGTCTCGAAGCAGCTGATGCCGGTCTACGACAAGCCGATGGTCTACTATCCGCTGTCGGTCCTGATGCTCGCCGGCATCCGCGAGATTCTGGTCATCTCCACGCCGACGGACCTGCCGCTCTTCAAAAAACTCCTCGGCGACGGCTCCAACCTCGGCCTCAAGCTCAGCTACGCCGAGCAGCCCAGCCCCGACGGCCTGGCCCAGGCCTTCCACATCGCGGGCGACACCGGCTTCCTCCGCGACGAACCCGCCGCCCTCGTCCTCGGCGACAATCTCTTTTACGGCCACGACTTCGTCCGCTCCCTCGAGCGCGCCGGCGCCCGCACCGGCGGCGCCACCATCTTCGGTTACCACGTCGCCGACCCCAAGAGCTACGGCGTCGTCGAGTTTGCCTCGGACGGCCGCGTGCTCTCGCTCGAAGAAAAGCCCGCGCAACCGAAATCCAACTACGCAATCCCCGGCATCTACTTCTACGACGCCGACGTCGTCCGCCGTTCGCGCACGCTCAAGCCGTCCAAGCGCGGCGAATTGGAGATCACGGATCTGAACCGCCTCTACCTCGAGACCGGCAACCTGCATGTCGAGTTGCTCGGTCGCGGCACCGCTTGGCTCGACACCGGCACCCACGACTCGCTGCTCGAGGCGGGCCAGTTTGTTTCCGTGATCGAGAACCGCCAGGGCCTGAAGATCGCCTGCCTCGAGGAGATCGCCTGGCGCAAGGGCTGGATCGATCGCGCCGGCCTCGACGCCAACATCGCCCGACTCGGCAAATCCTCCTACGGCGCCTACCTGCGCCGCATCGCCGACGAAAAGGTCGTCTGAGGCTGCACCGGCGCCGACGGTGCGGCGCTGCGCCCCGACTGCCTTTGTCCGTGTCATCGGTGCGATCCGTGGTCATTCTGTCCGGGCGTGCGGCTCAGCTTCATCATCCCGCTCTACAATTGCCTGCCCCTCACGCAGGCAATGCTCGCCAGCCTGCGGGCAACGCTGCCCGCCGGACTCGACCATGAAATCATTTTCGTCGACGACGGCTCGACCGATGGCACGCGCGCCTGGCTCGCCACGCTGACCAACCCGCCGTTCCGCGTTTTGCTCAACGAGCGCAACCTGGGCTATGCCGTCGGCAACAACCGCGCCGCCGCTGTCGCCCGCGGCGAGTTGCTGGCACTGCTCAACAACGACCTCGTCCTCACGCCGGGCTGGCTGGAACCGATGCTCGCCGCCCATGCCGCGCTGGGCACCCGCGCCGGCCTCGTCGGCAACATTCAGCTCGATGCCAAATCCGGCGCCGTCGACCACGCCGGTCTCGTCATCAACTCCACCGGCAAACCCGTCCACCTCCGGGCCGGGCCTCCGCCGTGGTCCGCTCCGATCCGCCCGGTGCCCGCCGTCACCGGCGCCTGCCTGCTCGTTGCCCGCGACCTCTGGACGCAGCTCGGCGGCTTCGACGAGGCCTACGTCAACGGCGGCGAGGACATCGACCTCGGCTTCCGGGTCCGCGCCCTCGGCCGGATCAACGCCGTCGCGCGCCGCAGCGTGATCCGCCACCACGTCAGCTCCTCCCCCGGCCGCAAAGCCCGCGACGAACAGAACTCCCATCGCCTCGCGGTCCGCTGGCACCGCGAATTCCTCGCCGCGGCGGACTACGGCCGCCGCGAATGGTGCCGGCAGTGGCTCGCCGCCGCCCTCGTCCGCCCCCGGGCCGACGAATACCGCCTCGCGCTCGCCGCGCTCGCCCACGTCGCCGGTTTTCGGACCGCGCCGGCCGACGCCGTCCTCGGGGTGGAGCGGGGTCTCGCGGCCGAGTTCAACCGCTGGTCAGCCGACTTTTCCCTGCCGCCGCCGGCGGATTTTTCGCCGCCGCCACGACGTCCCGCCCGTCCGCCCGCACCTCAGCTGCACTGACGGGGCCGCTTCACTCGCTCCGCCGGACCTCGCGCACGACGGACTGCGGCCGCTGGTTCACCGCCAGAAACATCCGGCCGATGTATTCGCCGATCAGGCCGAGCAACGTGAGCTGGGTGCCGGAAAAAATCAGCAGCGCCGCCATGATCCAGCCCCAGCCGGAAGCCGGGCCGATATCCCTCCACCAGAGCCAGGCCACGATCCCGGTCGCAATCACGCCGAGCGCCGCGATCAGCAAGCCCAGCACGGTCGCCACCCGCAGCGGCAGCACCGAAAAATTGATCCACGCGCTGAGCCAGAGCCGCACCAGCCGCCGCAGGGTATAGGTGCTCGTCCCCGCCTGCCGCGGCAGGTGGTGCACCGAGATCGAGCCGATGCGCTGCGTCACCTGCAGCAGCAGGCCGTCGATGTAGGGATAAGGTCCGGCGTATCCGATCACCTGTTTCGCGACAAACGCGCTCACGCAGCGGAAACTCGACAGGTAGAACCCGTGCGGCTTGTCCAGGGCCCAGTCGGTCATCCGGTTGGTGAACCAGCTGCCGAAATTCCGCCACGGCGAGTGCTGTTTCTCGTCGTAGTGGCCGAAGACGATATCGAGCCCCGTCTCCTTCGCGTGCCGCCACATCCGCACCGCCTCGCCCGGCGGGTTCTGCCCGTCGTCGTCGAGGTTCACGATGTGCTCCCCGCGCGCGTGGCGCCAACCCGTCAGCACCGCGTTGTGCTCGCCGAAATTCCGCGCGTGTTCCACCAGCACGATCGGCACCTTCGCCTGCCGCACCAGTTCCCGGCACACGATGCTCGTCGGCTCGCCGCTGCCGTCGTGCACCAGCACGATCTCGTGGCCGCCTTCGATCGCGAAGCCCTCGATCTCGCGCACCACCGCCCCGATCGTTTCGGAGCTGTGGTAGAGCGGGATGACGAAGCTGAGGGCGGGGCCGGACATCGCGGAAATTACCCGCGAAGGTCTCCGCCGTCGCAAGAAAACCTTCGCGCAATCCGCGTTTCCGCCGCGCCCGTCGCCTGACCGGCCCGTCAGCCGCTCAGAGGTAATGGCGCAGTTCCTTGCGGTAATACGCGACGGTCCGCGCCAGCGCCGTGCGCAGGTCGGTGCGGGGCCGCCACCCGAGTTTCTTCCGGATCAGGCGGTCGTCCGCATAGTAGTCGCCGATATCGATCTTTTTGCGGTCGGACGGAAACGCCCGCACGACGAACGAACCGCCGCGGTTCACCGCCACGAGCATCTCCGCCAGCTCCTGCAGCGTGACGCGCGGCGGACCGCCGAGATTGAACACTTCACCCACCGCCGAGGGCCGCGCCGCGGCGAGGAGAAAGGCCTCCACCGCGTCGTCCACATAGGTGAAATCGCGCAATTGCTCGCCGCCCCAGACTTCGAACGGTTCGCCTTCCAGCAGGCGCCGCACCCAGACGCCCACAAAGGTCTGCCGCGCGTCCTTGATGCGCATACGCGGACCGATCGTGTTCGTCAGCCGCAGCGCCGTCGCCGCGATCCCGTGGACCCGCGAGTAGAGCAGATGGAACGACTCGCCCGCGATCTTGTTGATCCCGTTCACGTCGACCGGCCGCAGCGGATGCTTTTCGTCGACGGGCAGGTAGTCCGGCTTGCCGTAGATCTGCCGCGTGCTCGCAAACACGATCCGGATGCCGGGATTGTGCTGCCGGCACGCTTCCAGGATCGCCAGCTGCGCCCGGCAATTGATGTCCAGGTCCGTCTGCGGATCCGTCATCGAATCCATGTGGCTCGTCTGGCCCGCCAGGTTGAAGAGGTAGTCCTGCCCCCGCACCAGGTCGGGCAGCCGGGGCCAGTCCCGCACATCCGCGACGTGCACCTTCACGCGGCCGGCGATGCCCGCGAGATTGCGCCGATTCCCGCCGTATTCCGGGATCAGGCTGTCCACCACCGCGACCTCCCCGCCGAGTCCGACCACTTCGCGCGCGAGGGTCGATCCGATGAATCCGAGTCCGCCCGTGATGAGCACGCGTTTACCCGCGAAGACGCGGCGAAGGGAAAGCGGGGCTGCCATGTGCGGGGGAGGAAACACGTCGCGCCCCGTGCGCGCCAATCGCAAAAACCGGCCGGGCCCCGTTTCGCGGCGCGCCAGCCGCTCCGTCAACGGTCGGGCCGCACGGTCAAGCGGTGCACGGAGAGTCCCAGCGGACGCGGATCGCCCGGCACCGTGACCGAGGTTCCTTCGGGCCGCAGCACGAGCACGCTCTCACCGGGAGGCACCCCGAGTTCGGGCCAGACCGCCATCGCGCGGTCCTCGGGCACCGCGACCCACGGCCGCGCTTCCCCGCCGTCGCGCGCAAACGTCCAGCGCTGGGCCCGGGCACTTCCTCCGTCGAGTTCGGCCCGGAGCGTCAGCGGATAGTCGTGCGGATTCGAGATCCGCACCGTCGCCTCTCCCGCCGTCCACCGCCAGCGGCCGCCGTCCGGCACCGACTCTTCGTCGTGCCAGCCGTCGCCCGGCACCGCCCGCACGAAGTCCGGCCGGCGCGTGTCCGCCAGGGCAAAGCGGCCGTTGATCTCGCGATACCCGCCGCCCTGCGGCCGCACCCGCACCACGTCGCCCTGCAAATCCCAGGCCCCGCGCAAGGGCGTGTCCCGCCGCGCCTCGTAGGTGTGCGTCGGGAAGTATTGTCCTTTCCGCAACAGGAACGCGTGCGCCCACAGCCGCGACCACATGTCCGGCACGAGCAGGTTGACCGACTCCACGTCCGTCATCGCCTCGATGCTCCGCAGGCCGCGCAGCGTCCCGTCGACCAGCAACGGCGGCCGGCTCAGCTTCCACACAAACATCGCGCATCCCGCCAGGTTGCCCGCGACCACCGCGCCCATCACGGTCCAGACAAACAGCCATTCGTGCAGCCGCCGGCTGCGCCGCAGCGTCACCCACCAGCACAAGGCCGGCAGCAGCAGCGGAAAAAACACCGCGAAGAGCTTGTAGGCGTCGTAGCTCGCGTTCGTGCCCAGGCGCGCGCCGCGGACCTGCAGCAGCCAGTAACCCGCGAGCACCGGCACGCTCACCGCCAGCGCCGTCCACATCGCGCGGCTGCGCTGCTGCGCGGAACGGATGAAAGCCCAGCTGAGCAGTCCCACCACCGCCGCGGACAACACCCAGCGCACGCCCCAAAAATCCCACGCCGCCAGGTCCGGCCCGCGGACGATCCCCAGCCAGCCCTCCGCCGTCAGCGCCGGAATCTTCCAGCCGAAATCATACGCCTGCAGCAGCGAGAAGCGTTCCGCGAGTCCGCCCACCCGTCCGGGAAAAATCGCCGCGACCGCCGCCAACGGTGCCAGCATCGCCGCGGCCCAGCGCGCCAATCGCCCCCAATGGCGCCGCCAGAGCGCCCACCCGCCCGCGTAAGCGACCGCCGGCACAAGGCAGAGCAGCACGAAGAAATTGTAGCTGCCGAGCACCAGCCAGTAGCCGAGCGCCAGGACCGGCGCCCACGCCAATGCACGGCTCGCCGTCAACCG
>JACCDQ010982777.1_pt1 | contig 15735 bp, 16 predicted proteins | sample 7446031 | NCBI WGS metagenome assembly JACCDQ01 (sample SAMN15323442, study PRJNA562643) | freshwater metagenome | isolation source: river surface water | place: USA:Blue River Watershed | collected 2017-08-17
CGCAAGAAGTGTCCTCACTTCTCGCGCTGCGCGTACTACAAGGCGCGCAACGCCATGGCGGGCGTGCAGGTGCTGGTGGCCAACCACGACCTGGTGCTGCGCGACCTGCTGCTGGTGGCCGAAGGCCTCGAGCCCACGCTGCCGGTGGCCAACTACCTGGTGGTCTTCGACGAGGCGCACCACCTGCCCGAGAAGGCGATTGCGGTGGGCTCGGCCGATGCCGCGCTCACCTCGCTGATGAACGCACTGCCCAAGGTCTCCGGCGTGCAACGCATCCTCTCGGGCAACTCCGTGCTGATGTCGCTCGCCAAGGCCAAGCACCTGAAGCCCGAGTCGTTCGACCGCGGCCCGGTGGGCACGCCGCTGCGCGAGCTCATCGAGCTGCTCGCCACGCTCGACGTGGACGAGGAAAGCGGTCAGCGGCGCTTCCCCAAGGGGGCGGTGCCGCCCGACGTGCAGGCGGCCATCCGAAAGGCGCAGGCCCCGCTGTCGCAGCTGCTCGCCGACCTCGGTGCGCTCACGGACATCATCCGCGAGGCGCACAGCCTGCTCGACAAGGGCACCGAGGAAAAGGCCAACGAGGTGCTGCGCCGCGCCCTCGACGTGAAGACGTTGGGGGATGCCGCGGTGCGCTGCTTCTCGCGCATGCTCTCGGTGGACACGTACGCGAAGTGGCTCTTTCGCAAGGACGCCACGGTGTCGCTGCACACCGCGCCCCTCGAAGGCGCACAGGTGCTGCGACCGCTGCTGTGGGACTCCGAGCGGGTGAACGCGACGGTGATGGTGTCCGCGACGCTGCGTGACATCGGGGGCTTCTCCCGGTTCGTCAAGCGCTCGGGGCTGCCACACACCGGCAAGTTCTCGGTGCTGCCGTACACCTTCCCCTACAAGGAAAGCCGCATGGTGGTGGCCGCAATGGCCGCCACCCCGAAGCTCGCCGAACGCAAGCAGTTCCTGGCCGAGCTCGCGGTGAAGCTGCCGGCGGCCATCAACCCTCGCGAGGGCACGCTCATCATCTTCCCGAGCTGGGCGATGCTGCGCGAGTTCGGCCCCAAGCTGAAAGCCCGTTTCGGCGAGCGCAAGGTGCGGGTGCAGGGCGAGGCCACGGTCAAGATGCTGGTGCGCGACCACTGCGCCGACATCGACCGTGGCGAAGGCGCCATCCTCGCGGGCGTCGCGACGCTGGCCGAAGGCCTGGACTTGCCGGGCAAGTACTGCACGCACGTGGTCATCGTCTCGCTGCCCTTCGCAGTGCCGACCGACCCCGTCGAGCAGGAGCTCTCCGACCAGCTGGGCAACAAGTACTTCAGCGAGCGGGCGTTGCCCGATGCGATGGTGCGGCTCACCCAGATGGTGGGTCGACTGCTGCGCCGGGAATCCGACCGCGGACGCGTGACGCTCTTCGACCGCCGGCTGGCGACCACCAGCTACGGCCGCCAGATGCTGAACGCGCTGCCGCCCTTCCAGAAGGTCATCGAGCCGCTCACGCCGGCCTGACGCAGGGCGCTGCAAGGCGCCCTGCACAACCCCTTCTTCGCGCCGTCACGGGACTCTCGTGACGGCGCTTTTCTTCGACGACAGCCTCACCGGGCCGCACACGCAAGGAAAAGCCCGCGAGGCTCGAAGGCGTCGCGGGCTCGAAGAAGGGCTGGTTCGGCAGGGCGGGGTCGCTCAGGCGCCGGTCTCTGGAGTACCCAGCACCGGCTGTGCGAGCAGGTAAGCCTCGGCTGCATCCGGGTGCCAGGGCAGGCGACCAAGCTTGTCGGGCCACACGACCTGGCTGACCGGGGTCTGCGCGCCGCTGCGGGCAAAGGCCGCGGTCGTGTAGTTGCGCGCCGCGCCAGGGCGGGCTGCGACGACCTCGAAGGGCATCGGCCAGCCTTCGAGCGGCATGTGCCCGACCACCGGCTGGCCCAGCGCCTTGCGGGCGACCAGGAGCGCGGCCATCTCGTTCATCAGGCGCTGCCCGACAGGCAGCGGCAGCCCGAAGACGATGAGTTCGGGCAGGCCCTTGTCGGCCAGGCCCACGGTGTAGCAGAACGCGGGGCCCTGCGACGCCTCGGTCGGGAAAACGCCCTGCACCGCCCAGCCGTAGCGGGCGATGATGGATTCGAGCCGTGCGAGCAGCTGGCGGCGGATGTCGTCGTTCATGAAGGGGCCTTTCGGAAGAAGGTAGGGGTCTGTCCTTCGTGTAGCGCCGGCCGGAGAAAAAGCCGCCAGCACGAGGTGCGGGCGGCTTGGAGGGAATCAGCGCGATGGGCGCGGGACGGCTGTCCTCAGCCCAGGGATGCGGTGCCGAAGTCGTCGACGACGAACACGGTGCCGAAGCCTGCATCGAGTTGCTCGGCCAGCTCGCGAACGAGCGCGGTGACGTCGGAGGTGCCACTCTGCAGGTAGCGCTCGACGAGCGCGTCGCTGCGCAGCACGTGCGCCACGCCGTTGGCCATCTTCTTCCAGGGCAGGGCATCCATCAGGAACGCATCGCGCTCCTGGACGGTCTGCAGCCCCAGTCGTGCGGCGACGTCCGCGTCCGTCGACTCGAGGTCCAGGCGCAGATGTCTGCGCAGCACCACGGTCGTGTTCACGGCGTTGTCGAGCTCGGGGCGGTTGACCGCCACGAGTTTCACGCCCGACAGCGTCGGACAGGTGGCGAACATCCCCAGCACGCAGGCCGCGAAGTACGCAAAGCCTGCCGTTCTCAGGCTCGGCGGCGTCTCGGGCAGCTGGACGTCGTCCAGCTGTGCCCGCCACACCGGCGAGTGGAGCATCAGTTTGGGTTCTATCATGTGTTGCGAGGGACCTTGGGGCCTGTGCGCGAAGGGCACGGGCTGCAACGTATAGCCAGCCCCGTGAAACGCGCAAGCCCGGGAAAAGCAAGGCCTCTTCAACTGCAGCGCAGTCGAAGAGGCCAGGCAATCAGGGCGTGGTGACGAGGAAGTGTCTCGCGCATCGCATCCGGGTGTTCGGCAGGTATCACGGGAGGGTACCGTGGACCTGCTGAACGCCGGGAAACGTGTGCAGGACTCAGGCCGCGACCACCGAGCCGCAGGGTTGCAGCATTGCCATCTGCAGGGTCTTGCCGCGCAGTGCCCGCGTGTACGCATCGAGGATGCGACCGAGGGTAGAGCGGGTCACGGAGCCGGTCTTCTTGAGCTCGGCGGCGGGAACCACCGACACTCGCGAGGCGTCCCAGAGGCACGCCTTCTCGAAGCCAGCCTTCGCCATGTCCTCCGCGGTGAAGCGTTGGGCAGGGTTGGCGCGGGCCTGGTTCTCCTTCATGCTGGTCGTGTAGACCAGCACGGCACCATCCCGGTTCGACTGGAGGACGACCGAGTAGTGACGCAGAACCTTGCCTTCAGGGGTGGCAAACTTTCCGAAAACGACGTCGCCGACGTTCAACATAGCATGTTCTCCTAGGTTGGACGGGGGCGACAGCCCCCAGGGTGTTGAGGGCTGCACAGGAAACAGGGGCCTGGCGTTTTCTATAGCGAGTGCGCGCGGCCGGGCGCTACAGGCAATGCGACGCCCCGTGCATGGGGCGCGGGCTCCCGCCTTCTCTCCGACTCAACGCCCATGACCGACCCGTCCTGCCCCGAGACGCCCCTGTGCGTCACCCCATTCGTTCGGAACCGCTATTTCCACGAGGCGCGCTGGGACGCACCGGGCTGGCCGTGCAGCGAAGGCGGCGCGCTCGTGCGCATCGAGGTCGACGGCCCCGCGCCGTCCGCGCAGACCCGGGCCTGGCTCTCGGCGTGGCTCGATGAGCACGGTGATGCGCTGCGCCGGGCCGTGCTCGAGCGTTTCTTCGAGGACCTGAAGAGCAACCCCGGGTGGTTCGACCTCGAGGACCGGGACCTGAGCGTCGACATCGAACGGCCCGACGACCTGCTCGCCGAGCTGCGGCTCACCGAACTCGTCGTGCAGGGGCGCTCGGCCGAGGGTGAACCCATCCTCGGGCTGGGGTTCATGTGCAGCTGGGACGACGAGCACGGGGCGGGCATGCTCACCTGCGGTGTTCGCTGTTGTCACAGCGGCGCGGGCGATGTGCCTCATCTTCGGTGGGTGCTCGAGGAGTGCGGGCTCGAGGTGCGCGCGCTGCCCTGAGGGGTGGCCCGCGCGGGCCTGGTTTGCGGGGCGTATACGGGGCTCGCGCGTCGGGGCGGCGAGCGGGTCTCTAGACACCGATACCCCTCGTGCCTGCCAGAACTCGCCATGGGCTCGACCCGCCATCCGCTTCTCACCGCCCTGCTCGCGCTCCTTGTCGCGCCAGGGCTCGCCCACGCGGGCACCTACCACACCTGTGTCACGCATCGCGACGGACACGTGCAGTGCTGGGGCAGCAACAACTCCGGCGAGCTCGGGGACGGCAGCACGACCTCTCGCACGCTGCCCGGCGCCTTCCTCGCCCGCTGAGGCCGACACCCACGAGCCAAAAAGAAAGCGCCTCGTTCGTGAGAACGGGGCGCTTCGGTAATCAGGAGTCGGTGGTGTGCCGATGCCTGAATGAGCGTCTGGGAAGACGCGTTCAGCAGGCGGCGGCAGCCTCGCTCGACACGGAACCAGCGAGGTTCAGCATGACGAAGCCGTCCGCGCGCAGCACTTGGCCGAACGTGAACTCGCCACGAGCTGCGCGGGAACGCATCTCCTGGGTCGCCTGTTCGAGGGTGCCGTCGAAGTCGAGTTCGCCGAACTCGGGAGCCTGGCCGGGAACGACCTTGGCCCAGACGAGCTTGGGGTTGCCCATGAGGTTGTCCTGGGCGCTGATTTCGATGTTGTCCATGGTGAGCCTTTCGAGAATGTGTGTGACCAATGCCTCGTGTAGGTACCGAGGCGGGGTCGTCTCGCGAAAGGCGTCTTTAGGCGTGCACCCGCGCGTGCGGGCTATCGTGACGGCCGGACGGATGCAGAAGAAGAGAGGGCTGGCAGTCCGTAGTGCTCCAGGAGGCTGGCAACACGCTGCGCGTGCGCGGGGTTCGTGCGCTTTCGGTCGATGCGGGCGAGCCCCTGCACGACGTCCAGCATCCGCGTCTCGTCCAGCTCCAGCGGCTGGCTTTCGCGAGGGCTGCGCGCCATCAGCTCGAGCACCTCTTCGACCGGGACGACCTTCCGGCGGGCCGCGCCCCGGAGACGGGAGGGCTCCTCGAAGGACTGGCCCAGTTCGGCTCTGAGGTCGATGGCCCGGGCATCGGGGAGCTTCTCCAGCAGCCAGCGAACGTCCTCGAGCGTCGACCAGCTCAGGTAGCCCCGATTGAATGCACTCGTGGCCTGATGGCGCAGGGGTTGCGCAAGCAACTGCTCGCGCAAGGCCTGCATCGGCCAGACGAGCAGGTCGCCGGACTTGAGAAACCAGGACAGCAGCCAACCGGTCCGACTCGTGAGGAGCCAGCCCGGCACGAGCCGGGGCCGGTCCACCGACACCCACTCGAGCGTCACACGGTCGGCCGCGTAGCTCTCGAACTTGTTCTCGCACCGCACGGGCTGCGCTGCCGTATCGCCCGTGATGTGCAGCAGGAAGTCGTTCCCGTTCTTCTGCTCCGCACGGACCTTGCTCACGTCCTCGACACGGTGTCCGGCAAAGAGCAGGTCCACGAGGGGCGCATGGCGCGCCTCGTCGCTCAGGCGCTCATCAAAGTCGTGGAACCGGTCCGGTCCGCACGCAGCGGGACGCCGGTTCCAGGCCGGCGGTTGCGAGAAAGGGGAGGTGTGCATGGCTCCGCTTGGAGCCAAAGCGATACCGGGAGTTCCGTGTCATGGAGCGCCGGTAGCCGTCCGCCGGTTGGAACCTTCGGTCGACGAGCGGCTCTTAGTGGGAGGCCTGCGTTCGACGCGGGCCCCTCCCGAGCCTTCGTGCCCGCCCTTATCGCCCCCCCTCCGATGCAAGCACCCCGACTGCCTTCGACGTTTTCCAACCGCACCCGTGCACTGCTTGTCGCAGGGCTGGTGTTGCTGGTGATGGCGCTCGGAGCGGCCGTGCTCTGGAAGACGGGCGCGTCGCAGGACGAGCCCACGCCGGCGCTCTCGAGCGATGCGCTCGCGATGCGCAAGGACCCCTCGCCCTGGGTGCGCACCGAGCGCGACGTGTCGGTGCTCGCGGCCGACATCGCGGCAGGGCGAGTGCAGCTCGTCGGCATCGCCCCGCAGGGCGTGCTCGTCCAGACCCGGGACGGCGCGCGCTACAGCGTGCGCGACACGGAGCGGGCGAAGGTCGCCGAACTCGTGCTGCGCAGCTTCCAGGAAGAGACGGTTCCGCGCTTCGAGACGGTGGCCATCGGTCCGGTCGCCGCGCTGGGCTCACCGTCGGGCGGCATGTCGGGGCTGGAGGTCGCCAGCCGCGTGATGGGCATCGTCTTTCCCCTCACCCTTCTCGTCGTGCTGGTCGTGATGTTCCGCGGCGGCCTGGGCACCGGCTTCAAGGTGGTCAAGGGCGCGGCGTTGCGCTTCGAGGACGTCGTGGGTGCGAAGGAGGCCAAGTCGGCCATGGGCGACCTCGTCGCATGGCTTCGTGACCCCAAGGCGTTTGCCGAGCTCGGCAGCCGACCCCCTAAGGGCGTGCTGATGGTCGGCCCGCCCGGCACCGGCAAGACCCGGCTCGCGCAGGCCCTCGCGGGCGAAGCGGGCGTCTCCTTCATCGCCGCCTCGGGCAGTGACTTCACCTCCAAGTTCTTCGGCATGGGCCCGCAGAAGGTGCGCACGCTCTTTGCGACCGCCCGCAAGCACGCCCCGTGCATCGTCTTTCTCGACGAGCTGGACGGCCTGGGCCGGCGCACCAGCGCGGGGCAGGGCCCCGCCGAGTCGGAGTCGAACCGCATCATCAACCAGATGCTCGTGGAGATGGACGGCTTCGGCACCGAGCAGGGCGTGCTCGTCATCGGTGCGACCAACCTCGTAGACAACCTCGATGAGGCGCTGCTGCGCGAAGGCCGCTTCGACCGGCGCGTGCACGTGAAGCTGCCCGACCTGAAGGAGCGCGAGGCGCTGTTCCAGATGTACGTGCGCCCGTTGAAGCTCGGCGCCGACGTCGAGTTCGCGCAACTCGCCCGCATGTCGACAGGCTTCTCGCCTGCGGCCATCGCCTACGTCGCGAATCATGCCGGACTCATCGCCGCTCGCGCCCGCCGCAGCGCCGTCACGATGGCCGACTTCGTGGAAGCCATCGAAGTGCGCCACATGGGCGAAGCCAACGGCTCGGGCGGCATCGCCTCCGAGGCCGAACGGCGACGCGTCGCGGTGCACGAGGCGGGTCACGCGATTGCGAGCCACGTGCTGGGCGTGGGGCGCCTGGAGAAAGTGACCATCGCGCCGCGCGGCGCGGCGCTCGGTGTGACGCTCGTCACGCAGCCCGACGACAAGCAGCTGCACCTGAAGAGCGAACTCGAGAACCGTCTCGTGATGATGCTGGGCGGGCGCTGCGCAGAGCTCGTCACATTCGAGGAGGCCTCCAGCGGCGCGGCGCAGGACCTGGAGGAGGCGAGCAAGCTTGCTCTCACGATGGTCTCTCGGCTGGGGTTCGGTGCGAGCGGCTCGCTCTTCTCGCTGGCCGCCCTCGCAGGTTCTCCGTCCGCGGCCCAGGAGACGACCCGCGCGGTGCAGGAAGCCCGGGAGCTGCTCGCGCAGGCCGAGGCGCGCTGCCTGCAGCTGCTGCAGGCTCACGCGTCGGCGCTGCGCGCGGTCACCGAGGCGCTTCTCGAGCAGGAAACGATTGCCGCGCAGGTGGTCGTCGACGCCTGCGCGCGAAGCCGGGCTGGCTAGACGCAACACACGCGGCCCACGGGGCTCTCACCGTTCACGGACTCCTGCTCGACCGACTATGACACTCACGCGCAACATCACCGCCATCGTCATCAAGCTCACCCGCCTCGCGCGTGTGCTGTGTCGGGGCGGCGAGTTCGGCGACTGGCTGGAGTTCCACGAACAGCTGGCCGGGCTCTTCGAGCTCAGTCCCAAGGCGATGCGGGTGGTCGTCACCGCAACGTCCAAGTCGCTGGGCGACATGCACGACGACGAAGCGCTCGCGTGGCTGGTGAACGAGCTTGAAATCGAATCGTGCCTGCGCACGCTCGATGACCCGGTGACCCAGCGCCCCCAGTCGTGCCTGCTCTTCGCGTTGCCGGTCGTGGTGCCCGCAGGCGAGGTGCTCTCGCAGTACGTCGAGGACGACGAGAGCTTCGAGCTGATGCACGACGTGCTGGCCGAGGCCCGGGTGTTGAGCGAGTCGGCACGCTTTCGGCTGCTGCCCCGGCTCTTCTCCCATCGCGAGCTCGACGCCCTCGGCTATCGGGAGCTGCACCTGCTCTCGGGAAGCCTGGCGGAACAGATGATGGCAGGCCGCACGGAGCTCGAGCTGCCCCCCGGAGTCGTTCCGGCGGGTCCGCCCCAGCGGGACCGCTCCGAGGTGAGCCCCTACGTGGAGCTCTACTACGTGGTGGGCTGCGCCACCATTGCCGAGCCCGAGCTCGACGACATCTTCCCGTCGCTCGCCACCGAGCTGCCCGACGAGGGCCGAGCCGAGGCCGATGACGAGGACGACGAATCGTCGGCGCTCAAGCACGGGCCCAGCGAGGAGATGCCTGCGCCCTTCGAGCTCGAAGGGGGCTCGCCTGGCGAGATGGACGACGGCTCGGCATGGGAACGCGCGTTTCTGATGGCGTTCGACCAGACCTTCCACGTGCTGCAGGGGGCCGATGCGGTGCTGCCGCCTGACGGCATCCACGAAGACCGCAGGCGGGGCCTGGCCATTGCGCGTGAGGTGGGCCTGCTGCGCTCGCTCGACTGCGTGCCTGACGTGTCGCGGGCCCGGGCCCGGGTGAGCGCGCTGCACGAGCCCGACGAGGGGCCCTCCTATCTCCTGGTGAGCTGGGTCGACATCGACACCGGCGAGACCTACGACGAGGTGCGCTGGACGCTTTTTCCCCAGGAGTCGGCCTCGGGGGCCATCACCGACCTGATGAGCGCGCTCGAAGACACCGACATCGACCCCGAGGACGAAGCCCTCGCCGCCCGCGGCGAGCTGAGCGCCTTCCTGCTGCACTGAGCCGGGGCGCTCGATGGCCTTCGGTGCTCGACGCCCCGCGCGGGGCGAACCCCGGACCCCTCCGAAGCAGCCCGCACGCAGCTATGCGCTGTGGCTGCTCTCCAAGCGCGAGTACAGCGCCAAGACCCTGCTCGAGCGGCTCGTCAACCGCGGCTATCCGCAGCCCGAAGCGCAGGCGGCGCTGGAGCTGCTGCAGCACCACGGCTTGCAGTCAGACGAGCGATTCGCATCGCTCAAGGCGCGCAGCAACGCGCCGCGGGCGGGCAATCGTCGCATCCGGATGCAGCTCTCGCAGGCGGGCGTCGACGAGGGCACCATCGCCGAGCAGCTCGATACGCTCGAACCCGAAGCCGACCGGGCGCTCGCCGCGGCGCGGCGCTTCGAGGGCGCCGTGCGCGATGCCCGAACACGGGCCCGGTTCTGGCGACACCTGGCAAGTCGGGGCTTCTCGATGTCCGTTGTGGCCCAGACCTGGGACGCCATGGCCGAGCAGATGCGCGACCCGGCGAGCCTGCCGAACGACGACGCGAACGAGAGGTCGCTCGAGGTGGATGAATAGTTCGCGTCGCGCGCCCATTGCCCACCCGTGAGCGGCCGGGCCCAGCCATCCGCCTCCTGTTCACCAGGGCATGCAGCGCGTGCCGAATCGCCTGGCGCATCGTTCGACGAATAGTTCGCCGAATCGTTCACGAATCGCTCGGCCCGCCCTCAGTAGGCGGGCAGCCCCAGCGCGCGCTTGACGTCGCTCACCGTGCGGGCCGCTTCGGCTCGCGCTGCAAGGCAACCCGCCTTCAGCACCTCGCGCACGTAGTCGGGTGAGCGCTCGAGCGCGAGACGTCGGGTGCGGATGGGTTCGCACAATGCAATGAGCCGCTCGGTGAGTCGGCGCTTGAGCACCATGTCGCCCAGGCCGCCACGGCGGTAATGGGCTTTCAGCGCCTCGAGCTCGGTCTTGTCCGCATCGAACGCATCGAGAAAGCTGAAGACCACGTTGCCCTCGACCTGACCGGGGTCGGACACCCGCAGGTGCCCGGGGTCCGTGTACATGCGCTGCACCGCTTGGCGAATGTCGTCGGGGCTCGCCGCGAGCGCAATCGCATTGCCCTGCGACTTGGACATCTTGCCGCGCCCGTCCACTCCGGGCAGCCGCCCGATGGGCGAGAGCAGTGCCTGGCACGGCACGAGGACGGGTGAGCCGCACACGGCGTTCAACTTTGAAACGAGCTCGTTCGTCTGTTCAATCATCGGCAGCTGGTCTTCGCCCACCGGCACGAACCGGGCCCTGAAGGCCGCGATGTCTGCGGCCTGGGCCGCGGGGTAGACGAGAAAGCCTGCTGGGACGTCCCGCTCGAAACCGCGCAGCCGGATTTCGGCACGGATGGTCGGGTTGCGCTCGAGCCGACCCACGCTCACCAGGTTGAGCATCAGCATCGAGAGCTCGGCGAGCTCGGGCACGCACGACTGCACGAACAGGGTGCTCCTGGCAGGGTCCAGGCCCACGGCGAGGTAATCGAGTGCGACCTCCTCGATACACCGGCTCACCCGGGCCGGGTCTCGCATGTTGTCGGTGAGCGCCTGCGTGTCGGCAATCAGCACGAACAGCCGATGCGCTCCGGCGTCTTGCAAGGCAAGCCGCGTGGCGAGCGAACCGACGTAGTGGCCCAGGTGCAGGGCACCGGTCGGGCGGTCGCCGGTCAGCACGACCGGTCGTTCATCGGCTCCGGGGCACGGACAGTCGGACAAGGGCGCAGCAGTGGGCGCCGAAAGGAGATGCGAAGGAGGGCAGGTACGCATGGGGCAGGTCTCGCGGTAAGGGGCGAGGCGCTGCCAACTGGCGGGTGGAAATCGGAACGTGACGTGCCGCCTGCTGGCGGCACCTCTGGTCAGGAAGGGGGACTCGAAGAGGAAGGGCCGCCGGATGTCAGCAGCGCCACCACGAGCCGGTTCGCGCGCACGCGAGCGCAGCGCTCGCCGAAGGCGAAACGAAGGCACGGGAGCAAGGACGCGGGTTCATGGTGCAGACCTATAGAGAAGCCATTATAGCCTAGAAAAGAAAAGAGCCGCATCGTGGGATGCGGCTCCGGGAAGGAACAGGCGAAGCGTCGTGAGCGGGTCAGGACGCCTGCTGCAGCGCGACCAGCGCCCGCAGGCAATCGCCCTGGCCCATGCGGCTCAGGTGTTTGCCGAACAGCGTCATCGCCTGGCGACGCGCTGCGGCGTCTCCGAGCGACGTGCTCAGGTGCAGCCGGTGCCAGTCGCACAGGTCGCGCCAGACGGCCGATTCGACGAAGTCCGAGCGCGCGATTCGAGCCAGAGCGCCGAAGCGGTTCGGGTCCTGCGCACAGGCGGTCACGATTTTCTCGCGAATCGCCCGGACGGTGACCATCGGGTTGACGCCCAGCGTGCGAACGGCCTGGGCTTCGCTGGTGAAGCGGGTAGGGGTGTGACTCATTGAATTCTCCGTGGGATGTCCTATTGACCTGTGTAGACACGCGCGGGCAACGCCCGCCGAGCTAAACACCGCGGTCTGATGCCGGCGCCACGAAGCTCCGGTCTACAAGGCATGACGGCACCCGAAGGTGCCGTCATGGAGGGGGCCCGAGGACAGCCCGCCGGCTCAGTCGTCCGAGCTTTCGGGGTTGTCGAAGCCGTCACCCTCCGAGTCGCGCTCCTCGTCCTCGTCGGCGTCGTCCATCGAACGCACGCGGCTCTCGGGGACCGGGTCGTCTTCCGAACGCACGAGGCGCACCTTCGGTGCCGGCACGAGCTCGATGGCGGTGAACACCATCTCGGCGCCCGCATCGGTGCCCAGCATGACGATGGGCGTGAGCCCGCCGACGGCCTTCTGGGGCGTGCGCAGCCAGGCGATGACCGCGTCCTCTTCCTTCAGCGTGGCGAAGAGCCGGTGATAGGCGATGCCGATGCGCAGCAGGTGGTTCGAGACGTTCGGGCTCAGGGGCTCGGAGCGACGCGCCCAGCTGACGCTGTCGGGGTCGACGCCGACGAGCTGGGCCACGTGGGTGTGCTGCACATCCAGTGCTCGCGCGAGCGACCACAGGGCGGCGGCAGGGAATCCGGCCAGCACGCGCTGGTTCCAGTAGAGGCTGCCGGCGCCGTCATTGCGCAGGCTCATCAGGTCATGGAGCATGGGGTCGAAGTCGCGAAGGCGGGAAAGTCCGAACTGCCCTGTAAAGCACACGGTTTTAGCCGTTTGCGGCTAAACGCGTTGGCTTCACTGCCCAGAGCCCGCGCGCCCCCGTGCGGCGCTTCGTCCACTTCTTCGCACCGACAGGCCATGCCCGACCTCGAACATCTTCCCGACGCGACGCCGTCCGTGCCCGAGCTTGCCGACGCCGCGGTGACCCGGGGCGACATCCTCCAGAAGAAGCACGCGCTGCGCGAAGAGCGGCAGCAGGCCCGCCGCGCGGGCAGCACCGGGGCGCTGCGCCAGACGCAGGAGGGGCTGCTCGAAGAGGACCGCCTGGAGGAGCTGCTGCAGACGCGGTTCATCCCGCAGCACGGTCCGGGGCAGCTCATCAGCCCGCGAGCCTTCTTCGTCTCGCCGCTCTTTCGGGTGTGCAGCAAGACCGTCGAACGGGAGCGCTTCGTGGACATGACGCTGGCTGCCGGAACCGACCAGCCGGCCCTCGCCTACAGCGGCCCGGAGCTGCGCCAATCCGACGGCCTCGTCTTCATGGCGCTTCTCAACATGGCACGCGACGTGCCCGCCGGCAAGCTCGTGAGCTTCTCCCCCGAAGAGGCCTGCCGGGCCATCTTCGGCCGGTACGACGGCCCGGCCCGCAAGCGCCTTCGCGAGCATATCCAGCGGCTGCAGGGGGCGCTGCTCAAGTTCCGCACCTTCAGCGTGCAGCTGTGCCAGCGTTTCGACTACCCGTCAGCCGGGCGCTGGACCGTGGCACTCGATGCGCACATCGTGGAACTCTTCCGGGAGGTGCCCTACGTGTGGCTCGACCTCAAGCGTCGCACGGCGCTGCCCGAGGGGCTCGCGACCTGGCTCTACGCGTTCGTGGAAAGCCAGACCCGCCTCATTCCGATGAAGCTCGAGACCCTGCGCACGCTGTGCGGCTCGGAGGCCTGCCCGAAGGCCTTCGCCAACAAACTGCGCGATGCGATGCGGCACCTCACCGAACATGGCTTGCTCGAGCCGGGCTGGTTCGTCGAAGCCGGGGTCGTGCACTGGCGCAAGCGCGACGACGCCGTGGAGGCGCTTGCGGCCGAACCGAGTTGAGCGCGCTCGCGTTGCGACGCATATCCTGCACGAAAGAGGGGCTTAGCGCCCCTCTTCGCTTGTGCGCCCGGGGATGTTAAATGAGGTGCCACCGGGTCTGCGCGCCGGACGTGGCGGCGTCAAGGCAGGCGGGTCCGCGGCATGTTATTTGAGGTGCTGGGCGTGTGAAATGAGGTGCTCCGGATGTTAATTGAGGTGCTCCTGATGTTATTTGGGGTGCTCCGGGTGTTAATTGAGGTGCGCGAAGAGCATGTAAGTCCTTGTCGCGATTGAAGTTTTCCGCCCCCGTCTACTTACTGTACTTCGAGCGAGTCTTCGAACCCCGACAGCCCCGGGCCCTTCAGGGCCTGCTCGAACGAACCGCGCGAACCATTCCGGACAGGGCTGGGCCGATGTTATTTGAGGTGCCAGCCGCCCGATGCGCCGACCGGGTGCACAGTGCAGAGGAGCTTCGATGCTCTTTCGGGAACCGCTGCACTCGAGGTGCCTCTACCTACAGACGATACGGAGTGTCGATGCCGGCTTCTCGCACCCGGACTCTTCCGGGCATGGCAAACGTCGACTTGAAGGACCCTTCTCACCATCCCTTTGCACATCGGCAAAGCGCGATGGGCACCGCGAGACCCCATGAACGAATGCGCATTGCCGCATCCACAAAGGAACCCCCATGTACAAGTCCCCCGAACTGTCGTCGCGCGCGAAGCTGCTGTGCACCGAGCTGGCCGCCAAGGGCATCCGGCTGGGCCATGCCCAAGCGCTCGAGCTCGTCTCGAAGCTCGAAGGCGCGCGAAACCTGCACGTCGCCCAGGCGCAATCGGTCGCGGCACGCCCCGCCGAGCAGGCACTGGCGCTCGAGCACGCGGAGAGGCTGATGTTCACGAGCCTGGGTCGGTACGCCGGCCGCAGCCAGGCGCTGATGCAGGACATCCGCGCTGCGTTCGCGCTCGAGTACTCCCGTGAGGTGGAGGCCGCCGTGGCTGACATCTTCGAGACCGAGGGCGCACCGGTGGTGCAGCCTCACGTCGACGAGTTCTACGCCATCGAACGGCTGCCGGAGCTCTTCGAGCGCTTCGTGGCCGAGTCGCTGGCACTCGTGCTGAGGTTGCGGACCACGTCGCCCGCCGAGCGCAAGCCCGGCGCGCAGCAGGTCCTCTTCCAGGGGCCGGTGCGCGACTGGCGCCTCGAAGAAGGCGCGGACCCGCGCGAGCTCGATGCCGAGGCGCAACGCAGCTGGCAGGCGAGCGTCAAGCGCAGCGGCTCGCAGTTCTACGTCGACATCGCGCCTCCGCACGCGGTGCCCGACGACATCGAGCACGCCGACCAGATGTCGTTGTTCGTCGAGGTCAATGACGGTGTGCCGTGCGTGCACATCACCAACGACTGCTATGGTGACCAGGTGCTCACGGTCTACGCCACGCGTGACGGCCTGTACCTGCGCCCGGACGATTCGCGCTATCACATCACGACGGGCGTGCCCGAAGGTGACGCGCTGCAACGGCTCGAGGCCGTGCACCGGGCAGCGGGCTCGACGATGACCAACGCCTTCGTCTGCACGCCCCGCTGAATGGCTGCGTGAGTAACTGATTGACGAGCGCCCCGGGCATTCCGGGGCGCTTTTTCTTGGCTGTCTCGCCGCAGCCCGGAGCGGCGCACCCATGAAAAAGCCGCCACGGAAGTCGTGGCGGCTTGAAGAGGGGTGGCGGATGCGCGGTCCGGCTCAGACCGGATAGCCCAGCACCAGCGCGAGCGGTCCGGTGAGCGACAGCAGCGGCAGGCCCTTGAAGAACGAGCCCCATTGCCCGTTCATCCCAGCGCGAAAGCGCAGCGGCCAGTAGAGCGCGCACAGGGCTCCGGTCGCGCACCAGCCGAGCGCGAACTGGACCGGGCTCGGCATGAACACGTAGCCCAGCTGGTCGGCCGACCACTGCAGCCCGCGAAGCGCGCCGAGTGCGGCGAGCCCTACCAGGCCCGCAAGCATCGCGAGCGTGAGCACGCTCTGCACGAGCATCACCAGCATTTCCTTCAGTTTCATCATGATTGTCCTTGGTTGCGAGCGTCAGACGCCCTTACCGGGTATAGGTTCCGGGCACGGGCGCCGGCGGGCAGCCGGCCGGGGGAACCTCTCCGCGGCGAGCTGCTCCCACCCCGAATGGTTCGACCCTGCCTCTTTCTCGACACCGAGTTCGTGCCCCTGGACTCACCCCGGCTGCTCTCGCTCGCGCTGGCGGACCCACGAGGCTGGCACTTCTACGGCGCGCTCGACGTGACCGAGCCGGGGCTCTCCCGCGTGCTGGCGCGCGCCAATCGGCTCGTGCGCGAGGAAGTGCTGCCGCAACTTGCCACAGGAGGCGCGCCCCATGCGGGGCCCGCCCAGCTGGGGCATGCGCTTGCCGAGGCGCTCGGGCAGCGGGCGGAGCCCACCTGGGACGTCGCCTACGACTACCACACCGACTTC
>JACCDQ010154022.1_pt1 | contig 15733 bp, 3 predicted proteins | sample 7446031 | NCBI WGS metagenome assembly JACCDQ01 (sample SAMN15323442, study PRJNA562643) | freshwater metagenome | isolation source: river surface water | place: USA:Blue River Watershed | collected 2017-08-17
AGATACTAATTCACGTAAGAAAATTTCATGATCAGAGTACAAAAACTTTTTGATAATCGGAAAAATGTTCTCGGTATGAATCGAGATATTACCTTTTTCTTGCATGGTCATTTTGTCATTTTATGGTTAAACACTCATATTTATTTGCTGCTATGATAGTAGGCAAATATGATTCCAGTAAGGTATAATGTGTCAAATTGGCAGAGCGTAATGTAAGTCTATAAAGTGGCACATGCTATTCTCTGTGAATATCCTAAATATTAAAGCTTAAATAAGTTGACATTCTAGTAGTTATTTTATTACTTTGCACTACGTTGCATATCTGGTTAAGTAGTTAAAGACATGTCTTCGCTCGCAAAATTTAATATATATACTTCCTGTCATTGATATCTCCTTAGTACTTGAGGAGGGTTTCCTTCTGTGTGTTAGTTATTGGTTTTATGGTATTCATGACCTCATTGCTAGGTTGTGTTTTATAATAATGTTCTGTTTTCTGTGTTTTTGGCATAGTTTTCGCTCTAAGGCGAAACTTTTGTATTGAAGAATAAAATAAGAGATATTGGAAATCTTCAACTTACCATTGCTCATGATATAATAAGAATCTTATTGATGTTGATTTGCTTTTAATTCTCTGTTAATCAGTAGATTGTGCAGTATATGTCAATAAATTATAGTAAACATAAATAAGACCTTTACTTTGGCACAGTTTTGGAGGTTTTTTACCAAAGTCTAAGTGGTATCTAATCTTTAAATCGCCCTATACATACGTTCTAGTAAGCACTACGGAAAAATGCCGTACTCCTTTTATAATTTAAACAAAGAACTCTTAACTGTTAAGTAAGGTGATTGTAAGCATATAGAAATCGGACTAGTAGCAAATCCTTAATTGACTGTTTTTGTATTAGCATTAAGTGAATAGTACTTAATATATGTGATAGAGAAAAGCATCCTCAATGATGTGTCTTCTTAAGGTTACATTACCTAGTAAGATCTTAACAGAAGGTAGTGTAAAGTGTTAAATAAATTTCAATACGAGTATATTATCAATTAAACATACAGCAAATGAATCTTTTTACTTGCCTGAGACAAGCGGTCGTCTATATAAAGACTCCGTTTTTAAGACGGTTCTCAAAACGAAATCATCTTCGTTTTCTGAGCAACTTTCTATCGGTGGTAGTCGATAGTTTCTCCGATGTTGGTAACAGCAAAGATGGTTATTCATCTATAGCTATGTCTTTCATGTCGGAATCTGCCCTCCCAAGAAAGTCTTCTATCCGTTCATGGGTAGTTACTACAGCTATGATGTTATGTACAGTAGCAGGAGCAATTGCTCAGTTACCTAATGTAACCGTGCAGAAAACGCTGAGTAATGTATCTCCTAATCTGGGTGAAGATATTCTCTACACGATTTCTGTTACCAATACCTCATCCGTTGCAGCGACAGGTGTAGAGTTGACGGATGTTCTTCCTACAAACGTAAGTTATATTACTTATTCGACTGCATCAGGGGTCTATTCTAATGCCACTGGAGTTTGGTCTATAGGTACAGTACCAGCAAACACAACATTAACCCTGACAATAGCAGCCAAGGTTCAATTGGGTGATGCTGGTCGTGGTCTTGCATTTTCTGTTTCTGAGATAACAAAACAAAATGAGGCTAATGCAGACGGTTCTGTACCAGGGAATGGAGATTTTCAAGAGGATGATATTGACGCTGTATGTTTTTCAATTCCTCTTTACTTTTACCAAGGTGATGAATATAAAATTATACCCCCTCTGGGATATACCAATGTAGTATGGTCTAAAAAGGTTGGATTGTCAGGTGTTGAGGCTCCTGTAACGGCAAGTACTCCTGGGGTTAGAATTAGTGGTGATACATTAATTCTTGATGGCGGGATTACTGATTATACAGAATTCACCTTTACAGCTTCTCAGAAAAACTGTCCAGCTAGTGCGTGTTGTCCTGTAAAAGTAGTACCAGGCCCTTATGGGTCTATTGGCAATTATGTCTGGTTCGATACGAATCAAGATGGAAAGCAAGATGCTTCAGAAACTGGAGTAGACGGTATTCGTGTTTATTTATATGCCTCGGATGGTGTAACGAAGTTAGATAGTACAGTTACTTCGGGTGGAGGTAAATATTTATTTAGCTCGTTGTTCTCTGGTACTTACTATGTGAAGTTTGTACCAAATGCAGGAAATAAGCTTACATCCTATAAACAAGGAGCAGATGATGCTGTAGATAGTGATGCAGATCCTATTTCTGGATTATCTCCCCCTGTCATCATTGATGTTGATGGTATAGGGAAAGCTAAAGATAATATGGATATTGATGCAGGTCTAGTTCCTAATACGTGTACTACTCCTCAAACAGTATCAATTAATTCAGTTGCTCCAATTTGTCCAGGCAGTACAATTACTTTAACTGCTGCAGGGACGAATGTCTCTACTTATAATTGGACAACTACTGGAACAGGTAGTTTCTCAAATGCGACGGGGATTACAACAACCTACACTCCGTCATCATCTGATATTGCAGCAGGAAGTGTTAATTTCACTGTTACAACAGATGATCCAGATGGACAGTCTCCATTGTGCTCTGCCGTTTCATCAACGATTGCCGTTACCATTAAGCCAACTCCGGTAATTGCTGTTAGTGGTGGTGGTGCTATTTGTAATGGAGCAACGGCTGTTCTTACGGCTTCTGTTCCAACAGGCTCAGCAATACCAGATAAGATTAATTGGTATGAAGGAACTGCAACAACGCCTTTTGCAACTACGACGTTTACAAACTTAACTTCTCAAACAGTTGTATCACCTACTACGTCAAAAACGTATTATGCTGAAGCAGAACTGTCAGGTTGTACGTCTGTAAAACAAGTACTCAACGTAACAGTGACAAATGCTCCATTCCTTGCAGATTCAGCCTTTGTTGCTTGTGCTTCTACTCCTGTAGAGTTGACGATTGGTCATTCTTCTAAGAACTTTAGTTCATTACAGTGGTATAGCCATCAGACAGGCCAAACTGTCGGTACTCCAATTGTAGGAGCTACTGGAACATATTTCACACCAACAATCTCTGAATTTCCTACAACTGCAGGCGATCACTATTATGCTGTAATCGCTAATAATAATGGTTGTGCAGATACTGCTTTTGTGAAGCTAACAGTGAAAGAGATTTTAACTGTCAATATTTACACGGGTGCTGGAACAATTTGTTTAGGACAATCAGCCGCTCTTGTTGCTCACTCTCCAAATGCTAGTAAAATATATTGGTATACAGGAAGTAGTACCTTGCCTTTTGCTATCACTAATAATGATGAAGCTTTAAATGTTACTCCTGCTATTACTGAAACATATTATGCGGAAGTAAGAGAAGGTGGATGTGTGAGTGCCCGCTCTTCAGCTATTGTTGTTGTTGCACCAAAAGCTCCAGCTCCAACAGTAAAAGATTTAGCAAATGTGTGTCCTGCAACTACGGTGAATTTGGCCGATGCTATTTTAAGTCAGCCTTCAGCAGGAGGAACGTTTGAATGGCATGTTAGTAATAGTCCAACTTCAGCTTTAGTATCAGGAACAACATCAATTGGAGCGGGTAGATATTATTTGTTTGAGAAAACTGCCGCAGGATGCTATTGTGATCCATCAGTAGTTACGGTGACAATCAATAACTGTCAGTGTCCAAATCCTGCTAGCGTTTCAGTGGGTACATTGGCTTCTATTTGTAAAATTGTTCCAGTCAACTTGATCGCTACTTTAGGTGGAGGGGCAACGTCAGGTACATGGAGTACTACAGGAACAGGAACGTTCTCTAGTACTACTAGTCCTACAGCAACTTATACACCAAGTGCTACTGACTTAACAAAAACATCAATTGAGTTTACCTTTACAACGAATGATCCAGATGGTACAGGTACACTTTGTAATGCTGTATCTGGAACACAAATCTTAGTCATTAAGGCAAACCCAATTATTCCTATTACATTGAAATGTGATACGGAGATTTGTTTAGGAGAGTCTAATAAACTATTTGCTGTTAGCCCAGGTAATACTGTTTATTGGTATGACTCTATGACAGGGACAGCTCTTGCTCAAGCGGATGAAAATGGTTTTGTGGTAACACCAACTACAGAAGGTTCATATACTTATTACGCAAAAGCCTTTACTCCTGATGGATGTGAAAGTACATTCTCATCAGTAACATTTAATGTTACGAAGTGTTTGACTGATTTGACAGTTACTAAAGATATCTTAACTATACCTGATGCGTTGACTTCTCCGTCTTATTTATTAGGACAGAAAATTACGTATTCTATCGTTGCAGAAAACATTGGAACTATCACTGCTAACTCAGTAAAAGTGACAGATATTCTTCCTAGTTCGTTGACATATGTAAGCTCAACACCTGCTGGACAGTATAATGCTTCAACAGGGGAGTGGACGATTGGAACATTAAATGGAGGTTCATCTAAAGTATTATTGATTGAAGCAACTGTTAATGCTATTGGTTCAATTCATAATGAAGCTGTGATTTCTAGTCCAGAAGAGGATCCAACGAAGTTGACTAATAATAAATCATATAAAGATATTGTTGCTGTAGATGTAGCTGATTTAAGCTTGACGAAAACCGTAAACAATAAAGTGCCTGTATTAGGTTCTGAAGTTGAATACACTATTACGGTTTCAAATGCTGGTCCAAATACTGCAACTAATGTACGAGTTAAAGATGTATTGCCAGCAGGATTAGAGTTTGTATCGAGTAGCACTTTGACCAATTCGTTAGGTGTACTAACTGCAACTGTTCCAAGTATTGCTAAAAATGCTTCAGTATCTTTCACATTTAAAGCTAAGGTAACACAGACTGGTGCAATTGTTAATAAAGCGGAAGTAACCAACTCTGATCAAAGAGATCCAGATTCTACTCCAGGAAATGGCACTACAACAGATGAAGATGACGATGATAATGTTGAAATTCAGGTTAAAGAAGAATGTAATTTAGTAGCTCCTGTTATTGCATGTGGGGTTAGAGATGTATGTTATGGAGAGAGTATTACAATCACAGCAGCAGGTTGTGTTGGCCAAACTGTAGTTTGGAATACAGGAGCAAGAGGAACTACATTAGTTACTAGTCCATTAACATCTACAACATTTACAGCTTATTGTGAGCAAGGTTCTTGTAGAAGTGCTGTTTCAAATGCAATTGCAATAAATGTTACCAAGTTGTCTGCACCATCGTTAGCTGGTCCTAGTCAGGTATGTGCAGGAAGTCCTGTTATGTTAACGGCATCAGCATGTGATGGAACTGTACAATGGCAGACATCTCCAACAGAAACAGGAAGTACGATAACTGTTAATCCTGTAGTAACGACAACTTATTACGCAACATGTAAAGTATATGGTTGTACTAGTCCAGTTGGTTCTGTGACTGTAAAAGTTGTTCCTGTGCCGGATGCTCCAGAGGTTATTTGCAATACAATGAATATTTGTCCTGGTCAGTCAACGTATTTGACAGCCATGAATTGTAATGGTCAGGTAACATGGAATACAGGTCAAACGACAACTATTATTACAGTAAGCCCATTAGTTACAACAAGCTATACGGCTACTTGTACTGAAGATGGCTGTACAAGTGCGGTGTCTGCTCCACATGAAATTGTGGTTACGCCGATTGCTGCTCCAACAATCGCTTCTTCAGCAACTACTATTTGTACAGGAACATCAGTACAGTTAAGTGCATCTAATTGTTCTGGTAAAGTGACTTGGAATATTGGTGGTGGGCAAACAATGACAGGGACTTCTATTACAGTGAAGCCTAGCGTAACGACTACTTATTCTGCTACTTGTTCTTCTATCTACTGTACTTCTGAAAAATCTACCGATTTAACAGTAACAGTAGCTAATCCAGCAGTACCTACACTTACTTCGGCAGTGTCAAGTATTTGTGCTGGAGCATCTGTTGATATAACAGCATCAGCTTGTGCTGGCGATGTTATCTGGTCAAATGGTGCAACAGGTAATAAGATTACTGTAAATCCAACAGTAACCACATCATATACGGCAATTTGTAAAGTAGGTACTTGTCAAAGTGCTGCTTCAGATAAGTTAACTATTACGGTTACAGAGTTTGCGAAACCATCAATTTATACAGATAATTTATCGGTTTGTGCAGGAAGCTCTATTACGTTAACATCTAATGGATGTAATGGAACTGTGGTATGGTCTGATGGACAAAAAGGCTCTGCGATTGTAATTACACCAACAGCAGATATAAAATATACAGCAATATGTCAATCAACGACATGTAAGTCGGATAAATCAAATGAATTAGCTATCGTAGTAACTCCGCTTCCAACAGCACCAGTTATATCTTGTCCTGTCACTACGCTTTGTGCAGGAGCAAGTACAACACTGACAGCAACAGGATGCTCGGCGGGTACAATTAAATGGTCTAATGGCAGCACTGGTGCAACACTAGTAGTAACGCCAACAGCTACGACTACTTACACTGCAAAATGTATTGCAGCGGGATGTGAAAGTACTGTTTCAAACGAAAAGACAATTACTGTAAATCCAGCGGTAACTCCAACATTGTCTATTGTAGCAGATAGTCCTACCATTTGTGCAGGAAGCTCAACTACATTGACCTTGAAAGGTTGTGAGGCTGGTACAATTACCTGGAATAATAATTTACCTTCAGGAGCAATAGTAACAGTATCACCTACAGTTACGACTACTTACTCTGTTGTATGTTCTGGAGTTGCATGTGCCAAAGATGTTTCTATCTCGACTACGGTTACAGTAACACCTCCAGCTACGACTCCAACAATTGTAGTAGCAGGGATGCCAACCGCTACATCAGAGGTTCAAGTATGTCCAAGTGCTGAGGTTACCTTAAACGCTTCTGGCTGTAATGGAACAGTATTATGGAGTACAGGTGAGACGACATCATCTATTAAGGTTATGCCGACAGTACAGACATCCTATACTGTTAAATGTGTAGCTGCTGCTGGAACATGTTCTTCTCAAGCAGTTTCAGCTCCGTTAGTAGTTAAGGTTGGAGCTCCAGCTCGTCCAGTAATTACCTCGTCAACTTCGTCGAATACAGGTGTGCTCACATGTTCGGGAGGACAAGTAACATTAACTGCTTCTGGATGTGGAACAGCAACAGTTGTATGGTCGAATGGTAAAACAGGAGCAAGTATTGTAGAAACAATCAACTCTACAACTTCTTATACAGCAGTATGTAAGCAAGATTTATGTAGTAGTGAAATTTCTGAGAAAATAACAGTTACAGTAACTGTACCTTCTGTTCCAACGATTACATGTGCATCAAATACTATTTGTGCAGGAAGTAAAGTTTCCTTAGTGGCAGTAGGTTGCGAAGGCACAGTAAAATGGTCTGACGGTTTTGTAGGTACAATTAACGATGTATCGCCAAGTCAAACAACCGATTATACAGCAACATGTACTGTTGGACAGTGTGAGTCTTCTTTATCAGCGGTTGCTACGGTAAATGTAGGTACTCCATCTGCACCAGTTATTTCATGTAATGCTACTGCAATTTGTTCTGGTATTCAGATTACATTAGCAGCTAACAATTGTGCAGGTACCGTAATTTGGAGTGATGGTCAAGTAGGTAGTGTCATTACCGCATCTCCAAAAGTAACAACGGCTTATACAGCGATTTGTAAATTAGATAAATGTCAGTCTGGCTTGTCAAATAAAGTGACAGTTTCTGTTAGTACAGCCTTGGCTACTCCAACAACAAAAGACTTAGTTAATGTATGTCCTTTCAAAACAGTTGATTTAACAGCTGGAGTATTGAGTACATTATCTGCTTCAGGAAATGTTTTTGAATTCCATACTGGAAATACAATAACGTCTCCTCTTGTTGCTAGTCCAAATATGGTGGCTCTTACAGGTACTTATTATGTATTTGAGAAAACAGGTACAGGATGTTATTCTACAGGAGCTCCAATTAATGTGTTCATTAATACAAATTGTAGTAATATTGATTGTGTTGCTAATCCAGCAACTGTTAATGCAGGAGCAGATGTTACTTTGTGTGCAGAAAAGCTTGTTAACTTAAATGCAACAATGGGTGGTGCTGCAACGAGTCTTACATGGAAGACTACAGGTTCAGGAACGTTTGATAATCCATTATCACCAACAGCAATTTATCGCTCTTCATTACAAGACGTATTAGCTGGTTCTGTGAAATTGATTGTATCAACAAATGATCCAGATGGAACAGGTTCTTGTAAAGCTGCTACAGATACAATATTGGTAACAATCAATGGTGTTAAATTCAAACCAACAATTGCAGTTGATGGTAATTTGAATGCTTGTGGTACAGACTCTGTTAAGCTGACTGCTGTGGCTGGTTACGAATATCAATGGTATAAAGTAGGAACTTCTACGGTATTTGCGACGACGCAAACAGTAACTATTAAAGGGTCAAATGGAGGTCGCTACTATTATAAGTTAATAGATAAGAATAGATGTTGTTCGATTGAGTCGGATACAGCTACGATAAATCCATTGGCAGCTCTTGATGCTCCAGTTGTCATTTCAAGCTCGAAAATTAATAAAGGCCAAACAATTAACTTGACCAACTTAGTATCAAGCTCAATTCCATCAGGTGCGACACTTGTATTTAAAGTAGGTAATACTACTGCTTCTAATACAGTTGCTAATCCAAGTGCAGTTGGTGCGGGAACATACTACGCTTACTATAAGTCAGCTCAAGGGTGTTACTCTGTTGGTAGTAAAATAGTAGTTGAATACAACGATGGAGTTGTTGATGCTGCAGATGTGCTAGTTACCATTACCACTGATAAATCAACTTATGCAGCTGGTGATACAGTAACAACAACAATTACAGTGAAGAATATTGGAAACTTGACTGCTAAGGAAATTAAAGTAAGCTCTCAATTACCAAGTAACTTAACCTACCTATCTCAAACAGGTGGCTTAACCAATACAGGTGGTATTTTAAGTGCATCTTTAGATAGTTTAGTTAAACAAGGAGCCAAAGTTTATACTTACAAGGCAATCGTTGCGACTAAAGGACAAACTACGATTCCTGCAACAGTTACAGCAACAAATGATAATACGCCAGATAATAATACAGCATCAGCTGTTATTAACTCAGGAACAGTAGATCCTAAGGCAGCAGATTTAGCATTGGTGATTACTTCTGATAAAGCTTCTGTAGAAGTTGGTGGAACTGTGACTATTTCGATGAAACTTACAAATAATGGACCAGCAACAGCGAAGAGCATAAGTCTGAAAAATACACTTCCTGCTGGGTTAACATTTGTTTCATCTACTAGTGGTTTAACTGCGGCAGACGGAGCTATTCTGTTATCATTGGATTCAATGATAACTTCAGAGAAGGTATACACTTATGTTGCGAAAGTAACGCAAGTTGGAGACTTATCTAATACGGCTCTAGTAAGTTCAGCAAACGATCCTAATACAGCGAATAATGGTTCGATTGTTGTAATAAAAGGTGTAGAGGTTTCTGGTACTGCAGATATAGAAGTTGATCTCACAGCTACTAAACAAGTAGTAAGTAAAGATGATGAAATTACCTTTACTATTTCGGTGAAGAACAATGGTCCTAAAGAAGCATCAGATGTGGTTGTTAAAAATCTTCTTCCAAAGAATTTAACCTATGTTTCTGCAAATGATGGTTTAGGTAAATCTGGAGATACCTTGCTTATAACAATTCCTTCTATTGCAAACGGAGCGACTAAAGTTTATACGTATGTAGTGAAAGTGGCGAAAGATACAATTATTAGAAATACAGTAGCTGTAACTAAATCGACACCAGTAGATCCTATTACGACTAACAATAGTAAGACTGTTATCCTAGTGCCAGTAAGTGCTACGGATTACGCAGACTTAGCTGTAATTATGACTTCTAGTAAGTCAACCGTTGCCAATGGCGATGCAGTTACTTTCTTTGTCAAACTTACTAATAATGGTGGTGGCGATGTGACAAATGTTGTGTTGAAAAATTACTTACCAAGTAACTTTGAGTTTGTAAGTTCTTCTGATTTTAGCTTAGGAACAGGAGATACTTTAAGATCATCTGTAATTCCAGCATTAGCAAAAGGTACTTCGGCTACCTATACTTATATCGCTAAAGCGAAAGTGGTAGGAAATGTAAGCAATACTGTTTCGATTGCAAAATCGGATAAGGCAGATTTGATAACAGGTAATAATTCAAGTACGGTACTTGTGACCATTACTGATAATTATGTTTGTAAGTTAGGACTGGCAATGAAAGTGGTTGATACTGTGAAAGTGAGTACAGGTGTATACAACATCACTTATCGCTTACTAGCTAAGAACTTCTGTACAGATACGTTGAAAAATGTTACGTTGACTGATACATTAGCTAATAACTTCAAGTCTCCAGCAACCTATGAATTAGTTGGTACACCAACGTTAGGTAAAGGCTCATTATTAGCAGTTAATCCTTCATTTGGAGCGACAGATCCACATATTGTTCAGACTGCTGGTGGTATCCTATTACCAGGAGCTACAGACACTGTAACTTATGTTGTGAAAGTAACTTTAAATGGTGTGAAGTCGTTTACAAGTCAAGCACAGGTTACAGGTATGAATGGAACGACTAAGCTAACAGCTCTGTCGAGTGACGGGGTGGATGTTAATGCTACACCGAGTAAGACAACTGTTCGATTCGATTTACCACAGTCATTACTTGGAGTTGCTAAGGAGCTAGTATCTAAAACGAAAGTTAGTGCAAATGTGTGGACTGTTACTTATAATATCAAGGTAGTCAACATGGGTACTAATGCAATCAGTAAAGTAAGTGTTAAAGATAATTTAGACTCAGTATTTACGATTAAGGGTGCTACGGTGACTTCGGTAGCTAAGTCAATCGCTTCTGGTTCAACATTAAAAATTAATACGAACTATACAGGTGCTGGTCTACAAACGGAATTGTTAGACACCACTTCAACTTTAGCTCAAGGTGAGTCAGGTGTAATTCAATTAGTAGTAGGTGTGAATACTTCTGTAGCACCAGATTCAGTATTCAGTAACGTAGCAATAGGTTCTGGTATTGGTTCTGATAAAAAATCGGTAAGAGATGTATCAACAGAAGGAACAAATCCTGATTCAGATGGTGATAAAGACCCAACTAATAACAATGTAGCAACATCTGTAACATTGGATGCTAAACCAGCAGCTAAGGGTGCAGTAATTGGATTAGCCTTGAGTGCAAATACTCCTGTACCAAATGCCGATAGCTCTGTTTATAACGTAACTTATACGGTAAGAGCAGTGAACATTGGAACTGTTGATTTGAAAAATGTCAATATTACCAATGACTTACAAGCAATGATAGGTTCTGATGTAACAGCTTGGTCGATTGTTGGAAAACCAACTTTAGTAAAAGGTTCGGCAACAATTGATACCTTATTTGCTCGTTCGGCAACTCAGTTATCTATGACTAAAGCAGCAGGTACAACATTAGCAAAAGGTGACTCAATTGTGATTTCGTATCAAGTGAAAATAACGAGTCCGTTGAAGTCGATTATTAATAACCAAGCCAATGTTGCGGCTATAAGTGTGCTTGATACAACTATTAATGTGTCTGATATTTCAACTAATGGTACGAAGGTTGACCCTAATGACGATGGTAATCCAATTGAACAAGATGCAACACCAATTAATGTGAAAGCATCTACTTCGACAGGAAATATTACTATTCCTCAAGGGTTCTCTCCAAATGGCGATGGACAAAATGATACGTTCGTAATTACAGGTGTTAATAAAGACACAGAGCAAGTTGAACTTCAAATCTTCAATAGATGGGGTAGTTTAGTGTATGCTTCTGAAGACTATAGCAACACTTGGGATGGTAAAGCTAATCAAGGTGTTAAAATTATAGGTGATGGACTTTCGTTACCAGATGGAACTTATTTCTACGTTGTAACTATTAAAGATAGAACTACGAAAACGATTACATCAACGAAAGCTAGATACTTAACATTAATGCGTTAGTAAATAACATAACACCCTACTTATCCTTACAAGTAGGGTGTTTCAACTATTGTTGAGAAGTTGGCACATTTAATAGTTCTGACTTCTCAACTGTTTTAACAGTAAAAACTTTAAACAATCATTCTAATGAAACTCCAAAGTTTGCTTTCGAGAACTAGATACGTAGCGGCATTGGCGTTTGCGACACTGGTAGGTGTTCAGACAGTTCAAGCTCAACAAGAGGGTCAATATTCGCAATATATGTTTAACATGCTTGCTGTCAACCCTGCTTATGCTGGTAGTAGAGATGTATTGAGCATGACTGGTTTATATCGTCATCAATGGGTTGGCATCGAAGGTGCTCCTGTATCTCAATCGTTTACTATTGACATGCCAATTAGCCATGAAAAAGTGGGTATTGGTTTACAAGCATATCACGATCAGATAGGAAAGTTCAACAATACTGGTGTTTATGGATCCTATGCATATCGAGTAAAAGTATCTGAACGAACAACGTTAGCGATGGGGATTCAAGCAGGAGTTACCAATTTATCGGGAGATTTAAGAGATGTTAAAACAACGGTCGACAATGACCCAAGCTTCGCATCTACCAATCTTTCAAGTTGGCTTCCTAATGCAGGAGCTGGACTTTACCTGAGCAACGACCGTGGTTACATAGGTTTCTCTTGCCCAAGTATTATTCAAAATAAAATTTCTGCTACAGGTACTACTGAAACAAGACAAGCAAGACACTATTTTGGTATGTTGGGAGTTGTTTTACCATTAAATAGTTCTTTAGCATTAAAGCCTTCCGTGTTAGTGAAGTTTACGAATGAGGCTGCCGCCGCAGATTTTAACATGAACCTTTGGATTCGAGATAGAGTTGCTGTTGGGGCATCCTGGAGAACTAATAATACCAATTTTTCTTCTGCTTTCAAAAATCAAAATGGAGATGCCGCTATCGGTATGATCGAGATTCAGGCATCGGATCAGTTTAGATTAGGTTATGCGTATGACTTTGCTCTTAATAATATTCAGAATCAACAAAGCGGAACACATGAAGTAATGTTACGCTACGAGTTTGGTTATCGTAAAGCTAAAATTCTTACTCCTCGTTATTTCTAAGAAAATTTAATACCAAGCCAATAAGTCGTAATACCTCATTACGACTTATTGGTTTCTTACAGCCCACAACCCGACCCGCCCCTAGATACGTAGTCAAAAAATTATAAATACGATGAAAAATTTGAAGACATTTGGACTTTTACTTTTTTTAGCCTTCGTGGTAACTGTTAAGCCTTTTGCTCAAACACTTCGAGATGCCGAAGTAGAGTTTAATAGACTGAGTTATTTGAATGCTGCAGAACTTTTTGAACATGCTTTGAAAGGAAAACTTTCAGAGGCAGAGAAACAGACTGCTATGCTAAAACTAGCTTATTCATACAGACAAATTAAGGACTCTCAGAATGCTGAACGAGTGTATGGAGAAGTCTTGAATTCAGGGAAAGAGGTCTCTGGTGACGCCTCCAAAGCTTATTTGTATTATGCACAGGCACTGGCTTCTAATGGAAAATATAAAGAAGCTCAGGAGGTTTATGAAAAATACTCAAAACTTGTTGCTGGAGATACAAGAGGGGTAGGATTTCAACAGCTTTATAAAAAAGTAGACGCCTTGAATCGGAATGCCTCATGTTATAAGGTAGATTATCTAAATGTAAATACGGATAAACCAGACTTTAGTCCTATGTACTATAAGAATGGATTAGTCTTTAATTCTGGACGTGCAGAAGGAGCAGGGGTTACTAAAAAAGTATTTGCTTGGGATAATTCACACTTTTTAGATATGTACTATCTGAAAGATTTAGCTTCTTTGACTACAGCCAACCCTGCTGTTGGAGTGGGTAGTTCTACAGAAAATAAAGCATCGATACCAGCTTTCGGAACGGTTGGAGGAGATGAGTATACTCCTCCGACGGCAAATGATAGCAAAACATTAGGTTCTTACGGAGGTACTTCAAATCAGTATCGTGGATATACTAGCTACGTGGAAGAGGCTGCCGCTAAAAGTACTAGCTTTAGTGGGACATTAAATACGAAGTATCACGAGGGGCCAATGACTTTTTCGGTAGATGGTAAGAAAGTTATCTTCACTCGTAACAACTATAATAATGGCTCTTATAAGACGAGTGCTGATAAAGTGAATAAGTTAAAACTTTACACGGCCGAAGAAAAGAAAGAGGGCGAGTGGGTAAATATTAAAGAAGTACCCTTCAATAGTAATGAGTACTCAACAGGGCATCCATCTTTAACAAAGGATGAAAAGCTACTTTACTTTGTTTCGGATATGCCAGGTGGATTTGGTGGAACAGATATTTATGTGGTAGCCTATAATGGAGGAAATTTTGGAACTCCTTTGAATTTAGGAGCTGAAGTTAATACTGCTGGAAATGAAATGTTTCCTTTTGTGGATGAAAAAGGAAATCTCTACTTTTCTTCAGATGGTCATCCTGGTTTAGGAGACTTAGATATTTTTTATGTAAAGTTAGGAGAAGGATCTAAGATTATTGGAAAAGCAACAAACTTAGGTACGCCAATTAATACCAATAAAGATGACTTTGGATTGATCACTGACGGAGAACGTAAGATGGGCTATTTCTCGTCGAACCGTAAAAGAGGTGGAGCTGATGATGATATTTATCGTTTTACAAGAGAATGTGAAGAAAAACCAGAATGCCATGAATTGCAAGTCATCGTGTATGATGCAGAATCAAAAATGCCACTAGATAATTCAGATGTGGAGGTTACTGTTGAAGGAAAGTCTGAGATGAAAAAGACTGATGCCAACGGTACATTCAAAATCTGCCTACAGAGTGATAAGGAGTATACCTTCAAGGCAAGCCATGAAGGATATGATCCAAATACAGTTGGATTTGCAGTTAAGACGGAAACGAAAGATCAGACAACATTGGATATTCCATTACAACACGTGAAAGATCTTCCAATCGATACAAATGCAATTGTGAAATCACATCCAGACAAACCTTGTCCTGTTAAGAAAACTATTAAAGGACGTGTTACAGCAAGTAAAGATAGACATTCTTTGGCAGGGGTTGTCGTAACACTTAAAAATGAATGTGATGGCTCAACTCAGACCTATGTAACAGGACCAGATGGCCGTTACCAGTTTGAAATTTGTGAGGGTTGTGATTATTCTTTAGAAGCATCAAAGGAAAATTATGGATCAAAAGAAAATAAGATTGTTACTAAAGGAAATCAAAAATTACCTCCAGTAATCAATTCTAACTTGAGTATGTTTGAAGCAGGCGATGTAGTAAATATTGATAATATCTATTACGACTACACAAAGTATAATATTCGTCCTGATGCAGCAAGAGAATTGGATAAATTAGTTGCTATTATGAAACGATATCCTAAAATGAGAATCGAGTTACATTCACATACGGATAGTCGTGCAACTGCAGAGTTTAACCAAACGCTTTCGGAAAATAGAGCAAAATCTGTAATTCGCTATTTAGCACAACGTGGTATTACTTCTGACCGCTTGGAATGGAAAGGATTTGGGGAAACTCAACTCTTGAACGAATGTGCAGATGGTGTTGTATGTACAGAAGAACAACATCAAACGAATAGACGTACCGAATTCAAAATTTTACAATTAAAGTAATAAATTAACTAAACATGAGTCATCCCG
>JACCDQ010793567.1_pt1 | contig 15733 bp, 21 predicted proteins | sample 7446031 | NCBI WGS metagenome assembly JACCDQ01 (sample SAMN15323442, study PRJNA562643) | freshwater metagenome | isolation source: river surface water | place: USA:Blue River Watershed | collected 2017-08-17
AATAATATACGAAGTCTAAATTAGTCGATGCTTAAAATAACGATAGATTCAGATGCATACGAGATAATAGACCACCAGAAAAAGATGGCGATAAAGACAAGAGAAACCCAAGACCAGAACTTTAGATGGTCTACGTTATTCCACCAATAGATAAGGCCACGGAAGGTCACAATAATAGTCGCTATGAGTAGTTCAAGTGCTTCCTTCATTTGTCTCATGATGTTAATTCCTAAGGTTATAAGCTTGTCGGGAGGTTAGTGTGTCCTCAGGCTAATGAGACCATCTTGGACATATTAGCACTAACCCCCCATGCAAATGAGCCCTAATCTGGGGCAAAGTCTAGCAGGTTGCTGAGTATCCCTGTACGCTTGAGCCGTCAGGATTTGGAGTCCCATGTTCGGGCTATATAAGCGCACAGACACACGATACGCACAACCCTAAGTCTAAGCAGCTACCACAGTTTCACCCGCTGTGTTCTCTAGAAAAACACTAGTAGCAGCTTCGTCTCAGCGCTTGTTGTTCAGGCTGTAGTTGCCGTTGTTCGTCGTGAACCAACTGTAGAGCTTCACGAGAACGAAGCCGATCACGAACAGGGCAAACCCCGTCCAAGCGATTTCGCTGGTCGTCATAGTCGTGATCTTGTCAAAGACACTCGGATGCGTAACCGCCGTGTTGATGGTTGGGGGCGTATTGGCGATGCCGAGTTCAACTTTGTCAGTCATATTACCTCCTCCTAGGAGTTCTAATGTTCAGGCGTTAGAAGAGTACGCGCTGGAGTCACCGTATCGCTACCAATGGGTGTCCTGCACATATTTCTCTATCTAATGTACGGTTGGTTTAAATCATGACTACCTCCTCTGTAGCCCACAAAGATGGATTAGCTCTGACCTATCATCAAAGGTGGGCAGTTGGCCCCTAGAAGGTCACTAGGCGGCAACCTTGTAATGGCACTGCATAGCACGCTTAGCTATGCTAGGCTTCATGATGGCGACAGCTTGGAAGGGATAGACGGGATGAACGGTTATATCAACCATTCGGAACTTCTGATGTTCCGGCTGCCGGGCAATGGCAGCGCAAACCGATCTCCTGGATTTGTAGGAGGCGACGAACTTTTCCTTCTCGTCGTCACCTTTGTATTCCCAGAGTCGGATTGCTTTTTGTCCGCCTTTAGTTTTGCGTTTGAGCATTGGTCCTCCATACTCGCTTTTACAGACTCGACATAAGGAGAGGTAGCGATAGAAGCAAACACAAGGAATGCTGCTAAGCTACCCAACACATACAAGATAGACATGCTATTGTCAGGCTTACGCATAACCGTGAACTCCACTATTGACAACACAAACACCCCTCAAGATAGGCGATTAGCCAGTTCTTTTCGAAGCAATTCAAGGCTATTCCATGTTTCATCTTCAATTTCAAATCGAGAAGCTGAAGACGCATTCTGATGTTTGGCTCCCTAGTTACAGTCCAATTGAGCCATGCTTGAAGCACTTTCTTCTCAGTGGCAGTGCCTTTGCCAGTCTGCACAACACCTATTGATGCTCGGCAGAATTCTGGAGTCAGTTGCATTGTACTTACTCGTATTCGGGGATTTTATTCGGGAGGGAGTAGAGTGCGGCGATGCAATTCCGCTTCTACTTTTTGAACAAGGTCACCCTTAGAACGGATGTCCTTCAATACAAATAATTCTTGAATATGAGTAAGTGTAATAGATGATATTCTACGAACATAATTAGTAGGCATATCATGCGTCAAGAAGTGATGAGCCTGCATTTCAGTAGTAAAGAAATGATGGATTTCACTATCTTGACTACGTAGCTTTATAGTTATTCTGTATTGTTTCGACATTGTTTTGCTTCCCAGTAGCAAAGGTTTAGTCTTAGTAGCGGTTGTAGATATTAAGCAACGGCCAGATTAGAGCCTTAGCTTTATTTGCTGGCTTTGTTTTAGCGATATGTTTACTGTTACCAACACCTTTTTTATTACGTAACTCTCTTAATTTCTTAGGAGAATAACGACTATTACTCTCAACAGGTATATAGTTAACTTCTTGCTTTATCCTTTTCCTTTGGCTAGTTTTACTTGCTGGTCCAGTGTGCCATACGGGAGATCGCTTATCGGATAATGCGTAGGCCATGCGCTCAGTCCTCCATCGTTTGCGGACCTATCATCAACATTCGTAGATTGAGGAAGGATTAGCGATGGTGGCTTAATTATTAAGCCTGGATTACGTATGATACCCTTACTCAAAGGTACAAAGTTGTGCTTTCTCATGGTCCTATTCCCAGATTAAAAATAATAATACCCCTAGCCCACACCTTACTACATTACTAGGAAGTGTAAGCTAGGGGTTTAGCCGCTGCCTGTCGGGGAGGAGAGGACTTAGCGGCTGTGTGCAGAGGCTTCCGCCTAACTCGTGATTGGTATGGCCTAATCATGTCTAAGTTCACGTAACTAGTACGCTTATTAGCTGGTTTCCCACACAGGAGGTTTACGTTACTCTGCTATGCCTCGGTATTCAACTAGCCCTATTAACGAGGGAATCTAAGTTGAAAATAGGTATAAACTAACCGGAAATTAACTAAATTATATTCGTTGTAATGCGCTGGTTACAACGCAAGTACCCTAGGCATACACCTAACACACTGGGAATGTTAAGCGTAGCCTAGGGTTTCTCGGCATGGCACAACTACAAAGTCTTGCGGTCTCGTGCTCAGTCGAGTTAGTTTTATAGCGATTGTTCCATCGGAAGCTCTGTTATTATGACACATTGTAGTTGGTGCTTTGGTGCTTGCATCTCAACTACTGCCATGAGGTAGCCAGCTAAAAAGCATTCGTTAGTCAATAGACTAATATAAGCCTCGGCTCTCTCATGTGTTTCAAAGGGACCAAACACCTCAGTTGGCCACCTTCCGCAGGATGCAACAACGGCGTACTTCATGTACTCAGCTCTCCCCAGTTTGATGGACCTATCATCAATTGCCATTGGCAGAAAAATGAACAAAAAAAAAAGCCCCAAGGTTTCCCCTGGGGCTACAGTCAGTGGAGTCTTAAAGTTACTGTTTAGTCAGGGCAGATGCTAGGCCACCTTGGCCTTTTCTTCTTGTGCCCCTTCGTTCTTGTCTTCAGCCGAGGGAAGCTTAATGATCTTGCTGCGAAGCTTCTTGGCATCTTCCAATCCGCTAAGGTCAAGCTTCTTGAATTGCTTCTGAGCGTCTTCAGGAGTGAGCTTAGCGTAGTTGTCGGCACGCTTGATAAGAGCGTCCAAGGCCGCAGTAAAGTTGAACTCACCAAGTTCCTTTTCAGGAGACACAAGCCAATAAGGCTTGGCAAGCCGTTCTGCTACATAGGCGTCAGGCTTGTTAGCCAGGAACTTACCAGCTTTGTGCTGACGCTCGCGGCTAAAGTTAAAGGTAGTCTTGCCTTCGTTGTTCTTGCCGTAGGTCACGGGAGCGAACTTGCAAAGCCAAGCCCGAATGGCATTGGTACGGACTACAGTAAACCGCTTGCCCAACGGCTCAAGAGCGTCGATCAACTTGAACAAGTTCGGCATTTCGGCTTCGCCGTCCTTTTGCAGGCGGATTGCAACAGCAACCAAGATGCAAGCCAATCCCCATTGGATGTTGAGGACATCAGTCTTCAAGGTGGCGAGAGTTGCTGTGATGTCAGCCGAATTGACAACACGTTCCACAAACTCACGCTGGGCGACAGTCGGATTGAACTGTTGATCCTCCGGCTTGTTGTTTGCGAACCTATCATCAATCGTAGCAGACAGAGCTACTGCGATAGCATCAGATGCTACAGGCGCAGCCTGCAATGCTTGGACGTTGTTGGCGACCAAGGCGAGGTTAGCCGGAGTTGCCCCAAGCTTAGCCTTTGCGATAGCTGCTTTCTTGGCCTTAGCCACACCAGCGTTGCGGGCTTTGGTTTCGATGCTGAGTTTAGCCATGTTGATATTCCTTTCAATCGTTTGTTAGCTAGGTAGCAATCCATAGCCATGTTGTGCCATGCCATAGACTGCTTATAACTAACACACGCAATGATTGAATATCTGATTTCCCATAACAAGCTGAGACGTTGCCGCAACACAAGGGTTGCTCAAACAACCGTCACTATCCGACGGCTTGTTAAGGGTGGCATGTCGTGGCTTGTTCGCGAGCCACTCACCTGTGCAAGACCTAAGAGGCTATCGGTTCCACCCTCTTAGCGCGTTCATGCTATGCCTCGAATGAAGAGGCTATGGTTAGCGGCCCAGACCTAGGCCAAAACGGCCTATGAGGTCCTTAGAGTGGCGCACCCTTTGGAACAAGGGGCAGGTGGCTAATCACCTTGGTACAGCCCGTATATGGGCATACTTCGCAGCACAATACAAGACCTATCATCAAAATAATTTTCATCGTTATAAATCAATGGGTTAGCTGTCCTGTTATGGAAAACTAACCCTATGAGTACTCACTTGTCAGAGAAGCGCTTGAAGGTCTTACGCTTACGATTGGCCTTAGTAGCAAAGGGATTGGAAGGCGATAGCTTATGATTGTGGCCTTTGATCGCATCCCAATAGATTGTCTCGCCACCTATGTTTCTAGCCGGTCTAACTACGTCTAATCTATGCTTGATTACTTCAAGTCTGCTTTCGATAGGCTTAGTTGGTTTGGTGCTGTCGTCCATTTCCGGCTTAGCTTGTTTGTAGTCAACCTTATGGCCTTGCCTGTTATTCTTCCGTTTCCAGCGTGTCATTTGTGGCCCGTCCTAGCTTTCCATTCCTCGAATGTCTCGATTTTTACCACATGCTTTTCTTTCCAGCCAGCTTCTTCAAGCGCCCATATGAGGCATTTCCACAGATGGACGAGGACAAGAAGAACAACACCAAAACAGAAGACAATCGCAGTCATCGGAGATGGATCATAGTGTTTATGTGGATCATGGTGCATAAGCATAGTAGTCATTCCTTTGTGTTGTGTTTAGTGGCGATTTACCATCGGTTAGTTAGTGATTTCCATTAGGCGGAATTGTTCTTCCCAATACTCGTGTTCTTCGGCTTCACGCTGTAGCTCATAGTAGAAGACATGCTCATTAAAGGAATGATTGTATAGCTTGCCATAGATTGGCTTGTTAGTAATGCAAAAGCTGATGGACAAGCGGCCTAGTCTAATGAAGGTCATCCCTCCGACTTTGGTATATTTGAAGTTGATTATACGGCCAATGTTGTAGCCAAGTATTTGCATGTTCAATCTCCTGTTGTTTGCTGGGCTCACACTGTCCCTAGATGCTCCGTATACTGCCTATTCCAGGTTGCTACCCTAACCTTGCGCTTACAATTTCGCTGCTTTGCAGCTCCAGTAAGGGTTTTACTTGCTACCCTAACGCCATTGATTTATCGAATCAACTGCAACCATACTACCAAGGATGTAGATCGCGGTCAATGTGACATATTGTCGCAGTTTATACTTGCGAATACTTGCACGAATACTTCAACTATACTTGTCAAGCATTATTTTAATAAATAACGTGCAATTCCCTGGAGTGCAACCTGGGGTTGATGAAGGGGGGTCACCGGGCCTGTCGCCCGCACGAATCACGTCTAAAAAATATCTAAAAGAAATTATAAAAAATATTTTTATTTACCCCTTGACAAATGAAAAAAATGCACTATATACAATCTTAAGTATATACTAGTAGTATTATATTATAAGTTATATATTAATAATAATAATAATACAACCTACAGTATTGGTTGTAGCTTTCAACTTAGATTCTCTCGGTATGGCTAGTTAACTACCAAAGATGTAATTGGTGGTAGACTACCTAGAAGTAAATAATTATTTTAAATTATTTTTATAAAAAGTGAAAATAGTTCTTGACAAACAGGAATTATGTTGTATTAGGGAGGTTAGGGAAGGAAGAGACTCTTTTCTTCTTGGTCTAGCACACCAAGTAAAATAATGGAACCGAGGGAACTCAAGTTGAAATGCAAAGTAAGTTTAGAGACAAACAAAATAGATTATTGATGAAGGAGCTATTTATCGACTTAGCTTCAAGCCCCACTAGCGCTTTGTACACGCTACAGAGGGGAGACTTCAATGGCTATCCTAGTTTATATCTAGCTTACATGGCTGAAGAGGACTTTACAGAATTTGAATTCGCAAACAAATACTTCGAGTCCTACCAGCATTGGAAAAGAATATGTGAATCAAGCTTTTTTGCTGGTTACCACAGTGAATGGCAGGAAGAATTAGAATTAAAAATTAAAGCACGGAACTTAAAAAGCTTAATCGAAAAAGCTACTAGCGATAGCAACGTAGCCAAGTTTCTTCTGGGGAACAAATGGGTCGAGGATGCGCAATCAGCAAACAAAGGGACTAACCTCCGAGGTAGACCTACCAAAGAAGAAATTAGAAAAAATTTAGTATTAATCAGTTCTCAAGAGAGACAAATAGAAGAAGATTATAAAAGGATAAAGTCATAATGCCAGGTATCGTTAAGAAAGTCACAAACTCATTTACTCGTCCCGCAGACACCACGGCCTACGCCAATGGTGACTTAGTTGCTAACTCAACTACTGCTGGTTCGGTAGTTCCTGTATCGTTTAACATCGGTCGTGGAGGTGTTAAGATTGTTGGTGCACGTATTTCTAAATCGAATACTACGATCACAAATGGTACATTCACCCTTCATCTGTTTGGTTCTTCGCCCACCGTAGCCAATGGCGATAATGGAGCAATCAGCTTTAACCTTGCCGAGAAGTTCGGTAGCATTGATTTTGCAATCATGGTCGCGGCTACTGATGCCGGTTACACGATTGCTCAAGGTGGTCAGTCAATCCTTACGGATGGTTTATATTATTACACCTCTGGTGGTTTGATTTATGGTTTGATTGAAGCTAAGGCAGCGTATACTCCTGCATCTGCTGAAGTCTTCTCAATCGCTTTGGTTTACGAGAAGTCATAATATGGCTAAATCCCGTAAAGATATAACACGGGAGATAGCAGAGAACGACTTAGAAGCCTTCATAAAGTTGGTCCAGCCTAAGAGAGTCTTAGGTAATTGTCATAAAGAACTCATAACTTGGTGGACCCGCCAAGATGCTAAGTCTCACCAGCTAGTTCTTCTACCTAGAGACCATCAAAAATCAGCCCTAGCAGCCTTTAGAGTTTGTTGGGAAATCACTCGTAACCCAGCTATTCGTATTTTGTATATATCTGCAACTTCGAAGCTAGCAATCAAACAGTTAAAATTTATTAAAGATATTTTATCATCTGACATTTATCGTTTTTATTGGCCAGAGATGGTTAATGAAAAAGATACTGAAAGGGAGAAATGGTCTGAGACAGAAATTGCAGTCGATCATCCTATTCGTAAGCAAGAATCCGTTAGAGATTCCACTGTATTTATCGCTGGTCTTACTACCACCATTGTTGGTCTACACTGTGACATCGCTGTTCTTGACGACATTGTAACAGAAGACAATGCGGACTCTCCTGAGGGTCGAGAAAAGGTAGAAACACAAGCCTCCTACCTAGCTTCTATTGCAGGTGTTGACTCTAAGGTCTGGGTTGTAGGTACTCGTTATCATCCTCTTGATCTCTATGGAACAATGATGAAACAACAGGTGGATATCTACGATGAATTCGGAGAACCTGTAGAAGCTTATCACTTGTACGAAGTCTACCAAAGAGAAGTTGAAGATCGTGGTGATGGTACTGGTAACTTCTTATGGCCAAGACAACAGAGACCTGATGGTAAATGGTTTGGTTTTAATACTGCTGAGTTAGCTAAGAAAAAAGCTCAGTATTACGATAAAGGAAAGTTCAGAGCACAGTACTACAACGATCCTAATGATACAGGTTCAGCTACAATCAAACGAGATATGTTTGAATACTACGACAGAAAGCATATCAAACAAGAAAATGGTTACACCTATTTCAATGGAAAGAGATTAAATGTATTTGCCTCAATGGATTTTGCCTACTCTATGTCTAAGCGTGCTGACTATACTTGTATTATCGTCATTGGTGTAGACAACGATCATAACTACTACGTACTAGATATTGACAGATTTAAAACTAATTTGATATCTGAGTACTACGCTCACCTCCTACCGCTCTATACTAAGTGGAATTTTCATAAGATAAGGTTGGAAGTTACAGCGGCACAGTCCATGATCGCTAGGGACTTGAAAGAAAACTATATACGTAAACATGGCCTAGCACTATCGATTGATGAGTCCTCACCAAGATTGAAAAGTAAAGAAGAACGAATAGAATCTATCCTTCAATCTAAATACGCTAACCACCAAATCTGGCATTATGTTGGTGGTAATTGTGAACTCCTAGAAGAAGAATTGGTTCTACAGAAACCTTCTCACGATGACATCAAGGATTGTTTAGCCTCTTGCATAGAAATAGCAGTACCTCCTGCTAAAGTCAGTAATCATAAAAATAAAATAGTTAAAGAGGGTTTCTACCACCCTCGTTTTGGCGGGATTAATTAATGGTAAAAGCAATCATACTTGATGATACTCTCGATGTAGATGATATCGCTAGACATATTAGTGATCGTTATCTTTCTTGGGAGATGATGCGTAATCAGAAGATTAGAGACTGGCAGGAAATACAAGAATACGTATTCGCTACCGACACTACTAAAACCAGCAACTCTAAGCTTCCTTGGTCTAACAAGACCACAATGCCTAAGCTTTGTCAGATCAGAGACAATCTTTTTGCTAATTATATGGCTACTATGTTTCCAAAACGGAAGTGGCTTATGTGGCAGGGTGAGTCTCCTTCTGATGAGGATGTTAATAAACGAAAAGTAATCGAGTCTTATATGGCTTGGGCTATTGATCGTAATGAATTTTACGACGAAGTAGCTAAGTTGGTTCTTGATTATATCGATTACGGTAATGTCTTTGGTACGGTTGAGTGGCTTGATGGTTCTCGCGATCTTCTTGATCAATCCTCCGATCCTACCATGCCAGCCCGTAAGGTTGGCTATACAGGCCCAATGATTAAGCGCATCTCTCCTCTTGATATTGTGTTTAATCCTACTGCATCTTCATTCTCGTCTTCTCCTAAGATTATTCGTTCTCATGTTTCTTTTGGTGAACTAAAAGGTCTTCTTGAGAAAGAGAATGCTGACACTAACGAACAAGATGATGCTAAGAAATTATACGATTATTTAAAAGGTATCCGTCGCTTCTGGTCTGAACAATCTCATGGAGCCAACGTACACGTTAAAGATCGTATCTTTTCTGTAGCTGGTTTTAATTCTTTTAGAGATTATCTTGAGTCGATGACTGTAGAAGTTTTAACTTTTTATGGTGACTATTATGATCAAAAGACTGATACTTACCAGCGTAACAAAATTGTAAAGGTTGTTGATCGTCATAAAGTTATATCGAATAAAGATGATCCTTCTTATTTTGGTTCTACTCCAATCTTCCATTCTGGTTGGCGCATTCGTCCTGATAATCTCTGGGCTATGGGTCCTCTAGATAATCTAGTTGGTATGCAATACCGTATTGACCATTTAGAAAACATGAAAGCAGACATCTTTGATTTGATTGCTGCTCCTCCACTGAAGATCAGTGGCTATGTTGAAGACTTTGAGTGGGGTCCCTTTGAACGTATTTATACGGACGACTCTGGCGACGTAACCCTCCTCTCTCCTGATGTGCAGGCTCTCCAAGCTGATAATCAGATAGTGATGATGCAGCAACAGATGGAAGAGATGGCAGGCTCTCCTAAAGAAGCTGTGGGCTTCAGAACCCCTGGAGAGAAAACTAAATACGAAGTTCAAAGGCTTGAGAATGCAGCTAGTCGTGTATTCGAGAATAAAATTAAACAGTTTGAAAGAGGACTTCTGGAGAACTTACTAAATGGAATGTTGGAATTGGCTCGTCGCAACTTGAGGCCCCAAACTATCAGAGTATTTAACGACGACCTTAAGATTGCAACATTCCTTTCCCTCAACGCTGAAGACATTACAGGTAAGGGACGTATTCGTCCTATAGCAGCTCGTCACTTTGCAGAGCAAGCACAGCAGGTCCAAGACCTTAATAACTTCTTTGCTTCTGCTGCGGGACAAGACCCTTCAGTATTACAACATTTCTCTTCGATTGGCTTAGCCAAACTCTGGGAATCAATACTAGATATCGAAGATTATAATATTGTTCAACCCTTCGTACGTATGAGTGAACAGGCTGATGCTCAGCAGTTAGCTAATATCCACGAAGAAAATACATTAATGACTACTCAAACTCCTGGTCTGAACGACACTCCAACACAAGGAGGACCATTTGGATAATGTAAGTATACAATGGATTGCTGATCGGGCTCCTGAAGACAAAGATAAGTTTAAGGAGCTGATCTTCAACAACAATAAGAACCCCGTACTTCAACGACTACGAGATATTATTGTTAATAAACGAACCGCTTTAGAAGCATCTGAAAGAGACTCTAAAATCTACGACAATGCTAACTGGAGCCATAAACAAGCGCATAACAATGGAGCACGACAAGCTCTAAAACAGATAGAGGATTTATTGTCCTTTGTCGTATAATTAAGGAGAAAACTATTGACCGATAGTTCATTATTTGAAGGCACGACCCCCGCCGAACCTCTTGATAAGTACTCTACATGGGAACCTGACGCACTAAGAAATAAAGCTATTGCAGCAGATAACCATATTAAAACTCTTGAAGAAGAGAATCGTAACTTACGAGAGCAGACTAAACAGACAGCTACACTACAGGAAGTCTTAGAGAAACTGGACCGAGTTAATCCGTCTTCCCCGAGTTACACTCCACCCGCAGTAAACCCAACGCCGGTGCAGCCTAACACGAGTCAGCAGGTCACTAAAGAAGATATTACTAATCTAGTAACATCTACATTCGAACAAGAACAAAAGAAAAACCAAGCGAAGCAGAATGTAGCTACTGTGAAAGCAGAACTACAGAAAGTCTGGGGAGATAATTTTCCTCAGAGGCTTAGTGAGAAGTCTAAAGAGATTGGAGCTAGTGAGAACTTCCTTGCCAATATGGCAGAGAACTATCCCCAGGCGTTCCTCAAGCTAGTGCTTGCAGACACCAAACCAGCCCCAGTTAACCCTAATGTTCATGTTCCTCCTGGCACGACTCCTAATAAGGCAGCCCCGATGACTGGAGAAACATACAAAGACTTCCGAGCTCAAGAAAAACTAAATCCTAAACTACTTAGTGATCCAATTTTCCAACAGCGTAAACACGAAGCAGCCCAACGCTTAGGTGATTCTTTCTTTAACTGATAATAGAAAGGAGCCCTTATGTCGGGTTTTACTACTGATACGATCACCAACCTTACGCGGTCAAACGTTTGGACGGCTGATCTTAAAGAGCTTTTCGAGGACGAACTGATTGCCCAGAAATATGTTGACTGGCTCACGACCTTCCCGGACGGCGATACATGGAACCAGCCTTCTCTGGGTCAGCATGAAGTAAGCAACTACGCTGAAGACCAGCCGGTTAAGTTTACTGCAGTTGATACTGGTAACTTTACGTTCACGATCACGGAATACATCCAGTCGGGTACGTATATCACGAATAAGTTCAAGCAGGACAGCTATGTAGCCCAGCAGGCTATGGCAGACTTCGTTCCTGGTGAACATCGTGCAATCATGAAGGACTTGGAAGTTAAAATCCTTGCTGCTGCGCCTAACGGTCAGACTTCTGCTAACGTCAATGCCATCAACGGTGCTAACCACCGCATGATTGGTAGTGGTGCCAATGAAACTATTGACGTCACAGACTTTGCAAAGATTCGTTATGCTTTCCAGAAGGCTAACGTCCCCATGAATAACCTCGTTGGTATTGTTGATCCTTCCGTCGAATATACTCTCTCGACGCTTAGCAATATCGTCAATCTTTCGTTCAATCCCCAGTGGGAAGGCATCGTTCGCGACGGCATCTCGACTGGCATGACGTTCCGCTTTAACATTCTCGGCTTCGACATCTATACGTCGCAGAACTTGAAGGTTAATTCGACTTCTGAGACTATCTCGGGTGTCACGTCTGCTGCGGGTGTGAACAACCTGTTCTTTTCCGCTACCAGCGGCATGTTGCCGGTTCTGGGTGCTGTTCGTCAGCCCCCGAAGGTTGATACTCAGTATAACATGATTCACCAGCGTGACGAATATGTCACTACGATGCGTTACGGCCTCAAGCTGCACCGTCCGGAAAATCTGGTTGTTGTGGTTACTGATACCGATCAGGTTTATGTGTAATAGAAAGGAACAATAATTAATGGTTACTTCTCTCGCAACTTGGAATAACAGCGACGGTCTGCTCGTCAAGTTCGGTACATCCGAAGCTATCTCGATGCAGCAGGGCGGCTTTGTTTGCTCCTACGGTCCCTACCTCCAGTATTTCTTGGGGCTGGACCTTACTAACCTGGATCAGAATGAGACTATCCAGAATGACGTACTCGTTATTCCTAAGAACTCTCTGATCTACAGCGTTGAAACTCTCGCTGTAACTGCTGCCGTCACAGGCACAGCTATTGACGTGGGTCTAATCGCTAATGATCGCACTACGACTACGGACTTGAATGGTTCGATTACTGATGCAGACCCAGACGGTCTGTTGGCTGCCTTCCCAATTGCCAACATGAACGCAACTGGCGAATGGAACTTGTATACCGCTGTGAATAACATTCCTTCGGGTGCAACCTTCCAGGGTGCTCTGATCGGTAAGATTCTTACGGTCCCGACGCTTATTACTGCTTCGCAGACTGATGCTACTTCCTTCACGGCAGGTAAAATCCTCCTGAAGATCAGTGTCCTTCCTGAAGCTACTGTAGGCTTTGGCGTAGCCCACTAATGGAGGGGTCTTCGGACCCTTCCTTTATGAAAGGATAACGAATGACTATTAAATCGAAAATTCTTGACTTTGGTGGTATGACCATTCGAGCGCAGGATGTACAGATTGGCTACACTAAGCCTAATCAGGCTACGCCTACTACGACTGCTCTGCGTCAGCATGTTGTTCCGATCTGCGGTAACGCTAAGGTTGGTGCTACGGCAGGCTGGGTAATCACCGGCGGCACGAATATTTGTCATGCTACTCTCCCTGCATCTCAAACTGGTTCTACTCTTGTAGTTCCGATTACTGGCCTTCATATCGGTGACACTCTTGTTGGTGTCTCTCTGATGGGTCAGGTTGAGTCTGCTGGTAATACTGCTACTATCTCTCTTGATGTTCGTAAGCTTACTAACGTTGCAGCCGATAATACGGATGCTTCGCTTGGTACAGACAATACGAATAACTTCACGGCTGACGGCGTCATTAGTTCTACTAACGTTGCAGTCACTGGCCTCTCGCAGGTGATGAGTGAAGGTATTACTGTCTACGCTCTTGTTACTGCCACGACTGCAGCTTCTACCGACATCGACCTTACTGGTATGCTTGTCACTGTATCTCGTGCAGTCTAATGGCTAAGAAAAAGAAGAAGAAAACAAAACTACCTAAAGTTAAAAAGGGGTACTAATGCCAAAAGTTTCATTATCGGATTTAGCATCGCTAGCCAATGAAACTTCTGTAATAGCAACTATTAACGCAAATAATGCTGCTATAGAGGAAGGTTTCAACAATACAATCTCAAGGGATGGAATGTCTCCAAATACCTTTGAAGCTGCCGTAGATATGAATAGTCATCGTATCTATAATCTTCCTCTGACCCCACTTACTAATAGTGATGCTGCTACTAAAGCATATGTGGATACTCTTGCTGGTGTCTTTGATCCTGACCTTTCTACTGATGATGCCCACATTACTGGCGACCTGACTGTAGATGGTCTAACTACTTTAAATAACTTAGTTCTTACTGGTTCTATTACTGGTTACGTTAAGACTTCAGATATTGGTGTCACTGTCCAGCCTAACGACGCCACTCTAACTTCTCTTGCTGCTTATAATACTAACGGTTTGCTTACACAAACAGCAGCAGATACTTTCACAGGACGAACAATTACAGGAACTGCTAATGAAATTACAGCTACTAACGGTAGTGGTGTCAGCGGTAATCCTACTTTATCTCTTCCAACTTCTTTGACATTCACTGGCAAAACTGTAACTGGAGGAACCTTCAGCGGTCCTACAATTACTGGCGGTAGCATTACTGGTATGACTGACATCACAGTGGATGATGGTGGTACAGGTCGATCTACAGCTACAGCTTATGCTGTTATTTGTGGTGGTACAACTAATACTGGTGCTCATCAGTCTATTGCTAGTGTTGGTACTTCTGGTCAGGTTCTTACATCAAATGGTGCTGGTGCTTTACCTACATTCCAAACTTCATCCGCGGCTGCAGGTGTCGTTCTACTAAACTCTGGTTCTGTTTCTTCTGCCGCGACTCTAGATATAGTTCTTTCTAGCTTTACTGCATACAAAACCCTCTCCTTAAGACTAGATAGTTTTCTACCAGCTACAGATGACGTAGAATTGTGGCTTAGGTTTTCGACTAACGCCGGAAGTTCTTATGCGACTACTAACTATTCGTATGCTCTTGTGGGTCTTAATGATGCAGGTTCTGCACGTAATGCTAACGGCAACGGCGCTGCTCAGATATTAGTCGCAGGTGCTGTTACTGCTGGTGACTGCGCTGATAACACTGCCTCTACTGGTGGTATTGATGGTGAAATAAGTCTTTTTGGTCGAACCTCAACATCTCGTTGGTCAAGAGTTAGTACTCGTACAGTCTGGTACAATGGTGGGGAGATGACGGTTCAAAATGGTGGAGGTCATATAGAAACAGCTCAAGATACTGATGCCATTCGTCTTTTATTTGAAAGTGGTAATATAGCCTCGGGTAATTGGGCACTCTACGGCTACGTTTAAAAAGGAAAATAAATGAAACTACTTACTTTAGTTCTATTAGTTTGGACTAGTCTATTGGCTTACCATGCTATTGCTGCAGCGAAAGAGAATGCTGTTGCATGTAGAATTGTTTCGATTGATGAAAGTGTAATACAGCAACTTAAGAAACGTGTTGCACCCTTCTAAGGAGATTTAATATGTGGTTAGATGTAGCTAAGAAATACCTGGGTACTAAAGAAATTGTAGGACCAGAACATAACCCCGTAGTCGTGAAGATGTATGCAGACGTAGGCTTTCCTGACGTTAAAGATGACGAGACTGCCTGGTGTGCTGCGTTTGTTGGGTCTGTGCTTAAAGAGGACAATCAACCCTATCTTAAAGCACTTAACGCTCGCGCGTATCTGAAGTACGGTAAGGAACTCGCTGAGCCTCGGGAAGGCTGTATTGTAGTCTTCTGGCGTGGATCACCCTCCGGATGGTTAGGCCACGTAGGTTTCGTTACTCGCTTTGATGAAGAGTCTGTATGGGTTATCGGTGGTAATCAAAATAATCAGGTGAACGAAACACAATTCTCTCGTAGTAAGGTACTAGGCTTTCGTTGGCCTAATGAGGTATCTAAGGATGTCTCGGCTGTTACTACAGTAGTGCAGAATTCTTCTAAGCTAGGTGTGCTTCAAGGATTCCGTAGATTTCTCACTTGGATTTCAGCCTCAGTTGCTGGTTTATTTACATTAGATAACTTTAATGTAGCTAGTTCAGCCGTAACACAAATTAAAACTACAGTAGAAGCCAACCTATTCCCTATCGCTATTACAGGTGCAGTAGGTGTCTGGTTTCTTATGAAGTGGATTGAATACAAACATGTTCAGGACTTCCAAGAA
>JACCDQ011366505.1_pt1 | contig 15732 bp, 13 predicted proteins | sample 7446031 | NCBI WGS metagenome assembly JACCDQ01 (sample SAMN15323442, study PRJNA562643) | freshwater metagenome | isolation source: river surface water | place: USA:Blue River Watershed | collected 2017-08-17
ATGTCGAGAACGGTGGCACCTCGACTCTGGATGTGAAAATCCAGTCGAGCGATACTGAGGGTGGCAGCTATAGCGATGTGACCACTGCTTTCTATCGCGGCGGTTCTGAGGTTGCTTCTGCTGCTGTGGCATTCACTCAGGTGAGCACCACTGCTTCCAAGCAGTATCTGGTGTTCCCCAAGGGCGCTGCCAAGCGTTGGATCAAGGCTGTGTCGACCACTTCTACTTCAACTCATACTTACTCCATCAATGGAGTTGGCGTGAAGAAGTACGCTTGATAGCGGATGACCACGGACCCCAGGTTGCCTTGCGTGACCTGGGGTTTTTTGTGCGTAGAATTTGACTGTTCCCGCTCTGCCTTCGGCATCGGGCCTGCTTATGACGATGGCATTTACGGAAGACCTGAACGTATTCCTTGCTGATTTCGGAGTACCGATCTCGGCGGGTGCAGCGAGTGGTGTCGGGATTCTGGATATGCCTAGCGAGATGGTGGCTGACGGTGTTGTGCTGACGACTGACTATAAGGTGACTTGTTTGGCGAGTTTATTTGGTGATTTGCAGTATGGCGCTGGCGTGAATGTGGATGGATTGCCCTATACGGTGCGATCAGTAGAGCTGCTTGATGACGGTAAGTTTTGCGATTTGATGTTGCAGCGTAGTGCGACACCCGTGTTGACAACGGTGTCGCCTGCTGTACTTAGCGGCGATGGAGCCGAAGTAGATAGCACGGTTATCCTTGATGGAGGCGGTCCTGCGACGACGTATGTGGCCGGGAATGTACTTGATGGTGGAGTGCCATGAGCGACACGATTACGCGGTTTAAGCTTCGCAATGGGACTGCTGCGGCTTGGACAGCGGCTAATCCGGTGCTGTTGGCTGGTGAAGTTGGCTTTGAAAGCGATACGCGAAAGCTAAAGCTGGGCGATGGGACAACAGCTTGGAATTCGCTTTTGTATGTACAGGGTTATGATAATCCAACCTTTACAACATTATCGGTAACAGGCATAGCGACTTTGCCTCATATACATGGCGCGCTTGCTGGCCCTATTTACATTCACTGTCGGAATGGTACGGCGTCGACGCTGGCCAAAGGTACACCTGTATACATTACCGGCAATGTTGGCGATACTTCTACGGTAATTGTCGCTGCGGCTGATGCGGCGAATTTAGCGAAGATGCCCGCGATTGGCATTTTGGATACGGCAATTGCAGCAGGAGCGGATGGTCATCTTGTGATTTCAGGTGAAATCACAGCGATGAACACCAATGGCTATGCCGTTAATTCTGCTCTTTACGTTGCAGAGGGCGGTGGGTTTACCACGACTCCTCCGACGAATAAACAGCCTATTGGTCGAGTCACGCGGGGGAATAGCAATACTGGCGCGCTGGTCGTGATGGGACCAGGTGTGGTGTTGTAGCGATGAGCATGGACCGTGATACCTTCAAGAACTGGGTCAAGGTGATGCAGGCATTGGAGGTCGCGGGCAAGACTGATTGTTATATTTATTATCGAGCAAAATCAATCGTGACCGGCGGCTCGGATCCTGGGCCGTTTGGGAAGCTTCCAGAGCGAGGATTCAATGGCAACTAAGCGCGAGCAAATTCTGGCAGCGATCACGACTGCTCTTGGCAGTACAGCAGGGGTGAGTGGTCGTGTTTATCGAAGTCGAGTTACGGCGGTGCAACGCGCTGAATCACCTGCGATTGTGGTTGAACCAATTAGTGATACGCCAACACAGAACACCAGTTTGCCGACACTCGATTGGCGGATGCGCGTCAGGGTGAGCGTGATTGTGAGGGGCGACATCCCTGATCAGTTGGCCGATCCTGTTATCGAAAGCATGCACGCCAATATGGTCGCGGATTTAACGCTTGGAGGTCTTGCAATTGACGTGCGGCCTGATGAGGTGTCATTCAACATGATTGATGCGGATCAGCCTGCCGGCGTGATATTCAATGATTATATTATTCAATATCGAACGAGTGTTGCTAGTTTGTCGGTCTAAAGTCTGATAAGCCACCGGATTTACAGTGATGGATGAGTTTCAAGGGCAAGGTGGCTCGTACATCCTTGACCCCGAGACAGGCGTTCGTACTCTTGTTTCACGAACGCTGCCACCTGACCAAACAGAGGTAATTTCCAATGCCCCTTCTAACTCGGAAACGCCTGATTCTTCTGGAGACGGAATCGACCTACGGGACGGATCCGACTCCAGACGGCGCCGACGCCATTCTGGTGAGGGATTTGAGCATTACTCCTCTCCAGAGTGATGTTGTAAGCCGTGATCTTGTGCGCCCTTACCTGGGTGCATCTGAGCAGCTTCTTGCCAATACTCGTGTTGAATGCACGTTTAGTGTTGAGCTGGCTGGTTCTGGTACTGCCGGCACCGCTCCTCGATATGGCAAGGCTCTGCTGGCTTGCGGCATGAGTGAGACCATTGTTGCTACCACTAGCGTGACCTATGCGCCGGTCAGCGCTTCTTTTGGTAGCTGCACCATTTATTACAACATCGATGGTGTGCTGCATAAAGTGACTGGTGCTCGTGGCACATTCACTTTGAATATGGCAGTGGGTGAAATCCCTTCGATTGATTTCACTTTCACTGGTGTTTACAACACGCCAACCGACACTGCCGCTCCCGCCGTTACTTACGCGAATCAGGCTACGCCTGTGATCGCCAAGCAGGGCAACACCACGGACTTCCAGCTGCTTTCGTACAGCGGCTGTCTCCAGTCGGTGTCATTCGACATCGGCAACACCCTGGTGTATCGCGATCTGATCAACTGCACCAAGCAAGTGCTGCTGACAGATCGTGCTGTTACCGGCAATGTGGTGATCGAAGCGCCGACCATTGCGCAGAAGAATTATTTCACTTCTGCTCTGAGCGATGGCACGCTCGGCAACCTGCTGTTCCAGCATGGCCAGACCGCTGGCAACATCTTTGATTTTGCGTCCACTCGAGTCGACATCGGCGATCCGAGCTACAGCGATCAGGATGGTATCCACATGCTGAATATCCCGTTCACCTGCGTACCGTCGACTGCTGGCAACGACGAGTTCAATTTCGTCTACACCTGATTAGGATGTAGACGGAAAGTGAAGGTTCCCCAGAGGGCTGCATTTGCAGCCCTTTTTTCTTGGGTGTATGCTGTTGCAGTATCGCGTTCATTACGCATGGCATTTGTCCGTAAAAAAGTTAAAGTGTTCTCGTGGCCGGTGAGCATCGAAGAGCCCAGTGATGGCGGCACTTTTGACACCGTGACCTTCGACGCGAAATTCAAGCGTGTGGGTCGTAAAGAATTTCAAAAGCTTGGCGAGAAGGGCGAGCTAGATCTTTTGAAGGTGATCATGGTGGGCTGGGAAGGCATCCAGGACGAGGACGGAAAGGAGCTGCCGTTTTCGATTGAGGCGATGCGTGAGCTTTCCGATGATCCATATTGGATTCGTGGCGTGCTGAAGGCTTATACAGAAACCTTCGAGGGTGCCCGTCAGGGAAACTAAAGGACGCGGCGCTTTATTGGGCCAAGGGCGGCAGAACCGTAGAGGATAAAACTGCGGACGATGCTGCCGTCTTTGGCATTGCATTACCCAGGCAGGAGCGTCGCGAGGATGAGCATTTTGAGGTGTGGGAAGAAAATTGGCAGTCTTTTGAAATTTTTCTAAAAATGCAAACCCAATGGAACGTCACTATGGGCGGGTACGTCGGGTTGAAATACGAAGTGCTGCAATGGGTAAGCCAGCTTTATGATGTGGAAGACAAGCGGCGCCTGCTTGAAGATATTCAAGTAATGGAGACCGCAGCCCTGAGCGAACTGAACAAGAAGGATGGCTAAGCAGGTTGCTCCTCTTGATATCAAGGTTGGCATTCAGGGTCTAGAGGAGCTGACGCGGCTAAAAAGTGCGTTCAAGGGCCTAACGAGCACTATTGATATTACTGATAGTGCAATTAACAAGGCAACAGATGGCATCAAAGAATACGTGCGCAGCGCGAATAATAGTGAAGCTGTAATTAAAGGACAGATTGAAGCTTTCCAAAAGCTTAAAAGCCAAGCAGATATTACGGGTGCCACATACAAAAAGCTTGATGGTGAAATTAAGCGTCTAGAGCAAGAACTGAAGGGCGCGTCTGAAGGATTGATCAGGCAGCGCGATTCGTTGGTTAAAAACGCAGCATCAACGAAAAATACATCAACAGAAGTCGGAAAATATATCAATCAACTCAAAAAATTACAGACGCAAACGCGCGCAAATTCTCAAGCCTTTAACGATATTGAGGCTGATATTGAATCGTTGACGTTCAAGATGCGTCAATTACGCCAAGAAGAAATTGCTGATTTTGGTAAGAATGCCATCAATGGAACCAAGGGTGCAATCAGCGCCTTGCAGGTTGGCGTTCAGCAAAGCATTGGTCTATTTAGGCGTCTTGGCGAGCAAAGCAAAACTGCTTTCGGACAAGTTGCTCGGACTGTTGAGGGCATTGCGACTCTTGGCGCTGGCGGAGCGATTGCGGGCGGAGGGGCTGGAGCGCTGGGTGGTATCGCCGGAATGCTTCAGGGTGCCGGTGGTTCGCTCTCGGGCCTGAAGGCGGGACTGGGTAAGACTCCAATTATTGGCGATGCCCTTCAGTCTCTTGTCAGCCCTGAAGCGATTGCAAGATTAAATGAAGCAGCTGCCAATATTGGCGCGCTTCAGGCAAAAGTTGCCGGTCTTGACCAGGCAATGGATGCAGTGACCAATGCATTTACTGCATTCGGCCCGACAGCGACAGCGGGTGCGATTGCAGCAAGCGCGGGCGTTGCAATTATTTACGACAGATTACGGAACGCTGCCGAGGAGACTCGAGTTGAGCTTGAACAGTCGTTTAAGGGAATTGACGACGAAGTTCAAGATTTGATCCGTTCGCTGACGAAGCTGCGAGATCAAATCCAGGCATTGTCGATGACAAAGATCAACGAGTTGCTTGGTGCAGCTCGTCAACGGTTTGCTGCTGCACCTGCTGGATCGCCATTGAGTCGCTCGATGGCATCGCAAATTGCAGGTCTTGAATCGGTGCAGCGAGGGGAGGCATCTGCACAAGCTGCGGTACTTGAAGAGTATCGGCAGCGTGTTCGCGGCACTTCTCAGGCTGCTGTTGATTTAGCGCAACGGCTTTCGTATTTGAAGGGTCGTTTGCAGGAAGTTGACACTTCCACAAGCGAAGGGCGAGCCGAGTTCGCTCAACTGAGCAGTGAAAGCGTTCAGTTATCAGAGCAGATTCGCAAACTCGGCGATAGTTATCGGCATGTGAGCACGATGGCAACGCAGGCTGCCACTGCTCAGGAGAATGCAGCAAATGCCGCGATCCGAGCGAATTATTTCAATCGCGCAGCAGTGCGCGCTCAGGAGCAGGCGCTTGCGGACCTCGGGCAACGTGTTCGCGCTGGTGTAGCTGGAACACCCCTGGCATTGCCTGCTGCTGGTCAGACAACGGCTGCCGGTACTGGAGCTGCAATTAGTGGTGGAGCTCGCAGATTGACCGGTCAGGTTGAAGCAACATTTGACGTTCCCGGCCGAAGAATGGCCAGGACAATCGGTGAGCGGGCTGGTTATTACAACCCACCAACAGCGGCAACTGGCGCTGCAGCGGCAGTTGGACAATCAGCGGAAGCCGCAACACGCGCTAGTAAGTCATACAGCAATTTGCTGGTTAATTTACGCGATGTATTGCTTACCTCGAATAGCAGCATTTCATCGCTTGAGCAACAGCGAGCGGCATGGAATGCGCTGAGAAACGCAGTGGATCCTGCATCCAAGCAATTTGCAAACGCAAGCAGGCAGATCGAAGGACTTGACGCGCGACTAGGAAAGCTTCAGGCAACACAGCAACGCAGTCGCCGGATGACTGGGATGCAGACCGCCCAGGCTGCTGGTGCTGCAATTAGTGGCGGTATTTTTGGTGGTCCTGAAGGATTCCTTGGCGGCGCACTTGGTGGTGTGCTTGGTGGGGTCGGCGGTGCATTCGCTGGTGCTGCTGCTGGTGCGCAAGTTGGAATGCTCAGGCAGCAGCTTGGTGGCTTTGCTGATTATGCGGGCCAGTTGCAGAAAATGCAGATTGCGCTGCGAGATGCGGCCGGAAGCCAGGGTGAATTCAATCGCGCGATTGCTGCGGCCGAAAGCGCAACTCGGAATCTGAATGTCCCTCAGGACGTAGCAGTTCAGGGTATGACCAAACTGACTGCTGCCGTCAAGGGCGCAGGTGGTCAGGTCAGCGATGCAGAGATTGTATTTAGGAATGTTACTGCTGCAATTAAGGCAACCGGTGGATCTGCGCAGGATGTTGATGGCGCCATCACTGCAATGGTGCAAGTTTTCTCGAAAGGCAAGGTAAGTGCTGAAGAATTAAGCGGTCAGCTTGGTGAGCGCTTGCCTGGTGCGGTGACCAAATTTGCCGAAGCCAACCAAATGACACTGCCTGAGCTGTCAAAAGCGCTCGAGCAAGGTCAGGTTGGATTGAACGAGCTGATGAATTTCATCGTGCAGCTTGGTGATGAATACTCTGGCACCGCAAATCAAATCGCAGATTCCAGTCAGGATGCTGGCGCGCGTCTGACGGTTGCATTCAACGATATGAGGATTGCGATTGGCGAAACGCTTCAGCCAGTTGGCGCGCAATTCCAGGAAGCCTTTGCTGATTTCATCGTAAATATCACCCCAGGTCTTGTTGCAGCGGCTAAAGCAGTTGGGGATGGGATCAAGTTTATTATTAGCAATGCATCGCAAATTGGTGCTGTTATTGAATTCGCAGCAAAGCTTGCTGGCGTCACTCTTGCTCTGAAAGCTTTGCAGGCGATGCAGGGGCCAATTGGCACCTTGTTCCTTGCTCTTCAGAGCGGATTTACTGCTACTACGGCACAGGCGGCATATGCTCAGACTCGAATTATTGCTTTTGGTACAGCAGTCAAAACTGTTGCTGCTTCGCTTGTGGCTCCACTTGTTATTACTGTTTTGATTTCTGGTGCTCAGGTCGTTATTAGTTGGCTCAATAAAGTAAAAGAAGCGCAGGATAGAGTCAAGAAGGCAGCGACTGCAGCAAGAGGCGAATCTTGGGTGCAGGAAATTGGTGGCTCTGCTGCTGATTATGCAACTTTAAAAAATCAAGTTCAAGCCGCAGGAGATACCTATCAATATCTTGCTGACAAAATTAAGGCTGCGCGACAGGAAATGGCTGGCACGCCATTTAAACCAAGGCGTGAATTTCTTGCTCAGCAAATTGCAGCGGATGAAGCGCAAATGGCTGTTGCGCAATCTCGTTATCGGGCTGGAATTACTGCGCTGGGCAGTCGTCAACCAACTCGCCCTGCTCTAACGCAGTTTCCGGATATCACTGGAGATGGCGGTCAAGGCAAAGCCGATAAAGAAGCCGAAAAGGCTGCTCGTGAAGCTCAACGCCTATACGAGGAAAATCTTCGCAACGCAATGCGCTTGCAGGATGTTGGCCTTCGTACGCTTCAGCTTGAAGAACTGACAACGCTTGAGAGAGAGCGCCAACAGCTTGTCAGCCGCGACGCCGACAGAATTGAGTTTGCGATTCTTGATCTGAAGCAAAAACAACTTGGCCTTGATATCAGGCAAACGCACCTGAATGAAGTTAACGAGCGCCTGGAAGACTTGCGAGTCCAAGGGCTAAGGCAAGGACTTGATGTTTCAAAAACAGCGGAAGAGATTTCTAAAAATAAAATTGAATACTTAGAGCTCCAGCTTGAAGGAGAAAAAAATATTACTGATCAGCTTGAGTTGCAGCGGCAAATTGTTGAATCAATGGGGTTAACGCGAGAAATGCGTCAAGCTGGTCGTCGCGCTGCGATTGGCGTTTTTGATTACGGCCAAGCTGGCGCCGCCAATTTTATTGGTGGTGAGCAGATCTATCAGCCTCAAGAATTCATGACGCCAGAAGCTCAGCGTTTCCAAGAAATGCGCCAGCAACTGGAGGAAATGGTTTCTCTTCAGAATCAAGTGCAAGCTGGCGCGATGCAGATGGGGGAGGCGTTCTCCGGTGCATTTATTGAAACAATTACCGGTTCCAAGTCAGCCAGACAAGCACTTGCCGATTTAATGGCATCAATTGGCAAGCATTTTCTGGATATGGCACAACAAATTATTACCCAGCAAATCGCTATGATTCTTTATGGCACTATTATGAAAGCGCTTGGGATAGGCCTTGGTGGCGGAGGCGCCGCTCCTAATTACAGCGGTATTTTCAGTAGCGGTCAGGGAGGATTTAACCCATCTGTGTTTACGGGGCCAAGTTTGCTTCCAGCTGCCAATGGAATGGCATTTGCTCAAAACGGCATCGAGCCATTCGCGAAGGGTGGCATTGTTTCTCGTCCGACCTTGTTTAAGTTTGCAAAAGGTGGACAAGTTCAGAACGGCCTCATGGGCGAGGCCGGCCCTGAAGCGATCATGCCGTTGAAGCGCGGGGCTGACGGAAAGCTCGGCGTTGCAGCGCGGCTCGACGGTGCGATGAAGCGCTATCGCCGTCCGCCCGGCACTGCAGGTGCAGGCGCTGGTGGAGGCACTGGTGATGAAGCCGGCGGTGCAGCAACTGCCGCAATGACGCCCATCGACGTTCGCTACACCGTAGAGCGCATCAACTCCGTGGATTACGTGACCGCCGATCAGTTCCAGGCCGGTATGCGTCAAGCCGCCAGCCAAGGTGCAGAACGCGGCCAACAGCTGGCACTACGCCGCCTGCAGCAATCACCTAGCACCCGCCGTCGCGTAGGAATCTGATGGACATTGCACTTGGCAACTACCTGCGGCTCAAAAAGCCAGACGACACCACCAACTACTATTTCCAGAACTTTTTCATCGGCGCCAATGCGGCCTACGACGGCAGCAACTACGCCTTCCTGCCCTTCGGATTTAGTGGCGTCAGCGTCAACCGCAATGGCGACAACACCGAGGCCAGCCTTGTCTTCCCAAACAACGAGCTAAGCCGGGCCTGGGCATTGCCGGCAATTACAGAACGCTGGCTGGCGCGTGTGTACGTGATGGCGCTCAACCCAGACGACCGCACTACCGGCATCTTGATGCACCAGTACAACGGACAGATTGCCGCCGGCCAATGGGATGAAACCAGCTTGACGCTAAGCCTCAACACAATCCTCGATGCTGTTGGAGCTGATGTCCCGCTGCGCCGCCTGACCCAAGGTTTGATCGGCAACATCCCAACCTCCGCCAATGTGCGACTGCGCTGATCTTGTCGGCCTGCGGTATCGCCTTGGTGCGGACGGAAGCGACGGCGAGATCGACTGTATCCACCTTGTATATACGGTGCTGGACCGCCTCGGCATTGAAGCGCCAACGTTCAGGGAAGACTGGTATGCGGCATCAGCCCGGACGATTGCGCGGGATTTGCTGTCGTGGGGCAGACGTGTGGACCGAGCTGAGTACGATGGGGATGTGTTGCTAGTAGCCCAGGATCCTTGGGCATTTGCCGTCGTATGGCTGCAGGGCGTTCTCTACATCAACACGGTAACGGCAAAGGTGATGTGGTGTCCCTTAAAGCAGTTAAGCGTCTACCGCTGCTTCCGTACGAAAAGCAACTAATTGAAGCGCTTGGTTGTAGCGAAGAAGATTACCAAAAGTTTGTAAATGAAGCGCTGCATCGCAGTCAAGTACGCCCTGCTGCATACAACAACATACCTGATGTAAACAACGGCCCGGTTGTTCCGATTCTGATCAATTTGGCAATTGGGCTGGCGCTAAGTGCTGTCAGTTATTTACTAACACCAAAACCCAAGGCTCCATCAGAAATTGAAGGCGTTCGCCAACGTCAGTTACGCAGCCGCCGTGGTGGTGATCGCTTCCTTGCCACCAGTGGTTTCGATTCGATTGCCGATCTTGCAACTTACGGCGACCCAATCCCGGTCATCTTTGGCAAATACACTGGCGCCACTGGTGGAATGCTGGTCGCGCCACGGCTTGTTTGGTCCCGCGCTTTCAGCCTTGGTTCTCAGCAATCGGTAAAGCTGCTGTTGGTTGTCGGTGAACAGGGCCTAGGTGGTGGCATCACAGCCCCAGACCTGAACGGTATTTTTCTAGGCAACACGCCACTAGATGCAATTTATAGCCACAACTTTGCCTTCTACTGGAAGCGCAACAGCAACACAGTATTTCGCGTTAAAGCGCAGAATTTGTTGTTTGGTACACGCGCTAAACCAGACGCTGGTGATATTCAAACCGATGACGACATATACCTTTGCCCAACACGTTCGTCTGCATCAGATACGGGATTCTGCCAAGCGTATACGCCTAGCAGCAGCACACAATTTGGCGTCCATTCCGGTATTCCAAACGCCACCAATTACCGGGTCAACTGGAAAGTTGTTGCTATCCCACGGCTAGAAGGCAACGGCATTGACAGCGCCGAAAATGACCCAGGCCGTGCTCTGCTGCAGGAACGTATCAAAATTGCCGGCGACTACGGCATTGAGCCAACAACTGACGCTGCTGGTGATCCGCGTTGGGTGCAAATCATTAAAGAAGGCCAAAAAGGCGTAGGACGCAACTATGGGCGCCGGATGGGAATTACCTCCGTTAATGGCGTACCAGCAAATGCCCGTACAGAAGTGCGGCAAGTCAGCGTGGGGGACGTGGCACGGTTCAGCATTGAGCCCGGCAAAATTCCACGCGACCGTTACTGGTTTAAAGACACCAAAAGCACGCAGGTTGATGACATCAACTCGGAAATTCTTGACGGGCAAGAGGCTGCAGATGATGCACTGCAAGTAGGCGAAACTTTCATGATTGGGCGCACCACGTGGGTGGTAACTAAGCGTCTGCTGCCCATTTATGACGGCACTGCCCGACAAGAGATCGACCTGCGGTGCGTAGAGATTTTTGGCGCTGGTGCTGACAGCGCTTCCATCGGACTGGTCAACGAGGAGATGATCACCCGTGGCATCCGCAATGACGACAACGGTGAAACAGATGCCCGCAATGGTTTAGGTCTTAGCGCCGGTGCCAACTTCTACCCAATCCTGCGCGTTGCGTTGGGCGTGGTGCGTAATACCCGCGCCTGCGATGTAACTGAAATTGGCATCCGCAGTCAGGTCTGGCAAAAGGCAAACGGTCTTTGCAACTTCGGCTCGCTGCCAAGTCCCAGCGATCTAAAAGAAGCCGAGCGCAATCGCGTGTCGATTCAAAGCGGCACGATGAACATCTACATGCGCCGTACCACGGCGTTCTCAGTGTTCCTTCGCCCTGCTGGTACAGACGCCCAAGGTAATGAATACGCTTGGGTTCCTTTGGGGCAAACCTTCTGTATCAGCGGCCAAACCCCACAGGATCAGTTCAACTACCTGCGGCTGACCCATCCAGAACAACGCCAGTTTGAGTATCGCTTTGTCCCAAATAGCGGTGCTGACGTAGCCCGCCGCTTCCCAGACGACTTCCGCGTATTGGTGCTCGACGCCAAAAATGGTGACCCAATCGGCGGCGTCTACTCCACTGCGTATGGCACGTTCTCGCTAAACACGACCGGTAGGTACAGCCTTGCCAAGTCAATCAAATTCAACCGCCAAATGGCGACAGCAGCCCGCGTCACAGAAGAACGCCTAGGCGCAACAATTCCCAGTGCGATTGAGATCGATAGCTTTATTCCAGACATCGAAGACGCAACAGTTACTGCCACTGCTGTTTCGTTCTTTGACTGGTTGCCCGACTCGGCAAGCGTTGGCCGCGCTGGTGCCACCTATTACGAAATGTTTGGACAGGCTTCGCAATACGGCCTAGTTCGTACATACACAAGAAATGTAAATCTTGGCGATGGCCGCACCATCACGCTTGAATTTACCGGCGTCGTAAATGAGACATACCCCGCGACACACCCATATTTCCCTGGCTTCCGCGCCTGGAGTTTCCAGTCAATCCGCGTCATCGAAAGCTCTGGCGGTTTCAATACATCCCAAGTCTTCAATGTTCAGATCCCGGTAACGCCCGGCAACCCTCGTGCGCAACCTTACGGTCTGACTGTTTGCGGTGTTCGCCTGCAGGTCAATGCCACCAGCGCCAACCTCGCGCCTAAGGGTCGTGAATCCGGCTGGGAATACGAGATCCTTGGCAACCAAGAATCGTATGCACTTGGCTCGACCAACACTCAAACAATCAGCGGCACCTCTGCCGCCGGCAACGCTGTTCAGATCCAAGTAACTGGCACGATCGTCACTCGCCCTGCCGACAATCAAAAAGTATTTCCCGGCCAAACAAAAGCTTGGGATAACGTCACCTATACCGTCGTGCCATCTGGGACTAGCGGCACATGGAGCAAGGGCGAACTTGTAGACATCACACGCACAGTTAGCGCTGGCAATCCGTTCAGAAAGCCTGGAACAACTGTTGGCGTCCGCCTGCGCACGCTGGGCATCCAAACCATCAACATCCCAGCCGAAATTACCGCCGAGCGTTTCTTTGAGGAGAACAGCCAAGTTGCTGACATCAGCATCTACAACTCGCTGCTATCGAAGAGCAACGAAAGCGGCCCCGAGCATGAAATTGTCTACGTCAACGAAAGCATCACCAATCCCAGCACGCCTAACTACAACAAGATGACGCTTGCTGGCCTGACGCTAAAAGCCAGCCGTAACTTCACCTCGATTGATCAGATCCGCTGCTGGCTCTCCAACGGAATTGAAGTGCAGCGTTTCCTGCCATCAGAGGCCAGCACCATTGGCCCCAGCAACAAATTCACGGATCTGGTCTACTACCTGCTGACCGACAAAACAGCTGGCGCTGGTGGTGTTATTAGCTCGGACCTCATCGAGACCGCCGACCTTGCACGGACCGCAACATTCCTTGAGCAGAACAAATTGTTCTTCGATGGAGCACTGGATTCACCGGTAAACCTGCGCCAGTTCATCGCAGACACCGCACCCTACTTCCTGTGCTCGTTCGTAATCAGCAACGGCAAATTCAGCCTTGTCCCTGCTGTCCCATCCAGCCCTGCTGGTTCCATCGTCAACACGCCAATTCAAATCGCAGCCCTATTCACCTCGGGCAACATCATCGAAGGCAGCTTCAGTGTTGACTACCTGCAGACCGAAGAGCGCAAGGACTTCCAGGCCATCGTCCGCTACCGCAAGGAAAAGAAAAACCAGCTCCCTGAAGAGGCCACGTTGTCAGTGCGTTGGGCTGAAAACGGCAGCGACACCCACCCAATCGAAAGCTTTGATTTGACGCAGTTCTGCACGTCCCGGGATCATGCGTTCATCGTGGCGCGTTACTTCATGAGCCTGCGCCGCCGCGTCACCCACTCCGTCCGCTTCAAAACCACGCCCTACGGAATCTCACTGGCACCAGGCGACTACATCCGCGTCCTTACAGAAGCCAGCCCCTACCAGCCAGCCAACAACGGCGTGATCGATGCAGACGGCGACATCACCTCTGTCACTACCCTGTCTGACGGCAACTACAACATCCTCTACTACACCTCATCCAACGAAGAGGTCAAGACTGCTCAGCTAACAGTCGCCAACGGTAAGGCAGTACAGCCCACCCTGTTCAACACCATCTTCACACTGGATAATCCGACCGTGTCCAGCAGTACCTATGTGATCGAGCAACTTACGCTGGATGAAGACGGGCTGGTTGATGTTTTGGCGACTGAGTTTCCAACCAACAGCACGTACAACAGCTTGATTGCTCAGGACATTTTGAGTCCCGGCAGCTTCATCACGGAGGGCTAATCAATGGCATACCCCACACTGGTTCCATCCAGCCGCAGCTACAACTCCGGCGACTATCCAGTCAAAACCTTCCGCTCACAGTCCGGCTCGGAATCCCGGATTTTGTACGGCAACCGCCGCACCGGCATGACACTGGAGCTGCAGTACGACAACATCACTGACGCCAACGCCGAGCTTTTCCTAGATCACTACGACGAAACCAAAGGCAGCTACACTACGTTTACGCTCCCGGCTGGTGCATTCACCGGCTGGAGTGGCAATACCGATGCTCTAGATGCCGCCACGGGTAATAGCTGGCGTTATGACCAGCCTCCGCAGGTCAACAATGTACGCCCTGGCATCAGTTCGGTACAGGTACGCCTGATCGGTGTTCTCTAAGCTGTAGCTATGGCCAAGATCTACACCGGACGCGATGGACGCCTTCTTATTGATGGCGTAGAGCAACTCAAGGTAACAAACTGGTCGATGACCGGCAGCCTTGAAACGCTTGAGACGACGAGTCTTGGCGATTCGCAGCGCACCTACACAGTGGGAGTGCAGGAATTTAATGGTTCAGCCACCGTTTTGTATTACAACGACGGCACTGGACGTAATGATGCGGCTACGGCGCTGCGAAAAGTATTGCGTGTAGACGGAATCAGCGATACAGATACAGTCACGATTCGCCTTCGCCTGATCGAGGGCAGCACCAATCATGATGTTGGCATGACCGCTTACATCACAAGCGTCAGCTTTGGCGCAAGCGTTGGAGAGGTTAGCTCTGCGCAAATCAGCTTCCAGGGAACAGGGGCGCTGACAGAGGTAACGCTGTAATGGCAACCTATCTCGGCAATATCGGTAATATTGAGCTGATGCGTAAATCGCTCGAGGGAGCGAAGCAATCACTTGTCAATCCGGCTGACGTGAATGCAGGTCGCAAGCGATTTAGCTTTGATTTCGACGAAGGGTATTTGATCACTGGAGACTTAATTGAGATAAAGACAACCGATGGCACTACTTTAGATTTTATTACCGCTGAAGGCTGGTCTGACAATGTTGTTTACAGCAGTGGCAACTGGTATGTTTTTATTGACGAAATTGGCGGAATAAGACTTTACAATAGTTTTGACGACAGCCTTGAGGGCACAAAAACTCTTGCGATCGATCTTCAGGAAATTGCTCGCGATATTCCGATTGAGGTAACTGTTCGCAGCAGGGCCGGTAGGTTGCTTGCTTGTGTTACAGATTATGAATTAAACACAAGCCGTGAGGTGATCGACATCACGAGCCTCAGCGATGAGCACCGGCAGCAGTGGAGTTCCTTGATCACTGGTAGCGGGCGCTTGTCCGCTCAGTGGGATTACGGAAATATCGGCGACGTTGAACCAGTGCATTACTTAATGCAGCTTATCTTGCGCACAGAAATTGGCTCATCTTTTGGCGCTAAATTCTTTATCAAAAGTGAAGACACTGGCCCGAGCGGTGGTGTTTTTGATCAATCGCAATATGACGATTCTCTTTGGTGGGAATTTGATGCTCTCGTGACCAACAGCGCAACAAGCTTTGCACCGGGTCAAATTATTCAATCCACAATTGATTTTGTCGCCACTGGCCCCATCAGGCTCAAAGCGCGCACCGCTGCGCAGCGTCGATTGCTGCAAGAATCAGGCGGTCCGATACTCCTGGAGCAAGGCGGATACCTGCTTTTAGAAGATGAAGAGCAAAGTTAGACTGACACCAAAAGAGCTGTAGTCGTGGCCGATCTCCGCATTAGCGAACTTGGAACCCTTGCCTCAGCCGACCTTGCGTCTGGTGATTATCTAGCGGTTGCTGATGTTTCGGCGAGTGAAAGCCGAAAAATTACCGTATCAGGCTTCATAGACAGAGCTGTTGCGCTACTGAGTGACGACACGCTGCCATCGGGCAAAATTCTTTTTGGCACTGCCGAGATTCCTGGCGCCGCCCTTGTCAACGGTGCTGTTGGCTCAGACCAGATCGCTTCCGGTGCAGTCCACGCATCCAAGCTGG
>JACCDQ011600086.1_pt1 | contig 15726 bp, 13 predicted proteins | sample 7446031 | NCBI WGS metagenome assembly JACCDQ01 (sample SAMN15323442, study PRJNA562643) | freshwater metagenome | isolation source: river surface water | place: USA:Blue River Watershed | collected 2017-08-17
CCTTAACCTTTTCTAGAGCGTTAACTCCATCAAAAGCCTCTTCAACTTGAAATTTTGGCGAAGCTTCTAGCGCAGAACGCACCGAAAGGCGTAGGGCCTGGTCATCATCTACAGCAAGTACTTTAAGCATTTGATGTTCCTTTCGGTTCATCGACGACTTTTGCAGAAATCGTCAATTAATTTTGCAGTGGCAGGTGAACTGTAAACTTAGAACCCTGTCCTGGTTCACTAGAGACAGAAATCTGCCCTTTGTGAAGTTGTACGAAGTACTGAGCAAGATACAGGCCTAACCCTGTACCCTTAATAGTTGAGGTCTTAACGTTGTGGCTGCGAAAAAATTTCATGAAGATGTTAGGTAAATCAACAGCTGGGATTCCAACTCCTTGGTCAACTACTTCGACCAAAACTTGGTCGTTTTCTTCGCGTGATTTCACAATGACCGTCGACTCTTCAGGGCTGTACTTGATCGCATTTTCAATCAAGTTCGAAAGAACTTGTTTCATCAGCTCGGGATCGACTGACACAGGAAATAAAGGGTCTAATTCTTGAGTGATTTTGATTTTTTTTACTCGAGCTAAAAATTCGTGTTTCTTGATCACGTCTTTGATCAATTGATTAATGTCTTTTGAGTGCTTGTGAAGCTCGACGCCTTCACTTTCAATTCGTCCGTATTGTAAAATTGAATTTATAAATTTAAGTAGGTCGTCAGAGCTTCCTTTGATCGTATCAACAGCTTCGCGTTGCTGAGACGACAAAGCCGTTTCATCTTTTAAAATGACTTCAATCATCCCTTGAATGCGCGCAATCGGAGTTTTCAAATCGTGCGACATCATCGAAATAAAATTAGTTTTAAGTTCTTCGACCTGTTGAAGAAGTTTATTCTTTTGCAGGTACTCCCAACTTTTTCTATTTTCAATAATTAGGCGATAAGGAATGAAAAAGTAGTAGCAAAGAAATATGGCCAAGAACGGGTGAGCCAATTGAATCCAAATTCGAAACGCAAGAAATGTGACGGTAGAGAAAAAACCAAGTGCTAAAATTGTTGATCCCAAAATAAGGATTCCGTGCGAAGGCTTTAGCGTTAAAACAACGTGAACCGTCAGAACTGCGATCAAGCAAGTTAGAAGAATATTAATCCAATTCGGTATACGCATCGGGGCCGAGTTTTCAATTAGCGTTTGCAGTGAGTTCGCGTGCATCTCCATTGATGTCATAGCATTGATTTCACGAGAAAATGGGGTCAAAACATATTCTTTTGTTGATTTGCCAGTATCCGTACCAACAAATACTGTTTTGCCTTTGAAGACAGAGACATCGATTGTTCCGTTGACGATATCCTCGAATCTGTAAGTCGCAAATGAGCCGGGCTTGTTATAGTTGATAAAAGTTTGATCGGAATCTAGAAATTCAAATTGGCCACGAATAAAATCGGTGTTTTGAACTTTCGGATTGTAATAGGCTGCGATGTAAGGGTGAAGTAACTTTTGATCTTGATATCGAATCATCATTCTTCGAACAACACTGTCTTTTGCGAATAAATTTGTATCAGGGCATCGAGGGCCTGGAAACAAACGAACCGTATCGAGCGGTTTGTTCAATTTTAATTTTCCAGTTTCGCCCTTCATTTCTAAATCATCTGAGGTCACATAAAAATCCTGAATTTTAGAGGCAGCTTTAGAAAAATTATCTTTTTCTAGAAGATTACCCTCGATGTCTTGAAGGTCTCCGTTTTTATGACGGAAATCGTAAATCACAAATCGAGGTTCACCCTTGGCCAATTTTTCAACGAAATCAGAATGAACCTGAAAGTTCGGAAAGCCTTGATATTTTTCAACGGTAGCGCTGTCGATCTTGATTAGAACAATCGGGGAATCTTTGGGTTCGGCAAAGCCAAGTACGGCTTTAGCTCGCACGCGGACATCAAAAAGGTAACTTTCGATGTAATCGAGTTTTAAAGTAGAGATCGCAGCTGCTGCGATGAGTGCAAACAGAACACGAAATGCGGTTTGTTTTAAATTTAAGGTTTTCACAATTGAAAAAATGCTGTGCAAGAAAAAATCTTAGCAGATTACGCTAAAATTTAGTCGCCACCAGATGGGATGCAACCAACTCCAGTTGTGCGAATCACTGGAAGGCACTTTGCTGGTTTAACTTTTTTAATATGGTTTTGTGCTTTCATATATCCCTATGGCCTTTCTTAAGAGGCTCTTGCTCTTTTATAATACAAAATACCCAAAAAAATCAAGTTCCGAGTTCGTTCGCAGAAAAGAATGTCTTTTTTATGTTTGTCGCCGGTATGTTCCCTGTGAATGTACATACACCCACCGCCGCAGACGTAGCGTGCCCAGCAGCTTTGGCAGTTATTCAATTCTATCAAAGGTTTCTTATACTTATCTAGCTTCGTATAGTCGAGCTGTGAGCCTTGGCCAACAACTTCTTCGCTTTCTCCCACGACCCAAGGGCAGGTGTATAGCCGATTTTTGGCATCGATCATCAGGTAAGATTTTCCGGCTCCACAAAAGTTTTCAATTCTGCGTTGGCTATCAAAAGTCTCAAAGTATGCGTTAAACGTCTTAATTTTACGTAGTTCCTCTTCTCCGCCGCTATCCCAAGCCAGTTGTGCAATTTGGCCCATTTGTTTAATGAATTCATTTTGGGCTTCTTGGCTTTTTTCAGAATACGAAAAGTTAAATTCGTAGAATTCAACATTCAAAGTTTTGAAGAAGATATAGCTGTCTTTTACAAGCATATTTTTCGATGAAAAGACCGCTGCGATGCCAACCGAAGAAAGGTGGTCGCGAATTTCAACCAGCCGTTTGATTCCCTGTAAAGTAGCCTCAGTCGAACCCTTTCCATCTTTACTGGGGCGAACGATATCGTTTATTGAAGCGTCTCCATCAAGACTGACAGTTACGTGAATTTTCATTGTTTTAAGAAGCTCGATGGCTTTATCAGTCATCAAAGTACCGTTCGTAGTGACCATAAATTTGCTTTTTATATTTCGCCCGGCGGTTTGAAGTATCACGTAGTCATAGATGGCTTTCATCGCTTCTGGGTAAAGAAATGGTTCGCCGCCCACGAAAGATAAATTGAATTGGCTTTCGTTTTTAAGGCTATCGATAAAAAATTTAAGTTGTGGCAGGGTTTTTTCGACGTTCACTTTGTTGATGGCTTCTCCATAGGTGCCGTCGCCTCCTGCTGCGCAGTAAGTGCATTTCAAGTTGCAAATTTGAGTTACATTCAAAGTAAGACTTCGAATTCCAAAAGAAACCTGACCAGACTTAACCTCAGGATTTGTTTCTTCATTCCAATCTTTTAAAGATTGGAATGCGTCTGGATCTTCGGGAGTTTGATTTACTTCAGGTACTTGTGATGTTCTGAACTGAATTTCTGTCATTTCATTAAAAGCCGCATCGCTCATTTCTGCGATTTCAAGATTACGCGCATGAAAAGCGGTAACAACAGCGGGGCTACCGCCCGATTCCAAGTCAGTGGGCTCGGTTTTGACAGCAACAATGTCTTCAAAACGCTTTAGTTTCATTTAAAGAAGTCCTTTTGGCTTTTTCAGCCTTAGATGAAAATAGATAGCAAACACAAGGCCAACGTAATTGGTACATAACAGGTCGACCTACTGTTCTATTGACTGCAAATCAAGCAGTAAATAGACTTATATTTTTAGGGGAAAATCAATGAAATCACTAATTACGATAATTTTATTTCTGTCTATTCAATCCCAAGCCTCAGTTCAGAAATTAGTTTGGGGTATCGACAATGAACTTTATTATCATAATCGAGTAGCAAAAGAATTTTCAGAAAAGATCAAGAAATTGACTAGCGGAGAGGTCGAAGTAGAAATCGAAAACTACTCTGAACGTGAAATTAAATCCTCGACGATGGATTTGATAAAATCTGGACGTTTTCAAATTGCCCAAGGAACCACGCAAGAGTTTACCAGAACAGTTCCAGAGCTAGATATTTGGAATTTTCCATTTTTATTTGAGTCGTTTGAGCACGCTGAAAAATATATTAAAAGTGACTCGTCTCAAAAAATAATTCAAAAGTTAAACCAACTACCTTATATGCAGGCTGTAGACTATAGCTTTTCAGGGGGACCAGTATATATATTTAGCAAAGAAAAAATTAATTCGTTTTCTGAGCTAGCAAATCAAGAGCTTTCACTTATTGGTGATTCGAATTTTTACGAAGATTTTTTGAGAACAGATAAGATCGGTAAAAAATTAGAGGGAAATATCAAATTGCATGGTCAAGGTGAAGTCTTAGCAGCCGGAGCAGATACGATTTTTGCCAGAGATGATGCAAATAAAATTTGGATTAATAAAACGAACCACAGAGTTATTTCTAGATTTGTATTTATAAGTAAAGAGGCTCTTGAAAAGATGGGGCCTAAAAACAAGAATATTGTGCTTGATGAATTGAAAAAATTGATGATCAAAGAAAGATCCTATTCGCGTGAAGGGGCTGAACTTGGCGAAAAAATTCTATTAAATCGTGGCGCTAAATTAAATGAATGGAATAGAACGCAAAAATTAGCTGAGCTAAAGCGTTGGGAAGATAAAGTTAATCTTTATAAGAAGAATTATCTGTCTGAGTTAAAGTATGTTGATTCTATCAACCCCAAAAAGCCATTAATATTTAGTAATGAAAAATAAGGCTTAGCTTACTTTAACTTAAGGCTTTTTTGATCTACTTTGATTTGCTGAATGTAATTTAATTCAGAACTAATAACACTCGGAAGCTCTTTAAAAATATTTGAAAAGAGCTCTTTAGATTTGTCCCAATCTTCTTGTTTCCAAACATATATTTTAGCATTTGAGCTGTTCATTTGATTTAGTTGCGATTCTCTGCGCTGATATATAAAGTTTCGCTCGGTCGCTGCAAAATTTTTTAGATCACTCAAAAAAGATTTCTGATCTTTAGTTGATAATTGAGACAGTTTTTGTTTTTTCATGAACAAGACACTAGTTATCACCCTGTGCTTAGAAATACTAAGAACGAAATTTTCTTTACCTTTTAAGTTCATAAAATCGTCGAAACTATCGATTTCGCCGTAATCATTTTGATGAGGAATATAATTGAGCATGGGAATGGCATTGATTCCTAAAGGTAAAAAATATTTTTTTGTGTATCCGGATTCACTATTAAACGTGTAGAACTTCTTGTCTTTCACATCAGAAATAGTATTGACCTGTTTGGGGCCATAAATATAGACGAACCCCCCTGTCAAAATGTAATCGATGGGAACGATGTTAGAGCTATCAATCAGCGAAAGATGTTTCTCGCTATTCTGAGATTGTAAATAGGTTTCAAGCTCGATGTCGTTTCGAAAGATAAATGGCAGCCTGTGTACTAATAAGGCCGGAGACTCTTTTTCAAATGTTTCAGTTTCGAATTGATTGATATCAATGTTTTTTTGTTTTTCGGCGGCTATGTCTGATTTCATGTAATCGGTAACTTTATAACTAACAATTTTAATACGAATACGCCCTGAATATTTTTGTTCAGTTTCTTTTTTAAATTTTTTAAGCAGAGGTAAATAATAGCGCATTTTTTCATCGTACCCCCAAACAATATTTGTTTCAGCCTGGGTGCTGATAGAAAGGGTAGCAGAAATAAAAAAAAGAAATTTTTTTATCTTTAGATTTAAAAATTTTTTGAAAAACATTTTAAAGTTATTACCTATACAAGTCTAACTAGTTTAAGTTTATCGAGTCAACTGGGCCTATTTTGCTATTCTTTAACTATCGACAAACCGTGCCCTTTTTCGTTACCGAACTTTGGCCTAGGCCAGGCTAGTTTGCGTAAACGGAAATGACGTAGCAAGTTCTGTAGTTAAAAATAAAAAGAATGAGAATTAAATTCTGGGGAGTACGAGGTTCTTTACCGAGTTCTCTATCACCACGAGAGTGGGCTAAACATATTGAAGATTTAATGAATCAATTCTTCGACCAAGGCTTTCAGAAAAAAGCGGATATCGAAAGATTTTTGCAAACTCGCTCTGTTGCGGGCGTTGGTGGTTTTGGTACAGCTACTTCTTGTGTCGAAGTCTTTGGAAAAAATTGTTCGTTGATTATAGATGGCGGTAGTGGTTTGCGAAACTTAAGTGATCATCTTGCAAAACAAATTCAGTTTGATCTGCCGACTGAATTCCACATTTTAATGACGCATTTTCATTTCGATCACATATTAGGGCTTCCATTCTTTGCCCCACATTTTTCAAAGGGAAAGAAAATTAATTACTATCTTGTTCAAGATGAAGGTGAAAAAGTAATTCGCGATATGTTTAAAAAGCCTATTTTCCCGGTTAGATTTGAACACCTCGAGGCGCAAGTCATTTTTCATAAGCTTCAACCCTACAAAAAACAACAGATCAATGGTTTTGAGGTTACTCCATTTTTAATGGATCATCCTGACCCCTGTTATGGCTTTCGAGTCGAGCACGACGGAAAAGTATACGCTCATGCTGTAGATAATGAAGCTATTCGTACCACGAAAGCTCAGTTGGGTATAGATGCGGGACTTTTTGAAAATGCCAACCTCATGTTTTTTGATGCTCAATATGACGAATCTGATATGCCGGTGAAGAAGGGTTGGGGTCATGGAACTTGTGATCGAGGTTTTGAAATTGCTCGTCATTTTGGTGTTCAACAAATTCTTTTTGCTCACCATGATCCTTCTTTTTCTATTGAGGATATTGGCGTTCAAAAGAAAAAGGCCGAAATAAGCTTCAAAAAGCAATTTTCAGATGTAAAAGTTCGATGGGATTTTGCCGTCGAAGGCCAAGAAATAGAAATCTAAGAATAGAAATCTAAGAATAGAAATCTAAAGCCACCGCAATTCTAGTTTTTGAGCCGCGGTTTTTAAGAACAGAGTGATACAAAAAACTGGGAAACATGACTATGTCACCGGATTGAGGTGTCCATGTGATATCTTTTAATCCCAAGGCATTTTGAAATTCAGTTCGGTATCCACGATTGGCGTTCATTCTGGGATCGTGTAAAACTAAATCTCCACCCTCTTCGGCTTGAAAATAGAAAACCAACGATATGGCAGAATTGGCATGATTATGAGTTGGCATGGTGTAGTTGGGCCCCGACCCGCAAAGCCAAGCTCGGTAAGAAATAAGTAAATCAAAACAATTCTGACCAAAATTTTCGATCACTAATCGTTTAGCTTCATTTTCTAAGAGTCGAAGTTCTGAAGAATCTTTTTTGTCTGTGAAAAGACTGTATCCATCATATTCAGGTGCTAAGTTTGCAAAATCAAAATGAACAGAAAAAAAATTAACAAGTAGTGTTCGAAACTGCTCATCCATTTTAAAAACCCAGAACGGTGTTTTAAAAAGGTTTTTAGTTTCTACGAGTTGAGATTTCATGGCTTAAGGTAAACCAATACATTGACTAGAGCAAGAGCTAACGATTTTCTCAAATTGAGACGATATGTAAAACCTGCCGATTCGCTTATTAAAAGCCCGTTTTATGCCGATAAGAAGATATGCATTTGAATGTATTGGTGGGGTTGCTATTCGGTGTAACGTTTTATTTCAATATTGATTCAGCAAGCCAGCTTTTTATGTATCCAATATGGAATCAGACTTTTTTGTGGTTAGCGATTTTTTTGTGCGTGGTCTCAGTTTTATTGTGTTCATACAAAAAAAGAAAATTATCTAGCATGGCTTTATTTGCGTCTTTAGGATTGGGTTTTTTTGCCAGTCAGCCTTTTAATGAAGTTGATCAGCTTTTTTATAAACAGCTCGATATTATTCAAACCAATAATCAAACTGTTTCATTGGCTAAGCGAATTGATATCTGTGAACATGTTTCAGAAGATTATAAAAATTTAACCGGACAAATGCTTTTAAAGTTAGAAAAAGCCTGTTCAAAAGCTGTTTTAAGACTATCTTTGAATTCTTCTTACGCATTAAATCAAGCATTCAATTGGGCTTATACCGAATACGCAAAAAAGCCACGTGATGTACAAGCAGAGACCTTGGCTTGTCTTTATGCCGAAACAGATCAGAAAGAGTTCGCCGTTCAATTGTCTGAAAAGCATCAATTCGAAGAAATGACGGGGCGTTTGAAAAAGACAGGGCGTTGTCGTGATTTTGTAAATCGAAATGTCGCTAGCGCTCAAGAGTGAACTATTTCTTAAAAACGAGCTCGGTTTTTTTATCTGTTCCGTGCAAGATGACTTCTTGTAATTCTGTACCTTCAGGCCAGTTAAAATCTTCTTCAGGCCAAGTGTGTTGATAATGCTTCATCAGTTGAACCCAAATCGGAACGGCCCCGCTGGCACCAGTTAAGCGGCTGGAAAGACTTTGATCATAACCTAACCAAACAACACTTGTTTGAAATGGTGTAAATCCAGAAAACCAGGCGTCTTTATTATCGGATGTGGTGCCGGTCTTTCCAGCTGACGGAGCTGTCCAACCAAAAGCAGATGATGCCTTTGCCGTTCCGGATCTTAAAGTTTCTTTCATCATTCCGACTAAAACAGCCGTATCGATTTCGCTAATGCGATTTTCTTTTTTTGGACTGAATTCATAGGCGATGTGTTGGTCGCGGTCTGTGATTTTTTCGATAAAAGATGAAGTCGTGAAAGAACCGAAGTTTGCTAATGTACGATAGCTATCTAAGATTTCAAGTGGGTAGTGTTCTGTCGCTCCTAAGCTGGTCGAAGGGGTGCTTTCCATTTGTGAAGTGAAACCGATTTTGTGAACGAGTTCGATCACTTTATCAAGGCCAACCTTCTGGGCCACTTGAGCTGTAGGAGAATTTAAACTTTCTTTCAAAGCAAAATAGAATGGAATTTCACCGTTGAACGTTTTCTCATAGTTCGTGGGCGACCAAGATTTTTTATCATATTTCCATTCGAATTTTTGATCATTAATAACGGTTAGTGGAGTTATATTTTTTTCTTCAGGAAAGCCATTTATTAATGCTGACAAATACACAAAAGGTTTTACTAAAGACCCAATTTGCCTGTGCCCATCAAGCGCACGATTAAATTGAGTTTGTCGATAGCTTTGGCCGCCGACAAAAACATTGACTAAGCCTGTTGAATTTTCTGATGACACGACAAGGCCTTCTAAACGAAATCCTTTTTCTTTGTTGGCCTTGATATTCTTTCTTTGATTTTCAAGTTCATTGATGTGGTTTTGCAGAGCTTTCTGAGCAAGTGCTTGTGCTTCGAGATCTAAGCTTGTTTCAATTCTTGCACCTTCGCTTGATATTCCTAACGTTTGCATTTGCTTGCGAACGGCATCAAAGAAGTAAGGGGCCGTTTCAACGGCCTTAAGCGGGTTTGGTGGAGGCATTGGCAAAGCAGAAGCTTTTTGGAATTCGGCCTCGTTGATTAAATTTAAACCTTTCATTTTAGTTAGAACTAAATTTCTGCGGCTGGTTGCTTTATCGGCTTTCTTCCAAGGATTATTCAGAGCGGGATTGTTGATGATTGCTGCAAGTAAAGCGCACTCATGCAATTCTAAATTTTGTAAAGGTTTGTTGAAATAAACCGTTGAGGCGGCACCAAAGCCTCGAACTTGGAAGGCTCCGGTTTGCCCCATGTAGATGATATTTAAATAAGTTTCTAAAATTTCATCTTTTGTCCATTCTGACTCTACACGAGTAGCAAGATAAAATTCTTTTAACTTTCTTTTTAAAGTTTTTTCGGGCGTTAAGAAATAATTCTTAACTAACTGTTGAGTGATCGTACTTCCGCCCTGAGCCGCGCGCATTTTAATAATATTTTTAATAAGCGCGCGAGCCAAACCCGTATAACTGACTCCGCCGTGATCTAAAAAGTCATTGTCTTCGATAGCCATGACCGCATTAAGGCAATTGACTGGAATATCAGAAATTTTGTGCTCATTTTGCATGACTGGCTCTGTGCCACGATACTGAGCTACTAAAATGGGATCCAAAGAAACTTTCCATGATTGTTGGTAGGGCTGATCCTTGAAAACCGCTTTTATTTTGGCGTTTTCATCGACAATGACCAATGCGCTTTCATTGTCATGCGTGATCCATTGCCAGCAAAATGAATTTTCAGATAACGGAGGATTTGCGTGAACCAAGCCTTGGCATTCAGCTGCGTTCAATTTTTTAGCATCTCCTACTAGAATATTTTGTGATATGTCGCGAGTTCGGTAGTTCTGCTGCTGCAGAGCCTTTGAAAAAGCAGATTCATCCCAAATTTGTCCCGGTAAAAAAGAAGGTCCTCGTGCGTAATATCGCGTTGACGCAGTCAAATCTCGAGAAGAAAGTTTCTTTTGCGCATCAGTATCGACACCGAAAGACCAATCAAAGCCATAGGCCTTTGTGGAAAAGGCTATCGCAGCCAATAATACGGCGCTCAATATCAATGGTGTTTGAGTCTTTTTGCGAGGAAGAAAACTTGTCAAGGTAGCACAAATGGTCTTTAATTGAGAGCAAATAAGGGGCATGTAAACATACAATGACGAAGCTCACTACAAGTCAAATACAAAGACTCGCCGAAAAAATCTTAAATCATTGGAAATCGCAAAACTTGATCACTTTGAAAGTCGACGAAAAAACAGTTCTAACTACGATGGTAAATGCGATGTTGGGGGAACTGCAAAAAGAAGAACAAATCGAAATCGATGTGAAAGCTTTGATGGATCAAATGGAACGTCAACACGAAGGTGAATTTCAACGTCACAAAATGTTTCCGATGCTGAAGCAAAAGTTGGCTAAAGAAAGAAAAGTGATCTTATGATTTTATCAGAAGAAAGACAGACGCACTGGGCCCATATTGTGACTGATAAAGTTTGGGGAGACGACATCGTAGATTTTTCTGATGACGATCAGGCCTTACGAATCGCAAAAAAGGCTATTGTTGAATTTGTTAAAGAAGATATGGCTATAGACCAAAGCGCTCGCGAAAAAGTGGCGTCTTTAAAGCGCGGGGTCGTTGAAGGCACCCGCGAATGGGAAATTTTGTATAAAAAGTATTACGAAGAGGAAAAGAATCGTTATGGCAAATAAGAAGAAGGCGAAAAAACCTGCCTCAAAAAAAACTGTTACAAAAAAAGTGGCCGCAAAGAAGCCGGCTGTTAAAAAATCTAAACCAGCTACGAAAAAAGCTGTTGGAAATAAAAATAAAATTAAAGCCGTAAAAAAAACGGCGGTTAATAAAAAAATTGCTAAAAAAGCTGCCCCAAAGAAGATCGTTAAAAAATCAAAGCAAACTAACCCAATCAAATCGGCTCTTCCGATCTCTGCAAAAAATTATTCAAACGTGATTACTCCTCTTGGAGATCGTTTGGTTGTTCGAGTGGCTAGTAGCGAACGAATCACTGCGGGTGGGCTTATTATTCCAGACACTGTGTCAGATGCGGTTGGTTTCTTAAAGGCTACTGTCTTGGCTGTCGGTCGAGGAACTCAAAATAAAAAAGGTTTTGTAAAAACGATGGACGTTCAAGTTGGCGATTCAGTTTTATTTTCGCAGTATGCTGGAACGAAAGTTCAATTTAATGAAGAAGAATTACAAATCATTCACGAAACTGATGTGATGGGCATCGTTCAAAAATAGGAAAAAGGAAATATATGCGTCTGTTAAATTGTCTTATCGCTTTAGTGATCGTGCAAACAGTGGCTGTACATAAAGCTCAAGCCACTTCGATTGATTGGTCGGGTGGGTATCGTATAGAATACAATGAAGTTGATCGCCCAACATTGGGCCCTGATGAAAACAAAAAGCGTAAAGCCTACGCTTTGAACTATCTTTATTTGACTCCAAAAATCGTTGCATCTGATGGTATAAATATCGTTGGTCGATTTGATATTTTTTCAAATAACCTAAATGCTTATAAAAATTCGCAATTAGGCAGTGTTTTCGGAAACGGCCTAAGTGCAGGAACGACGGCGGCAAACGGAACGAATGTTAATTCTGAAACTCAAGATGCGTCTTTGTTACGTGTGAGCCAACTTTACCTAACTGTGAATCAAGAAAACGCTTTGTTCTTGGCCGGTCGCGCGCCTTTAGAATTTGGTTTAGGCATCACGCATAACGCGGGAACAAATCCATTTGATCACTGGTATGATAATCGTGATTTAGTGGCGTATCGTTTTATCGTCGATAATGTTTCATTCATGCCTGTATTCGCAAAAGTTTCTCAACAAGATTTTGGCCAAGGCACTATTACTACGGATCAAATTTTTGTTTTCGAGTACGATAACAAAGATAATGGCGCTAAAGCTGGATTGTTTTACCAAGTTCGTAACAGCAGTTTTGGTTCGAATGACTCTGCGACTTTGATTCCAGCCATTCCGGGCGCATCTTCGGTTACAAGTTCTTGGTCGACAAAAACCGTGAATTTGTACTTCGGTCGTTCTTGGGAGGCTTTTCAGTTTAAATTAGAAGCCAGTTTCTTGACGGGTGACACGGGTATTGTCAGCACTTCAAATGAAGCGATCAAATACAACGCCTATGCAATCGCTGCTGATGTTTTATTTCCAGCAAAAGATCAAGATAAATGGGAGTTCGGAACAAAATTCGGTACTGCAAGTGGCGATAATCCAACGACGACAGGAACCATCGAAGGCTATCAGATGGATCGAAACTATGATGTAGCCATGCTTTTGTTCAATCATCGCATGGGACAACGTGATTTCTTAACAACAAATATCACCCATCCTGATGGTTCTTTAAATGTTGGAAATTCTGCAGATGACGAATCCATCGGAAATGCGATTTACGTTGCTCCTTCTGCCAAATACCTGTGGTCAGATAAGTTAGATCTAAAAACGACATTGATTTATGCTCAGCTGGCAACGACTCCAACAACTTCGGTTGACGCAAGCAAGAATTTAGGTACAGAATTAGATATCGAGTTGAATTACAAACCACGCGAACGCGTGATTTGGTCAAATCAATTCGGTGTGTTGTTTCCGGGAGACGCTTGGAAAGACGGAGCGTCGAACTTAGACAACAAGATCAACTATGGATTTTCAACGAAAGCCGCCATCACCTTTTGATTACAACGTGATAGCAGCATGTACGACAACTTAGAATCAGCTCGACGCATTTTACGGCGGTGGTGAGCAGGGCCGGGGGAAGGAAACTTCCCCCGGATTTTTTTTAAATAAAGATAAATCCTGCGTTGCTGCTTCGTCGGCGTACTCGCGTACGCTCTCCTCATTGCGCCTTGGCTTTATCTTTAACTAAAAAAACCAGCTCGTCGTGAGCTGGTGGAGGAACACTTTTTTTGTTTCGAACAGAAGTGAACTATTTAAAGTTTACACCTGTGCGGTTAACCGTGCGGTTAGTTGACGGAGTTCCAAAGTTAACTCCGCTTAAACCGTTTGAGCTATCAGTAATCGTATTGCCATTGCTGATAGTTGCATTGCCGTTACGGCCTCCGCGTCCGCTTGAAGTCGTACCATTCAATGTTGTAGATACCGATGAAGTTCCATTTAAGTTAAGTGCAGATAGACCAGTGAAACGACCGATCGCGCTTTGTAAATCGGGAACATACGAAGTCGTAACGTAGTTCCAAGTAGTCGAGTCATTCACTGAGCCTAAGCTTTCACGTAAAGTTGCGTAAACTGAATTTGCATCTTGGCGGAAAGATTGGTCTGCGCGCATAGCTTGATCACGAGTTTGTAGTTCTTCAGAGGTGCGGCGTTGAGCTTTGAACTGATCTGCTTGCTTGTAAAGCGCTTCAACCGAAGCTGCCTGAGCGATTTGTCCAAACTTAACCGAATCGATTGAATTCTTTTTCAAGAATTTGTAATCAGAAGGAACTGAACTCATCATTGAACTGATAGCTTCTAAAGCTGCTGTCTTACTTGCGCTGCCTTCGGCTCCATTCAAAGCACCTTTGAGGTCGCCGGCGATCAATTCGTTGTAGGCTTTAGTCACTGCAAATTGATCTACTTTTTTACGGCCCGTGTATGAGCGCATTAATGAAGTGAAGCGACTCATTTTGCAACCTAAGTCATCGTTACAGCGTTCAGAAATTTCTGAAGCTTTGTCTGCGAATACGTCGTTGCGCTCTTCTTTTTTCTCGCGCTCGGCTTCTTCCTTAGCTAGACGTTTTTCTTCTTTGGCTTCTTTTTTCTCTTCTCTTAGGCGACGGCTGCGTTCAAGCGGAGTTTCGTCTGCGTGTTCGTCAGCTTTGGCAGCCACTGGTTGCGCTTTTACTTCTGGAATTGAAGTCGCAACGGCTGGTTTTGCATTTAATACGGCCGCCATTTGTAATGCGATTTGTTCGTTGGCTTTTGAAATCACAACATAGCCATCGTCGTTACAAGTTTGGCAAATAATTTTGTATGTTTTTCCTTCGGTTTCATTTTTTTTCGGTGCAGGCTCAGTCGCTGCCGCAGCAGATGCTGGTGTTGCAACTGGAGTAGCTGCAACATTTGAAACCGCAGAAACAACTTTGGTTCCGTCCGCTCTGACCGTGATAGTCTCTGGCAACTTTTTTAAGTGGGCTGGCGCTGGAGGTCCAACAAAAGTAGAATCTGATTCGCCTGTGCCTTCAGTTGCTGCAGAAGCTTTGACTTCTTTTGCTGGCGCTGGTGCAGATTCAGATGGTGCTGCCTTTGCCGGAACTACTTTAACAACAGTGGCTTTTGCTACTGACGCGTTTTCAGCATTAATTAATGGAGCATATTGGATTAGCAATTCTTTCTTTTTCTTAGCGCGGTCCTCGGGTTTAAGATTCGGTGTAGAGTCGAGTTGCTTTAATTTGTCTGCAAGCTCTTCTCCGGCTGTTGAAGATAATTCGAATTGCCCGTAGCTGTTTGATGAGACACTAAAGTAGTACTGACTACCTAAGGCCGCGATCATCAGCGTGGACAAAACCCACTTATTTGCTGTTTTTGAAAAAGGTTTCATAATTGCCTCCGTTTTTAAATGGATCATCCAGACCCATATTTTTTAGTTCGTTCAACAGGTATAAAAGCGAACCGAAGGCCAGATCTCATCTTGATTCGTCAGTATAAATCATTGAAATAATTGCCTTTTTTAGATTTCCAAACTGTCTCTGATTGAAATACCTGTGTAACTTCCATGCGTACAATAACGAGAAAATTCGTAATGATGAGTTATTTCAAATGGTTAGCTTTTTTGAACCCGGGTGTTTTGCCAAAAAGGTTGTGCCGAATAGGGCGCGCTTAGACTGGCTCATAAGAAGTTTATTTGTTATAAAAAGCGATATGAAAAATACAAAAACATTATTAAAAATCGTTCTTCTTTCAACTTTTTTATTCGGTTGTGCGACGGCCTCTTATCAGCCTGGATTGCGAACACAATCCGTCGCCGTTAAAGATTCGACACATCAAGAGGGTCGTTTTAAAGCAGCCCATGAGACCAATTTATTTTTTCAGTCTTGGAAACCATTAACCGGCCCGACCAAAGCTATTCTTATTATCGTTCATGGCTTAAAAGATCATAGTGGGCGTTATTCTGAAGTTGCACGCAAGCTTTCACAGAATGGGTATGGAGTTTACGCATTTGATTTACGCGGCCACGGAGACTCAGAAGGACGCCGGGTGTGGACTGATTCTTTCGATGATTACATTGCAGATCTTGAAATGTTTTATGAGTACATTCATAAACTAGAACCTCATCAACCTATTTATTTGTTTGGTCACAGCATGGGTGGGGCCATCGTGACAAGTTTTATTTTGAAGCATCAAAATCAGAACACGTACCCTGTTCAAGGTATGGTATTAAGTGCTC
>JACCDQ010485035.1_pt1 | contig 15724 bp, 18 predicted proteins | sample 7446031 | NCBI WGS metagenome assembly JACCDQ01 (sample SAMN15323442, study PRJNA562643) | freshwater metagenome | isolation source: river surface water | place: USA:Blue River Watershed | collected 2017-08-17
CGCGCTTAAAAAGCGCTTCGTCAAAGTAACTGGTAACTGGTAGTTGGGCTTGCGCCTGCTGCAGTTGAAGACTTAAATCAGACATGGGTGACCTGACCTAAAGACTCCCCACAGGGAGGTAAGTGGACAAAAATAAATCGGCCCGAAGGTCGATTGAAGGATGCCCATTGTACCCAAGGGGGGTAACTTTGCCCTGCATGCAGCCTAAAATGGAGGGCTATTTGACCCACCTCAAACGGATATCCGCTCACCATGCCCAAGGCCAAAACCACCCTAAGCGGCGCAGACACTGCGCCCGTCAGCTATGAGGCTGCTTTGAAAGAGCTAGAGGCCTTGGTTCAGAACATGGAGTCAGGCCAGTTGCCTTTGGCTGATTTGTTGGCGGGTTACCAACGTGGCGCTGAACTTTTGGGTTACTGCCGTGCGCAACTGGATGCGGTGGAGCAACAAATCAAAGTGCTCGACAACGGGGCTTTGAAAGCTTGGACACCGACGTGAACGCCACGATGAAGCCTGCCTTGACCACTGCTGAACTAGACCAATGGAGCAATCACTGGCTTGCTGTGGTTGAAAACGCGTTGTCGCGTTGGATCAGTCCCAAAGCGCCTGCTGGCTTAGGCGATGCGATGCGCTACGCCGTGCTCGACGGTGGCAAGCGTTTGCGTCCGTTGTTGGTGTTGGCCGCGCGCGAGGCGATTGCTCATGGCATCACAGACGCAACCCTGGATGAAGCGGCCTTGCGTGCCGCTTGTGCGGTGGAGTTGATTCATGCGTATTCGTTGGTGCACGACGACATGCCTTGCATGGACAACGACGTGTTGCGCCGTGGCAAGCCCACGGTGCATGTGCAGTTTGGCGAGGCTCAGGCTTTGTTGGCAGGGGATGCTTTGCAAGCGCTGGCTTTTGAGTTCCTCACGCCTGAAGCGTCCGCCATTCCTGATCGCGTGCAGGCACGTTTGTGCCGTTTGCTGGCGACTTCGGCAGGGCATGCAGGCATGGCCGGTGGTCAAGCGATTGATTTGGCCAGTGTGGGCGTTGCTTTGACGCAAGACCAACTCCGCCAGATGCATCGTCTGAAAACAGGTGCGTTGCTCGAAGGTAGCGTCATGATGGGAGCGGCCTGTGGGGAAACCACTCCGCAAGCATTGAGCGGCTTGCAGCGCTATGGTCAGTCACTGGGTTTAGCCTTTCAGGTGGTAGACGACATTTTGGATGTCATCGCCGATTCAGCCACGCTTGGTAAAACCGCAGGCAAAGATGCGGCGAATGACAAACCCACCTACGTGTCGTTGTTGGGTTTGGAAGAAGCCAAGTCATATGCGCAGTCGTTGTTGCGAGAAGCCTTGGAGGCTTTGAACAGCACGGGCTTGACGCACACCCACACGCTCGCCGCTTTGGCCGAGCGCGTGGTGAACCGGAACACGTGAACACACATGCCTAATTTGTTGCAAACCATCAACTCACCCGCTGACTTGCGGGCTGTGCCGCGCCACCAGTTGCCTGCGCTGGCCGACGAGTTGCGCTCGTACCTGCTCAACAGCGTCGCTAAGACGGGGGGGCATCTCAGCTCCAACCTTGGGACGGTCGAGTTGACGGTGGCTTTGCACTATGTGTTCAACACACCGCACGATCGCATCGTCTGGGATGTGGGCCACCAAACCTACCCTCACAAAATTCTCACGGGCCGGCGTGACCAAATGCACACGCTGCGCCAACGTCACGGCCTGAGTGGTTTTCCGCGCCGCGATGAAAGCGAGTACGACGCTTTTGGCACGGCCCATTCGTCCACCAGTATTTCGGCAGCTTTGGGCATGGCCATTGCCGCGCAACAAAAAGGTGAACAACGACACGCCATTGCTGTGATTGGCGATGGGGCCATGACCGCGGGCATGGCCTTTGAGGCTTTGAACAATGGCGGTGTGTCGACGTCTAAGTTGCTCGTGATCTTGAACGACAACGACATGTCCATCAGCCCTCCTGTGGGGGCACTCAACCGTTACCTCGCGCAGTTGATGAGCGGCAAGTTTTACTCGGCGGCCAAAGAAGTGGGCAAGCAAGTGCTCAAAGGCGCGCCGCCTTTGTTTGAGTTGGCCAAGCGTTTTGAAGAGCATGCCAAAGGCATGGTGGTGCCTGCCACCTTGTTTGAAAAATTCGGCTTCAACTACATCGGCCCGATTGATGGGCACGACCTTGAGTCGCTCATTCCCACGCTGGAAAACATCAAGCACTTAGAAGGTCCACAGTTCTTACACGTGGTGACCAAAAAAGGCCAAGGCTATAAGTTGGCCGAGGCTGATCCTGTGGCTTACCACGGACCTGGCAAATTTGACCCTGCGGTGGGGTTGCAACCTGCTACATCAAGCAAAACCACGTTTACCCAAGTGTTTGGCAATTGGCTGTGCGATATGGCTGAGGCTGATCCGCTGTTGGTCGGGGTCACGCCTGCCATGCGTGAAGGCTCAGGCATGGTGGAGTTTCACCAACGCTTTCCTGAGCGGTATCACGACGTGGGCATTGCCGAGCAACACGCCGTCACGTTTGCTGCTGGTTTAGCTTGTGAGGGCGTCAAGCCCGTGGTCGCCATTTACTCCACCTTTTTGCAGCGTGCGTATGACCAAGTGATTCACGATGTGGCGTTGCAAAAGCTGCCCATGGTGCTGGCGCTGGACCGCGCGGGCATTGTCGGCGCGGATGGTGCCACACACGCTGGCTTGTATGACATTCCGTTCATGCGTTGCATCCCGAATGTGAGTGTGGCGTGCCCTGCTGATGAAAACGAATGCCGCCAGTTGCTAACCACGGCCTACCAGCAAGATCACTGTGTGGCGGTGCGTTACCCGCGTGGTGCCGGTGTGGGCGTGCCTATGCAACCAGGTTTGCAGGCCTTGCCGTTTGGTAAAGGTGAAGTGCGTCGTGAGGGTAAACGCATTGCCATCCTCGCGTTTGGCACATTGCTCTACCCAGCGCTGCAAGCGGGCGAAGCACTCAACGCCACAGTGGTGAACATGCGCTGGGCCAAGCCTCTGGATATCGAACTATTGACCAAGATTGCCGCGACACACGACGCCTTGGTCACAGTGGAAGAGGGCGCTGTCATGGGCGGCGCAGGTTCGGCCGTCCTCGAAGCTTTGCAGGACTTGCAACAACTCAAGCCTGTCTTGGTGTTAGGTGTTACAGATGCGTTTACCGAGCATGGCGATCCTGTCAAACTTTTGGCCGAGATGGGTTTGGATGCGTCCGGTATTCAAGCGTCTATCGAAAAACGTTTTTCAACGCTTTTGAACTAAGTTTTGATTGAAGTAATTTCACGGTCTCTGAAGAATTTTGAAAGATAAGTTCTTCGGGGGTAAACCCGTGCATCTTTGGGTATTTCCAACTGCATACAATGCGCCATCGTTTTGAGTTTCACGTCACAAACGTGTCGCCTCGAACGGTTTGTATCAACAAATCATGGGAGTCTTTCATGGACCGTCGTTCCGTTATTAAAAATGCAGGTATCGCTGGTGTCTTGGCTGCTGGTGCTGCCCCAGCTGTACACGCGCAAGCCGCTATTCGTTGGCGCTTGGCTTCGAGCTTTCCTAAATCGCTCGACACCATTCACGGCGCAGCTGATGTATTTGCTAAAGCTGTTAAAGCCATGTCGGGTGGCAAGTTCGAAATTTCGGTCCATGCTGCTGGCGAAATCATGCCTGCGTTTGGTGTGGTCGACGGTGTGCAACAAGGTTCGGTGGAAATGTGTCACACAGCCCCTTACTACTTCTTCGGCAAGGACGAAACCTTTGCTTTGGGTTGCGCCATTCCCTTCGGTCTGAATAGCCGTCAGATGACAGCTTGGATGTACGAAGGCAACGGCTTGAAGCTGATGCGCGAGTTCTACGCCAAGTACAACATTGTCAGCTTCCCTGGTGGCAACACAGGCGCTCAAATGGGTGGCTGGTTCCGCAAAGAAATCAAGTCTGTGAATGACTTGAAAGGTTTGAAGTTCCGTGTGGGTGGCTTTGCTGGCAAAGTGCTCGAGCGCATGGGCGTTATCCCTCAAAACATTCCAGGTGGCGATATTTACCCAGCTTTGGAAAAGGGCACGATCGACTCAGCTGAGTGGGTAGGTCCATACGATGACTTGAAACTGGGCTTCAGCAAGGTTGCGCCTTTCTACTACTACCCAGGTTTCTGGGAAGGTGGTCCTCAACTCGACTTCTTCATCAATGACAAGGCATTTGCCGCTCTGTCGCCGGAGAACAAAGCGATCGTTGAAGCGGCAGCCGCATTGGCACATACAGATATGCAAGCCAAGTACGACGCACGTAACCCAGCCGCTTTGAAACAGTTGGTGGGTTCTGGCACCAAGTTGCGCGAATTCCCCAAAGATGTGATGGCATTGGCGTTTAAAGAAGCCATGGCTTTCTATAACGAAGTTGCGGAAAAGAATCCCAACTTCAAGAAAGTCTATGCTGATTACTCCAAGTTCCGTGCAGACTCGAACCTGTGGTTCCAGTTCACAGAAGCTAAGTTCGACCAATTTATGCAAAAACAAAAGCTGTAATTCAGTTTTCTTGATCGAACAAAAAACCGCGCCTAGGCGCGGTTTTTTTTATGCTCGTTCTTTGAGTGTTTTAAAACTCTCGGAAGGCTGCAAGCTCTGTACTGAGGCGCTCGCATTCAGCTTGCACGTCTGGGCTGCTCACGTAAAAGACGGCAAATTTACCCATCAAGGTTCGTACATAAAAACGTGGTGCCATGAACCATTCGAGTCCACGGATTCGGATGAGCTTGGCATAGGCCAGCTCGTCGTAGGCCATGTGTTTGTCCCAAATCCAAGTTTGATGAATACCCTTGTGATCTAAGCGTGCGCGGCTGTGCATGACATGCCAAGTGGTCCAAGCGAGCAGGGCCCAACCCAACACAAACCAACCCGCCGCACGCAAACCATTCAAGCCCGTATCGCCCCCAAACTTGCCTTGTTGCCACAGGGTGAATAACCAATAACCAGAACCCACCAAAGTGGTCCATGTGATAGCTTGAAACCAACGTGAAAAGGCAGGCCCTTCAATGCCGTTGTCTGCAGAGGGATGAAACACAAAAGGTGCAGGACCTAGTGCTGTCGGTGTCGTTTGCTCAGGTGTGGTCATGGTGCGGGGATATATTGACAAGAAAAAACCCCTCAGGCGTACCGGAGGGGCTTGTGATGAAGAACCGTTTATTTTTTAAACAAATCTTCCATGCGTTTCTGTTCTTGAGCAGCGCTTTCACTCTCAGATGATTTGGCACCTTCGAGTTTGAGTTCAGCCTCTGGTGTTTCTTGCTCGGTTGGCATTTCAATCACCACACTGTCAAGGTCTACCTTTTCTTCTTTGTCCAAGAACATGGTGACGGTCTCGGGCACGAAGATCACGATCACGACCAAGACCAACTGCATGATCACCCAAGGAATTGCGCCCATGTAGATGTCGTTGGATTTGACGGGTTTCTCGATGCGACCTTCTTTGAACAAGGTATCGGCAATGCCGCGCAAGTAGAAGAGAGCAAAACCAAACGGTGGGTGCATGAAGCTGGTTTGCATGTTCACGCACAGCAGAACACCGAACCACACCATGTCGATGCCCATCTTCTCGGCCACTGGGCCGAGCATCGGCAAGATGATGAAGGCGATCTCAAAGAAGTCCAAGAAGAATGCCAAGAAGAAGATGAAGATGTTGACCACCACGAGGAAGCCGACTTGGCCGCCGGGCAAGCCAGTGAGCAAGTGCTCTACCCACTTGGCGCCGTCCACACCTTGGAACACCATCGAGAACACGCGTGAGCCGATCAAGATGAAGACCACCATGGCCGTCAGGCGCATGGTGCTGTGCATGGCTTCCCAGATCAAGGGTTTGTCTAAGCGGTTATGGATAGCAGCCAAGATCAAAGCGCCTACGCAACCCATGGCACCGGCTTCGGTGGGGGTTGCAATCGCGGTGTTGATACCGGGCAAACCACCCATGGAGCCCAACACGGCAAAGATCAAGAAAGCCGATGGGATGATGCCGCGCAAGCACTTCATCCACAAATGGAAACCGTCCGCTGTGCGGGCCTCTTTTGGGATGCCTGGTACATGGTCAGGCTTGATCCATCCCAGTGCAAAGGTATAGAGCGCAAAAATGCCTACTTGCAGCATGGAGGGGCCCCATGCGCCTTTGTACATATCACCGACAGAGCGGCCGAGTTGGTCAGCCATCACCACCAACACGAGCGAAGGTGGCACGAGCTGGGTGATGGTGCCAGATGCGGCTAGCACGCCTGTGGCGTAGCGCATGTTGTAGCCATAGCGGATCATCACAGGCAGTGAGATCAAGGCCATGGCAATCACTTGGCCTGCCACCGTACCGGTGATGGCGCCCAAGATGAAGCCCACGATGATGACCGAGTAGCCCAAGCCACCGCGCACGGTGCCAAAGAGCTGGCCCATGGAGTCGAGCATGTCTTCTGCGAGGCCACACTTTTCAAGAATGGCACCCATGAAGGTGAAGAAGGGGATGGCCAGCAACAAGTCATTGCTGAGGATGCCAAAAATGTTCAACGGCAGGTTGGACATGAAGCTCACGGGGAACCAGTCCATGCTGATGGCGAAGAGGCCACAAGCCAAGCCCAAAAACGCCAGCGAGAACGCGACGGGGAAGCCAATCAGCATCGTCAGCACAAGGCCAGCGAACATGATGGGTGCGAAGTTTTCCATTTGCATGATCGTGATTCCTTATTGCACGGGCTTTTCGTAGTGCGTGTCCATTTCGAACTTGCCTTGCAAGTAAGACACGCGCTTGATGATTTCGCTCAAACCTTGCAGGAACATCCAGCCAAAGCCCAAGGGGAGAAGAAGCATGGCAGGCCAGCGGATCAATCCACCTGCGTTGCTCGACATTTCGCCGGTGACGAACATTTTGACGAACAGCGGAAAGCTCAGCCATGCCAACATGCCCATGACGGGTAGCAAGAACACGATCAAGCCAAACAAGTCCACGTACACAGGGCCATTGCCTGTGAGCTTGCCGTAGAGCAAGTCGACGCGCACGTGTTCGTTCAGTTTGAGCACCAAAGGTGCGCCCAACATGACGGTGGCAGCGAATAAGTACCACTGAATTTCGAGCCAGCCGTTTGAACTGATGTCAAAGCCGTAGCGGATGAATGCATTGCCAGCCGAGATGACGGCAGCCGCCAATACGCCGAATGCAGCGATGTGACCAAATTGCTCACTGATGCGATCAACGCCTAATGCAAATTTAAGAAGTTTTGACACTGAGTGCCTCCATTTTTTGCCAACCTACGATGGTACCAAGACTCGGCCTTTTTCGAATGTGCCGGAGTTGAAGTTTTAGGAAGGGTTTTGAAATAAGTTCACGCACGTGCATGCGCTTTTTTGGTGCGTTTGAATGTCCACCACGGCAGCTGTTGCCTGAGGGATTGAACTTCGCCACAGTGATGTGGTTCATATCCTGCGAGTGATTGAAGGAGATGCAGCCACGACGGGCTTTGCAGCAGTTGACGAAGCGCTTGGGTAGCCGGTGTGTCTAAAGCGGACTTGAGGCAGACCAAATGAAACTGCTCATGGATCAGTGGCACAAAACCCAAATTACGTGCTCTGGCTGTACTTTCAATGCCCAGTCCTACATCACAGCGACCAGATGCAATCGCTTCGGCCAAGGCTGTGTGCGAGGGCTCTTCATCAGGCGAGTTGTTTAAATCTTGAGGCGTGAAATGCGCTTGTGCGAGTAGGTCGTCAAGCAATACGCGTGTGCCAGTGCCTGGGCTGCGTTGCACAAAGCGCGCTTGTGTATGAACCACATCAGCCAAACTATGAAGCTGCTGGGGATTACCTGTCGCAGTGATGAGACCTTGAGTTCGTGTTGCAAAGCCAATGATTTTGTGCAGACCTGGTTGCAACAGGTGTTGGTATGCCTGTGCTGTCTGCGAATGCGGGTTGGGTTGGGTTTGTGTGTGAAAACCGGCCAATGTGCAGCGCCCCTCGTTGAGGGCTCGAATGGCATCGACACTGCCACAAAAGCGAATGTCTAAATGCAAACCCTCGGTGGCTGCATGTTCTCGTAGGCGGGGCAGGGCATCGTCATGACTGGCATACAGCGTGAGCACATGGGCGTCTGGGTCAAACGCGACTGCAAAGGTGCGCTCTAAGTCGGCGCGCAAGGCTTCTAACTGTGGCGCCAAGCGCGCTTGGGTTTGACGTTCTGCCCACATGAGTTTGTCGCCAAATTCGGTGAGTTTGGCCGATTGACCTTTTTCCCAAATGATGAGTTCATGGCCCAGCACATCTTCCCAGCGCTTGAGTTCTCCCCAAACATGGCGGTAAGACAAATTGAGTTCACGTGCAGCGGCAGAAATAGATCCATGCTGTGCAACGGCCTGCAATAAATCCATCAAAGGGTGGCGTAGCAAAGCCCCTTCTGCAACAGTCGGGAGGGCGTTGTCGTCGCGGTGGCTGAGGGTGTAGTGGAGGCTGATGCTATGCACGGCGTTACATATGGTGGGGGTTTGGGGAGCTCAGTACGATAACTGAAGTTTCGATTGTTTTATGACGACATTGACAGATACCGCGCTCACATCGCTTCGCCTCCTGACAGAGTTTGACCCGTTGCTTTGGTCTATCGTTGGCCGCTCACTGTGGGTCAGCATTCTCGCGACTGCTTTGGCTTGTGGTTTGGGCTTGATGCTGGGCGCATGGCTGGGCGTTGCGCGATTTGTTGGCCGCGACGTGTTGTTGACGGTGCTCAATACCTTGTTGGCCTTGCCTTCGGTTGTGGTGGGCTTGGTGGTGTATTTGCTGTTGTCGCGCACGGGGCCATTGGGTCATTTGGGATGGCTGTTCAGCCTCAAGGCCATGGTGCTGGCGCAAACGGTGTTAGTGCTCCCTGTCGTCACTGCCTTGACTCGCCAGTGTGTGGAAGATGCCGAACGCAGTCACGGTGAGCAATGGCAGTCCTTGGGCGCCCAACCGTGGTTGCGCAGTGTGTTGCTGGCGTGGGACGAGCGCTACGCTTTGCTGACTGTGTTGATCGCCGCGTTTGGTCGTGCCATTTCTGAAGTGGGTGCGGTGATGGTGGTGGGCGGCAATATCGAAGGGTTTACCCGTGTGATGACCACGGCGATTGCCTTGGAAACCAGCAAAGGTGATTTGCCTTTGGCGTTGGCGTTGGGTTTGGTACTGATGAGTGTGGTGCTCCTACTCAATGTCTGTATTTCTGTCCTGCGTCGTTGGCGGCAACGGATTGATGGAGCAGGGGCTGACCCTGTGCAAGGGGTCTTGCTATGAGCCCCGTATTGCGCTTAGAGGATGTGTCGGTGCAATTCAACACCCATGTGGCTTTGCAGGGTGTGAATCTGCGGATGCTGGCGGGCGAACGTGTGGCTTTGGTGGGGGCAAATGGCAGCGGTAAAAGCACCTTGTTGCGTGTGGCGCATGCTTTGTTGCCCGTCTCACAGGGGCAGGTGAGCGTGGCCCCTGAGGTACGGCAGGCGATGGTGTTTCAGCGTCCACACATGATGCGGGCTTCTGTGTTGAAGTTTGTCGTCTGGGGTTTGTGGCTGCAAGGTGTGGCATGGCGTGAAGCGCCTGAACGTGCCATGCAAGCGCTAGAACGCGTTGGCTTGCAAGACATGTCTGAACGCTCAGCACGCACGTTGTCGGGTGGTCAGCAGCAGCGCTTGGCATTGGCCCGTGCGTGGGCATTGAACCCCAACTTTGTATTGCTAGACGAGCCAACATCCAGCTTAGACCCACATGCCAAGCGCGAGGTGGAAAAGTTGTTGACCGATTGGGTGGCCACCTCACAGGTGAGCTTGCTGTTCAGCAGTCACAACTTAGGCCAAGTCAAACGCTTGGCCACGCGTGTGGTGTATCTGGAGGCGGGACAAATCTTGGCCGATTTGCCAGCGGATGAGTTTTTCAATCGACCTTTGGGTGAGACGCACCCCGAGGCCCATTTGTTTTTAAAAGGAGAGTTGGGATGACGACACGTCGCACACATGTATTTTCTTTGGTCGCTCTATTGGCTGTGGTTGTGAGCTTAGGTAGCAACCTGGCACACGCACAGGCGCCCAGTATCGTGATGGCCTCTACCACCTCGACCGAGCAGTCAGGGCTGTTTTCGCATTTGTTACCTGCGTTCAAACAAGCCTCTGGCATCGACATCAAGGTGGTGGCCTTGGGTACGGGGCAAGCCTTGGACACAGGCCGCCGTGGGGATGCGGATGTGCTGTTTGTGCATGACCAAACTGCTGAAGAAAAATTTGTGGCCGAAGGCTTTGGCGTGAAGCGCTATCCCGTGATGTACAACGACTTTGTGTTGATTGGCCCTGCCAATGACCCCGCCAAAGTGCGTGGCAAAGACATCGTGTCTGCTTTGCAAAAAGTGGCGAACACCCAAGCTGGCTTTGTGTCGCGTGGTGACAAGAGCGGCACACATGCAGCCGAGTTACGTTATTGGAAACAAGCCGGTTTAGACAACAAAGGCGCAGGCTACAAAGAATGTGGTTGCGGCATGGGGCCCGCGCTGAACATTGCTTCTTCTACCGGTGCCTATGCGTTGACAGACCGTGGTACCTGGTTGAACTTCAAAAACCGTCAAGACTTGCAAGTCTTGGTGGAAGGTGACAACCGCTTGTTCAATCAATACGGCGTGATGGTGGTCAACCCCGCCAAGCACCCCCATGTCAAAGTTGACTTGGCACAAAAGTTTGTGGACTGGGTGGTGTCGCCCTCAGGCCAAGCCAGTATCAATGGCTACAAGATTGGCGGCGAACAGCTGTTCTTTGCCAACGCCAATAAATAAACCGAAGTCTTGCGGCTAGGATTCAGGCATGAGTCTCGAATCCTTAGCCAACATGCCCCTCACCGATGGGCCGAGTGCGCAGGCTTTTTTTGCCAGTGCGCAAGCGTATGCCGCGCAATGTGGTGTGCGTTTGCGTACGCCACCGCCGGAGCCGACAAGCTGCTGTGGGCGTGGCTGCAATGGGTGTGTGTGGGAAGGTTTTTTTGCCGCAACCATGTTTTGGCGCGAAGACGCGTTCATCGCGTTGCGTCAAGCGGCTGACCATTGACGGTCAAGCCTTGTGCGGACAGCTGCTGGGCTTTGTGCTGGCGAATGCCAGAAACGCGTTGCATCAAATCAGACCAGTCTTTGAAGGGGCTTTGCCCGCGCGCTTTCAACACCTTGGCGCTCAACGCTGGCCCCATGCCTTTGAGGCTATCCAATTCGGCTTCGTTCGCTTGGTTGATGTCAAGTGCGAGGGCCGTGTTGCAGCACAGCAGCACAGCAACACCACACCATAAGCCGCGCTTGAGATAAGTCACCACCCCTGTGAACATCGTGCAATCACCGAAGTTGTTTTGCAGGGTGTTCATGGGTGAGCGCTTATTGGTTTAACGTGGCCATGTATTGCGTGACGCCAGTTTGAACATCGGCAAACTGGTGGTCACAGCCGCTGGCACGTAGGTTGGTCAGGTCGGCCTGTGTGTAGCACTGGTACTTGCCGCGCAGCGCGTCGGGGAAGGGCACGTATTCAATCAAGCCTGCTTTGGCAGCACCTGCCAAATCCAACGCAGCTTCGCCCTTTTTGGCGCGCATGGCGTTGACCACGGACAAAGCCACATCGTTGAACGGTTGCGCGCGGCCTGAGCCGAGGTTGAAGATGCCCGACTTGTCGGGGTTGTCTAAGAACCAGAGGTTCACGGCCACCACGTCGTCGATGAAGACGAAGTCGCGCATTTGTGCGCCCTGAGCGTAGCCGCCATATTCACCAAACAACTTCACTTTGCCTTCGGCATTGAATTGGTTGAACTGGTGAAACGCGACACTGGCCATGCGGCCCTTGTGTTGCTCGCGCGGGCCATAGACATTGAAGTAACGAAAGCCAACGACTTGGCGCTTGAACTTCTTGAAGTTGTTGTTGCACTCCAAACGCATGCGTTGGTCAAACAACAACTTGGAGTAGCCATACACATTGAGTGGCAACTCGTATTCGGGAGATTCAACAAATGTTTCGCTACCACCATAGGTGGCCGCGGATGAGGCATACAACAAACGTGTCCCAGACTGTTGGCACGCATTGAACAAACCACATGACAGGGTGTAGTTGTTGTCCATCATGTATTTGCCATTGCTCTCCATGGTGTCGCTGCAAGCGCCTTCGTGGAACACGGCTTCGACTTTGCCAAAGGCGTTTTCGGCAAAGAGCTCATAGAACACATCTTTGTCGAGGTAGTCGGCAATCTTCAAGTCGGCAATGTTGCGAAACTTGTCGCCTTCCGTTAGATCATCGACCGCAATGACGTTGGTGATGCCGCGAGCGTTCAAGCCTTTGATGATGTTGCTGCCGATAAATCCGGCTGCGCCTGTGACAACGATTTTCATAATTTCTCCTGATGCGCTTTGGCTGTTTATGCCATCAATTCTTCGTAGCTGACGGTGGCTGTACCAAACTTACCCACGACCACGCCGCCCGCTTTGTTGGCCAAAGGCATGGCGTCACGCAAGCTCAGGCCTGCAGCGACCAAAGTAGCCAAGGTGGCAATCACGGTGTCGCCAGCGCCGGTGACGTCAAACACCTCACGCGCTTGGGCTGACACACTCAGCTCGCCTTGAGCGTCAAACAAGGTCATGCCTTCTTCGCTGCGGGTGAGCAGTAGGGCGTCGAGTTTGAGTTCTTGGCGTAGGGCGTGGGCTTTTTGTACCAATTCAGCTTCGCTGCCCCATTTGCCAATCACTTGCTCTAGCTCAGCGCGGTTGGGGGTGATGCAGGTGGCACCCGCATAGCGCGAGTAGTCGCTGCCTTTGGGGTCAATCAGCACGGCTTTGCCTGCAGCGCGTGCGGCCGTAATCATTTGTGACACATGGGCCAAACCGCCTTTGCCGTAGTCAGAGAACAGCACCACATTGTGTGCGGGCAGCAGTTGCATGAATTGATCGGTTTGCGATGCCAGCACTTCGTTTTGTGGCGTATTCTCAAAGTCCACGCGCAGCAACTGTTGTTGGCGACCAATGATGCGTAGTTTGACCGTGGTTTTGAGTTGACTGTCGCGTCCCAAGTGGGGGGCGATGCCCGTCTTGGCGACCAGGTCTTCCAGCAAGTGACTGGCTTCATCGTCGCCCACGACAGACAGCAGAGATGAATGCGCGCCCAAGCTCACCACGTTGTACGCCACGTTGGCACAACCGCCCAAACGGTTTTCTTCACGTGTGATGCGCACCACGGGGACGGGGGCTTCGGGGCTGATGCGGTCTACCGCGCCGTACCAATAGCGGTCGAGCATCACATCGCCGACGACCAACACGTGGGCAAGGCTAAGTTGTTGTTGAGTGGCTGAGGTGTTTGTGGTCATAGTTCTTCCACGCGACGGGCGGGGTAGCTGTCCCAGGCTTGGCAGCCTGGGCATTGCCAAAAGTGTTGGCTGGCTTCAAAGCCACAAGCGGCGCAGCGGTAGCGCTGCAGGGGTTTGGCTGCACGTTCGAGGGCACGCTGCACTTGTGGGTGAAATTCTTCGTGCTCAAACTTTTCGTTGGCAATCCACTGCGTGGCCGCGACCAACGACGGTTCACGCTCTAAATGCTTGGCAAACAAGCCGCCGGTGTCAGCATCGCCTTGCACTTTGCGCAAAGTCACGATGGCATTGAGTACATCGAGTGATGCGGTTTTGGCGTAGCTGGTCTCAAGCAATGCCAACGCTTTGGGAGCGCAGTTCAATGTTTGCGCCAAGGCGGCGAGCTTCGGCGCGAGCAAAGGCAAAGAGGCTGGCACGTGTGCGGCCAAGTTTTCCAGCGTGGCATAGGCCTCAACTGCACGATGCGTTTGCTCATATGTTTTGGCCAACGCCATGCGTGCGCGTGCATTGTGTGGTGCGGCCTCTGTGGCTTGTTTGAGCAGGCTCACGATTTGGTCTGCGTGTTGTCCCACATCCAAGCTTTCCGCTTCTTCGCAAAGATAGTGCGCCAAACGACCTTGAAAGCTGCCTTGACCGCTGTCACTGAGTTTTTGTGCAATCACCGAAGCTTTGGCCCAATCGCGAGAGCGTTCGTAAATGCTCAGCAACGCCAAATGCGCTTGCGTTTGATGTGCGGTGCCTTCGAGTTTGTTCAGTGCATCTTCGGCGCGGTCGAGCAGGCCCGCTTTGAGGTAATCCAAGGCCAATGCGTGTTGCGCGCGGTCACGGTCGGCTTGGCTCAAATCACCGCGTGACAACAAGTGTTGGTGCACACGCACCGCGCGTTCGTATTCACCACGGCGGCGAAACAAGTTGCCCAACGCAAAGTGCAGCTCGGAGGTGTCGGGGTCGTGTTGGACGGCCTCGATGAAGGCGTCAATGGCTTGGTCTTGTTGCTCGTTGAGCAAGTGGTTCAAGCCTTTGAAATAGGCTTTCGGTGTTTGGCGGTTTTCAAGACGCAGCTGGCGCAAGTCCATGCGCGAAGCGATCCAGCCTAGTACAAAGGCGAGGGGCAAGCCCAGCAAAATCCAGCTGAGATCAAATTCCATGTGTGGTGTCTACAGATGAAGTGGTCGACGGTGTAGCTTCTTGGTTTGCGTCGGCGCTGATCTTATGGGCCAAGCGACGGTGCTTCCACCAACGTGGCACCATGCCAATGACACCCACCGCCACACCCATGACGAAAACGGTCAACAGCACCAACACCAACGGCGCGCTCCAAGTGGTACCAAAAAAGAAATGGACCACGGCATCGTGTTGGTTGTTCAGCGCAAAAGCGAACAGGGTAAAAAAAATGGCTGCTTTCAGTAACAACTGAAGCAGCCACATGAGGTTTTTCAAGTTGGCTCCTCTGTGACGAGGATCATTTTAGCCTTGCGGCATCTCGAAATAAACCGTTTTCAACCTTTGGATTCAGACCCCGCTAACAATTCCTTGGTGCGTGCATCCACCGCTTCGCGCAGGGCTTTGCCCGGCTTGAAATGAGGTACACGCTTTTCAGGAATCGCCACGCTTTCACCGGAACGCGGGTTGCGTCCCATACGAGGCGGGCGACGATTGATCGAAAAACTGCCAAAGCCACGCAACTCAATGCGGTGCCCGCGCACCAGCGCGTCGCTCATCGCGTCAAGAAGCGTCTTGACAGCGAACTCGGCGTCGCGGTGCGTGAGCTGCCCAAAGCGGGCAGCCAGTTCTTCGACCAGGTCTGAACGGGTCATCAGTTGTTGTCGAGCTTAGCGCGCAACAGAGCGCCCAAGCTGGTCGTGCCAGCGTTTTCGCTCTTCGATTGTTGTGACAAGGAAGCCATGGCTTCTTGTTGGTCCACAGCGTCTTTGGCTTTGATGGACAACTGGATGTTGCGGGTCTTGCGATCCACGTTCACCACCACAGCAGTCACTTCGTCGCCAACTTTCAACACGTGGCTCGCATCTTCCACGCGGTCGCGTGAAATTTCGCTGACGCGCAAGTAGCCGACGATGTCTTCGCCGAGGTCGATTTCAGCGCCCTTGGCATCCACAGTCTTGACCTTGCCGGTAACGGTTTGGCCTTTGTCGTTGATCGACACGAAAGTGGTGAAGGGGTCAGAGTCGAGTTGTTTGATGCCCAAGCTGATGCGCTCGCGGTCCACGTCCACAGCCAACACGATGGCTTCAACTTCTTGGCCCTTCTTGAATTCGCGCACAGCGTTTTCGCCGGTTTCGTTCCAAGACAAGTCAGACAAGTGAACCAAACCGTCGATGCCAGCAGCCAAGCCCACGA
>JACCDQ011383554.1_pt1 | contig 15723 bp, 11 predicted proteins | sample 7446031 | NCBI WGS metagenome assembly JACCDQ01 (sample SAMN15323442, study PRJNA562643) | freshwater metagenome | isolation source: river surface water | place: USA:Blue River Watershed | collected 2017-08-17
ACAAGTTTTAAACTCCTTAGCGTGAACTATTATGATGATTATGCAATACCGAATGTAAGCGGACTGGCTACCAGTGTAGATAGCCAAACCGTAACCACCGCTACTAAGGGACTGGCGACAGGTTCATGGACGCGTGTGCCGACGACTACAGCTGAGGTTAAAGCAGAAACGAGTTCTACTTTGTACGATTACAAATACCGACCAATACGTAGTTACACCACCAATTATTTAGGAGGTTATACCTATACCGATAGCAAACTGGATACTTTCTCAGGGCAATTGCAGTATACGGTGCAGAAACACAAGCGTAGTGGCAATGATGCTGAATTAACAGTTAAAGAAGCGTTTACTTACTCGCCGCAAAAAAGACTGTTGACCCATACCCACCAAATCAACGGGGGAACGGAGCAACTGTTAGCGGATAACACCTACGACGAACTGGGTAAATTGACGAGCAAAAAAGTAGGGAATACTAGTGCTGCACCGCTACAAAAAGTAGATTATAGCTATAACATTAGAGGCTGGCTGACTCAGATTAATGAGATTAAAGCATTGCAAAAAGGGACAGATCCTAAGGACTTGTTTGGGTTTAAGATTAATTACAATAGCATAGATGCAGATACCGCTGTGGCAAACCCATTGTATAATGGGAATATTGCAGAGACTTTTTGGCAATTTGGAGACGATGGAGACTTAGTATATCGTGGTTACGGTTATAAATACGATAGCTTGAACCGATTGAAAGATGCTTCCTACCAAAGACCAGGATTTAATAACCCGGTACCGAAGTCGTATGATGAGAATTTGACCTACGATAAGAATGGTAACATTATGAGTTTAAAACGTAATGGTGATGCAGATGACCAATTGAATCTATTTCCAATAGATGATTTATCCTATACGTATTTAGCTAATAGTAATAAGTTAATGCAAGTAACAGATGCACAACCTACAGCCACCAGTGGTTTTAAAGACGGCATCACCACAGGATATGATTATGCGTATGATGCTAACGGTAATATAACGGTGGATAAAAACAAGAATATTACTGCCATTACTTACAACCACTTGAACCTGCCTACAAAAATAATTTTTCCAACTGGAAATATTGTGTACATTTACACTGCTAGTGGACAAAAAATGCAAAAAATAGTTACGGATGGAACCAATACTACCACCACGGATTATTTGGGTGGTTACCAATACCAGAACACGGTATTGCAGTTTTTTTGGTCGTGTATCAAAGTTAGTGATGACACAAATTTCACAATTTAACATGTTGATAATCAATATTTAAATTAATTTATTTCAAACAAGGGGAGACTATATGTCTCCCTTTTTTTATTTTTATTGTTTCTTAAAATCGCTAAAAATGGCTTTTAATACGTCCTCGTGTATCAAAATTAGTGATACTAAAATTTGTCCTCATTGTACTGCTTCTACACTAATTAAAAATGGGTTTACTGCTAATCAAAAACAACAATTTTATTGCAAAACGTGTACGAAACGGTGCATCGATTTTTATACAAATAATGGCTATGGTAAAGAAATCAATGCCCATATTGTATTGCTTATTAAAGAGGGTATGGGAATTAGGAGTATGGCTCGAGTTTTATGTATTTCTACCACCACTTTACTAAAACGTATAGTATTTATTGCCAAAGGAGTACAATCGCCACCCATTTGTTCTGGTCAAATCTATGAAGTAGATGAAATGAGGACTTTTTTACGGCATAAAGGCAAGGTAATTTGGATTGTATATGCTTTAGATAGAGTCAATAAAAATGTAATCAGTTTTGCTGTTGGTTCAAGAACCAAGAAAACACTCAATCAAGTTATCAAAACCGTAGTACTTTCCAATCCCAAGCGAATTTATACTGATGGGTTGATTCACTACAAATTTTTAATTCACAACACTATACATAAAGTTACCCGTTTTGGAACTAATAGAATTGAAAGAAAAAATCTGAGCCTCCGTACTCAATTGAAACGCCTCAATAGAAGGTCAATTTGTTTTTCTAAAAGTTTGCTTGTACTCAGCGCAGTGCTGCGCATTTATTTTTGGTTATGATAGTAAATATTTAAACATAAACCTTACTTAACGTTTCGCGGCTTTGCAGCAGTTTCGTCAGTTTACAAAAAAATATGATACGGAACGTGAGTTGAAAGTCCGTTGGACTTTCAGCGGATGTGCTTTGCCAGCAATTGCGCAAAATCGCTGTTATGCGACGTTTTTAAATACCTTTAATTCTTCGAATCAGTCTTTTGTAGGAGTTTGGTAAGTTTTTTTGAGCTAAATTATTAATAACAAAAGTCAAGTTTTCAATTTTCTTTAAAGCATTTTCGTTATTTGTCAGCAATTCATTAGAGTTTCGATTAGCTAGAGGAATTCCGAGTTGATTATACAATAAATTTTGTGCAGTTATCGATGCAACTAAATCCATTTCTAAATTATATTTCATGCAAACAACATCGTACTTTAAAGTGATGTCAAGCGCGCGACTATGATTTGATGTTAATAAGCCTTCAAGTTGATTACGTTCTGCAACATTCGTAAAAATTTCATTTATTAATGGCTCATTCTTAAAGACGTTTCTGTAATTAAAGAAACCTGAGGCGTATCTACTTAACGCTTTAGTTCCATTTTGATAATCGTAAAAAAAATCTTTATCAACAATTATAGTCTTAGGGATTTCTAAATCCCTTAATAAATAAAAAGCATATTTAAGTGATGTTATACCTCCAAGCTCAATTACTGATATTCCTTTTCGCTCAATTTTAACTCCTTTATTATCAAGTAGTGTCCTAAAAACTTCAGAATCTGTCGAACTCTCAGTAACCAAAACATGATTCGCAAAGAAAAACTCTGAATTTTTGAATTTGTGAAATTTATTATACTGTAATGGTTGTAAGCCATAACGAACCCAAAAGTTTGAAGGTAATTGTAAAAATTTACTTTTAAATCCGCGTTTTGCATCATCAATTTTCCTTACAATTATGATTTTGGTGTGGTCAAGTTGGTCAATTAAAACTGTTGAATGTGTTGTGAAAAGAATTTGGATATTGTTGTTGGCAACTTCATCTAAAAGAGAGTAAATTAATTCTTTTTGTCCTTGTGGATGAAGATTAATTTCAGGTTCTTCAATTCCTATAATAAAATTATTATGATTTAGCTCTCCTAAATATCTATGAATAGCTATCGCAACTAAACTTTGTATTCCGCTCCCACATTCTCTCAAATTAAATTCATTTTCACCTTCAGATATCCGTAAATCTAATCCATCAATAAATAAATTATATGAAATGGGTTTTGAACTATCGATTTTGATTTTAAAGCCTTTATTAGAAAGATATCTTCCTTCAATTCCTGAAGCTACCTTTGTTAGGGCGCTATTCTTTAAATAGTCAAAAGCGACTTTTACTTTAGGAGTTAAAGTATCTCTTTTCTTTGTATGGTGTGAAAAGAATGAGTCTAATAATCTTGCCAAGATTCTCGTTTCAGTTTGTCCAATTAGGCCCGCGATTCTTTCTGTTGGAATTAAAATAAATTGAATATCTTTAAGTAATTCATTGATGAAGTTTTCTGAAGCAGCTTCAAACGCACCGTTGTTAAGTACATAGTAATCAAATTTCCGTCTTTTATATTCCTGTTTTACAACTATTTGATTGTGTATAATAAAGGGTAAGTAGATAGCTTTATTAGGAATATGGTGGAATGATAATGTTATGCGCGGGACTGCACGATTTGTTGAATAGAGATTAGTTGTATTAAGATAATTTTCAAGTTCTAAAGATGGATTAAAAAATGAATTTAGTGCTCTCAATATTGCGGTTTTACCGGAATTGTTTTGACCAACAATACCAACCATTCCGTCAATTTCAAATGTCCCATATTCGATTGACCTAAATTTTGAAATTTCAACTTTACTTATTTTCATTTTTTGCTGGAGTTGTGATAAAATTTCGCATAACATGCGGGCGCTTTGCTCCGTTGTCCAATTGCGTAAAGCGCGAGTTGGGGCATTCTGCCTCAACGTTCTCGGGCTTTGCGTTCGGGCGGGTTTCGGAGCACAAAACTGTCAACCAGCGCTGAACTTGAATAGAAGCACAAAACTCCAAGTTTGCACGTCACCCCGCCTGAGACAAAACCAGTGTTATGACTTCGTGCTATTGTCATTTTATCATTTTTTTATAATGGTCTTCGTAGCCTGTTACTTTGAATAATTCTGCAAAAGCGTCTTTGAAATCTTGGTAATTAAACTCTTTAATATCAAAAATATTTTGCCCAAGTGAATGTGATTCACGGTTTACATATCTATTAAATGCTTGAAACCTGTTGTTCTGCATTTCTTGTTTTTGAAAAACGTTGTTCAAGTCTCCCTTTTCAACAAAGTTGAAGAAATACTCAATTATGTTTCGCATGCAGTTTGCAATTAAAGCCGCAGGTTGTTTGTCGTCTTTGAGTATAAACCAATAAGAATGATAATCATTTTGAATTTCTTCATAACTCATTTCCAAAATTTCACTACCTGTTCCGTTCTTTCTAAGCCTGAAAAGTTTTTGTTGTTCTTTTCGTCTTTGTTTGTTTGTATCGGTCATTTCATAAAAGAAATACAAACTGTGTGTAAGCAAAAAAACTTGTTCATATTTTTCGCTTCTTAAAAATTCATTATGAATTAGTCTGCCGACATTAAAAACATAAATATGAGACAAACTTGAAATTGGGTCGTCAATAACAACTACTTTCTTTTTTCCTGTTTCTGTCGCCTTTTTTTTTCCTCTGCACAATTCAATAAAATACAGAAAACTGATAATCATTTTTTCTCCCTCACTCAACGAACGAAAGATTTTTTCTTGATTTTCACCTCGCACAATCTTGTAAAAATTATCAGAATGTTTTTTGATTTCAAAATCTGTTATTCCTAAATCAATTAGCCCATTATTGATGCTTGTAATGGCTTCTTCAATATTTACAGTTTTCTTTTGTTGTTCCGAAATAATTGTGTTTTGAGAAGCGATTTTAGTTGCATTGTTCTTTAATGCGGTTTCTAAGGTATCTATTTTGTTCTCTGAGGTCGCATTGTCAGCCTTGATAGAACTGATAGTTTGGTCGTAATCCCAACGCATTATTTCCCAAAAAATCTTTTTAATGTTGGTTTTTACAGTGGCTTTTTGGTCAATATTTTTGTTATGTTCTGCAACAAGTTCATTGATTTTTTGAATTACCTCATTTATTCCTTCAAGCGATTTGACTGAACTTTTAAGTGTTACAGGAACGCTTGCTGTTTTGATTTTGTCGTCAATCAATTTTTTATTAGCTTCAACAACTTTTATAAACGCACTATATTTTATCTCAAAATCTTTTTTGTACGTTTCAAACTTTGGATTTGCTTCAAAAACAGATTTACTTGGAATGTTTTGTATTGCCTGTGAATACTTTTCTGAATAAGTTTTCAAAGCATTTATGTCTGCTTCGAAAGAAGCGTCAAAATAACTTTTGATGCTTTCTACCAAATTGTTTGAAATAGTTTTTTCCTGACAAAAAGGACAAGTTTCGTTTTCCTGCGTTTGCTCTTTTGGCAAATACTGTAAACCTCCCTTTACCCAATCAGAATTATCAAGTTTCGAGATTAGTTGTGAAACAGTGCTGTTTGCATTTCCTACAATTTGTTTACTAAATAAAATTTCCGTTTCTATAAATTGTGAATCAAATGTGATTTGAGACAAATCTGAATATTTTTGAGAATTGTCACCTGATATTGATTGCAAATCACGTTTTAGGTCGTCAATGTTTATTATAGGTTTTACTGTTGGCTTGTTTAAAGCACAAATGTGATTAAATAAACTGTCTTTTGAACCTTTTAAATTATCTAAACAAAACTCTAAAACTCTATCACCTCCACTATAATCAGTTTTAATTTTCCAAATAGTATTTTTTGCCGTTTCTTTCTTTTTATTTATAACCGATTTTTCAGTTCCAAGTTCTTTATTTTTTGAGTTTTTTTCGGCTTCAAGTTTTTCAATTTCCTTTTGAGCATTTGCAATTTTTGTTTCTGCTTCTTTATTCTCTTTTGAAAGGGTAAATATCCCTTTCAAATTTTCTGCTTCAAAAAAGGTTTCTTGAATAAAAGTATGATTGTAAACTAGTATTTCGTGATTGTCGTCTAATCCTTCAATAGAGCAATTTTTATATTTTTCTTCTGCTCGTTGGTGTAAATAATCTGATAATGTACTTTTTCCTGTTCCGTTTAAGCCATAAATAAGGTTTACCTTTTTATCAGTTGCCAAAGTCGTTTGGCTTTTGTAGCTCGCTACTTTATTCAGGTTTATCTTAGTTATCATTTCAATTGTCTTTTTTTTAGCATGACGCAAAACTCGTGTTATGCTTCGTTTTTCTATTCGATAATGTCTGTCCCATATATCGCAATAGTGATAATTTTTTCCAATGGATGTAAATTACCTTTTTGTCCTTCATTCAATGCGTCATAGTATGAAGGTCTATCATCGATAATTACTTGTTCTGTAATATCTAACAATTCACTAGCTTGTTGATTTAGTAAAAATCTGGCAACTCTACCATTGCCATCAAGAAAAGGGTGGATTGATAAAAAATCATTATGAAATTTTGTAATCCTTTGAATTTTTACAGTTTTCTTTTTTGCAGCTAAAATTGTTGGATAGTCTTTTCGCCAGCCATCTAGAAGCTCTTCTGTAAGTTTAGGCACAAGTTCTGGTTTAGGTGGAACAAAACTCGCCTTCTCTGGTGAACAGTTCGGTGTACCAACCCAAATTGTATGTGTCCTAAAAATTCCAATCTCTGTGTTACCATTTTCAAACATCATTGCTTTGTGGATGTATTTAAGTGATTCTGAATTCAAGTTCTTAATAGATATTTCCAGGTCTTTCGGAAATTGTAAATTCTTTTTGTCAGACTTTTTGTGAGTGTCTTGAATATAAGCTATAGTTTGTTGAGCAAAAGCAAAAATGTCGTCTAATTTGGATTTGTCTAGGGCTTTTGTGTCACAACATTCGTCAATCTTTGCGGACAAAACAGAAATTATTCCTTTACTGTATGTGTCAAATAGTTGTGGTAAGCGATTTTGTTGTTTAGAAAAGAACGAAATTTGGTCTTCTTCACTAAGTTTGATTTTTAGGTGAGATAAACGTATTGGTAATCCCAAGGCAGAGTCCAAGAGTCCTCGAATAGCCTCATTTTCATAAATGATACAATTAGCACTGTCTTTGGTAGCAATGGCTTGTAGTGCCTTTTTATTTGAAGGAGTTAATTTTTGATTTGTCATAAATATGATTCCATCAACATTATTTTTCTTAACTCCTTTATAGTCTCCTTGAAATTTATTCTTAATACTTCTAAAAGTCTTAGGTAATGGGGCAAAAAAAACTGCTGCGAGATATGTACGTCCACTTTTTTTACAGAGAATATCCTTTGTTCCATCAGGTCCACCCAATGGTGATTGAGGGTCAACAGATTCGAAGTCCTGCATGATGAGTATGTCAGCACACATTCTCTCTGCGTTTAATGAGTCACCTCGCCAATTAAGTAATTTATATTCTGTTTCAGTCATTGTCTGTTTTTAAAATGAGGCATAACATCAAAATATACACATAGCGTCAATCTATAATTTAAAAACATGCGTACATCAATTATTATAAGATTGAGTTTGAAGTATAATTAGTTTATTATTAATGAATTATAAAAATAACTTCTATAAATATTTTTAATTTGACGCAAGTTTTTTTTCAATATTTACAAAAATAGTTTTATCATTCTAATAAATTTTACGGTTTTTTAAGTTAAATTTTACGGTTTTATTTTTGGCGACCTTATTGAGTTACTTGGTGTTTTTTTATGCATTGAAACTTTAAGGACAACTAGAACAATCCTAATTCTTTAACTCGCTCTATCAGTTCGGTATCAGAACCACTTTTAAAAATGAGTTGCTTTTTTAGGCTTGCTTTCCTTTTTTCGATTGCACTCAATGAAAGAGGAATGTATAGCGCTAGGTCTTTTGTTTTTATTCCTTCGGCAATAAGTTGTATTATTTTACTATCGTGTTCGTCCCAATGAATGTTTTTGATGATGAACTCCTTTTGTGCCTCTATTATCGTTTTAGTAAAATAGGTTTCTTTATTAGCAATAGCCTCCATGATTATAGGAAAGCTGGTATAATTGATATCATTTTTTGAAATGAATCCTAATGGATTGACTGTTTTTGCGATTCGGTTTACCCAAAGTGGTTCACAGTGCATAGAGATAATAATCAGGCTACAATTAGGGAAACGCCGTTTTATTAGACTAATTATCTCTTCACCAGAGCGTAGATTCATTTCTTCAAAGGGAGGGGTTTATATCAATAAAAGCGATATCTAATGTTGTCTCACTAGCCTTTAGAAAATTTATTGTATCATAAGCTTGTTTGCAATTATAGGCTAAATGAAAATTAGCATTCTTGTTGGTTTCTATTGCAGACAAAAGTGTAACATAACTATCTACAATTAATGGGTGGTCGTCAACGATAAGAATGTTCATTTTGATTTGGTTTAATTTGTGACTGGATTATATTTTGCACTAAAGCAAACCTATTCAAAATAAATTTTCTATGATTACGGTTTTGCCGTAAAATTTGGCTTGTTAATATAAATAGAAGTGAGTTTGAATGAAGTTGAGATATTAACATAGCACCTATGACCTTGTTTAAGATTAAGGTCATTTCTTATTTTCATATAGAAAAACCGATAACATTCAGAAAATCAATGAGTTGTTTTGATTTTAATTCTATAGTACTCACTAAAAACCTACTGTTATTCAGTAGGTTTTTTTGTTTATATTATTTATATTCCCTTCACTGTGACAATTGTTACTGACTCGCTAGTATATCCCTTCTACTTTTGCTCCATCAATTAGAAAATAATTATGAAGAGACTACATGTATTAGCACTTATGGGATGTTTGGCTTGTTCCTATTTTGGGTATAGTCAGGATACTTTACCTATTTCTAAAAAAGAAATTGGACAAAAAGCATTAGAGAAGAATTTACAAATTCAAATTGCAAATCAAAATTTCAAATCGGCTCAAGCAGATTTTAGACAATCCAATGCGTTATTTTTACCGAGTATTTCGGCTTCGCATACCGCAATTTCTACTACTAATCCCTTAATGGCTTTTGGTTCTAAACTGAATCAGGAAGTTTTAATGGCATCTGATTTTGACCCAAATTTATTGAACAACCCAGCTAAAACTAAAAACTTCGCTACTAAAATTGAGGTGTTACAACCCTTGATTAATGTAGATGGAATGTATGGTAGACAGGCAGCTAAATCTAAAATGGAAGCCTTTCAACTGCAAACCGAAAGAACCCAAGAATATTTAGAATTGGAAGTCAATAAAGCGTTTATGCAGTTGCAACTGGCGTACAAAGCGGTGGCGGTTTTGTCCAAAGCAAACCAAACGGCAGATGCTAATTTAAAACTGATAGAAAATTATTTTAAACAGGGCATTTTGCAAAAAACCGATTTGTTGTCGGTACAAGTTCGTGTGAACGAAATTAAAAATCAATTGCAATACGCAAAAAGTAATGTGCAAAATGCTTCCGATTATTTGGCCTTTTTATTAAATGAAGATAATACAAACAAAGTCTATAAGCCTATAGAAACGTTGGACAACAGCATTGCGATTGAAACAGTAAACACGACACTTTCTGGAAATAGAAAAGACATTCAAGCGATGGACAAAGCGTCTCAAGCGTATGAAAAAATGGTGTTATCGAATAAGATGAGTTTCTTGCCAAGATTGAACGCTTTTGGAAGCTACGAATTGTACGATACGACTTTGTTGGGTACAAAAGCCAAAGGGTATTTAGTAGGAGCTCAATTGTCTTGGTCAGTTTTTGACGGATTCAAAAGCATTGGTAAATTAGAAAAAGCCAAAGCCGATTTTCAAAAATCAGGTTTAGAAAGTCAACAATACAAAGCGCAAAGTCAGTTGGAATTAAATAAAACCAATCGCCAATTGAAAGATACCGAAAACAAAGTGAATTTATCCAAATTGGCTTTGGAACAATCTCAAGAAGCGTATCGTATTCGTTCGAACCGTTTTACACAAGGACTTGAAAAAACTACCGATTTGTTACAATCAGAAACCGTAATGGCTCAAAAAGAATTAGAGTTTTTACAAGCCGTATTCGAGTATAATTTCACGAAAGAATATGCACAGTTTTTAACTAAATAAATATCAAGTTCAATTTCAAAAAGCAATTTCAATATATAAAAGACATGAAAAAGACAATAGCAATCCTAACCCTTTCTACATTCGCATTTTTATCGTGTGGAAAAGAAAAACAAGAAGTAATCAATAATGAATCTGCTATCTCTGTACAATTAAGCAGTGTTGGTTCTACCGACAACGGTCAGTTTGTAACTGCAAGCGGAAAAATTGAAGCCGAAAACAGTGCTAATTTAAGCACCCGAATGATGGGTTATGTAACCAAAGTTCATGTTCAAGTAGGTCAAAAAGTGAGTGCAGGACAACTTTTGGTAAGCATTAATAGTTCGGATTTGCAAGCGAAAAAAGCACAGGTTGAAGCATCAATTTTGCAAGCCACTGCAGGGTATAGTAATGCAAAAAAAGATTATGATCGTTTTACAAATTTGTTCAAACAACAAAGTGCTTCTCAAAAAGAATTAGATGATATGACGGCACGTTACGAAATGGCGAAAGCTGGTTTAGAAGGTGCTAAGCAAATGAGAAACGAAGTACAAGCGCAATTTTCATATTTGAATATTACCGCTCCATTTTCTGGAGAAGTAACCAATACTTTTGTAAAAGAAGGTGATATGGCTAATCCTGGAATGCCATTAGTAAGCATTGAAGGAGCTTCTCGTTTACAAGTTACAGCTATGGTGGCAGAAAGTGATATTAACAGTATTACCAAAGGAATGCCAGTTACGGTTTTGGTAAAATCGAATAATACAACTATTAGTGGAAAAGTAGCTGAAGTGAGTGTTTCGGCTAAAAATACTGGTGGTCAGTATTTGGTTAAAATTAATTTAGCTAAAACATCAAACAAAATCCTTTCGGGAATGTTTGTGAATGTACAATTCCCAATTGAGAACAAGAATCAAACTACAGCCAAAACAACTATAGTTCTGGTGCCACAATCGGCTTTGGTACACCAAGGTCAGTTAACAGGAATTTATACTATTGGAACTGGAAATGTAGCTATTTTAAGATGGTTGCGCATAGGTAAAATTAGTGGAGACCAAGTAGAAGTTCTATCCGGACTTTCGGCTAACGAACAATACATTGTTTCGGCAGAAGGGAAATTATTTAATGGCGCTAAAATTAGTGCTCAGTAAACAGTTGTTAGTGTTCAGTTTGAAACTTAAACTTTAAACAAAAAAATTATGCAAGAAGGTATATCAGGTAAAATAGCCCATTTTTTCATCAATTCGAAATTAACCATTTTATTGATGGTGGCGTTGATGATTATAGGTGTATACAGTTCGTTTTTAATTCCAAGGGAAGAAGAACCACAAATTAATGTACCAATGGCCGACGTTATGGTGGGTTATCCAGGCGCAACTCCTGCGGAAGTTGAAAGTCGTGTAGCCAAACCGTTGGAAAAAATCATTTCGAATATTAAAGGAGTGGAACACGTCCATACAATGGCAATGAACGGTCAAGCGATGTTGATTGTACAGTTTTATGTTGGTCAAGATGTGGAGCGTTCGTATGTAAAATTGTATGACGAATTAGCGAAACACGAAAATATGTTTCCGCAAGGGGTTTACAAACCAATGGTAAAAACTCGTTCTATTGACGATGTTCCGATGTTGGGTATCACGCTTTGGAGTGACAAACAAGATGATTTTCAATTGCGTCAAATTGCTGAAGAAGTTACTTCAGAAATCGAAAAAGTAAAAGATGTTGCCATTACAAAAGAAATAGGTGGGAGCAATCGCGAACTAAAAGTGATTTTAGACAAAGATAAAATGGCCGAAAATGGCGTGGATGCTTTGGGAATTATGCAAATGATTCAGGCCAATAACGGTAGTTCGCAATCGGGAGCTTTTGTAGAAAATGACCAAGAATATTTATTGAAAACAGGACAATTTTTAGAAAATACAGAAGACGTTGAAAATTTGGTTGTTGGCATAAATAAAAATATGCCCGTCTACTTAAAACAAGTAGCTAAAGTTCAAGACGGTGCTGCTACAGCTCGTAGTTATGTGTCTTTTGGATTTGGTAAAGCCAATGAAAAATTCAAAACAGCTCCATCGGAATATCCTGCAGTAACAATTGCAGTTGGAAAAGTAAAAGGTGCTGATGCAATGAAGATTTCTGAAAAGATTATCGAAAAAATAGAACATTTAAAAAAGACAGTAATCTCTGATGATGTTCATGTAGAAGTAACTCGTAATTATGGAGAAACGGCCTCAGATAAAGTAGGGGAGTTGTTATTACACCTTGGTATTGCTATTATTGCGGTTACTGTTTTGGTAATGTTAGCCATGGGATGGCGTGGTGGATTAGTGGTATTTTTTTCCGTACCCTTAACATTTGCATTGACTTTATTTGCCTATTATTTATTAGGTTATACGTTAAACAGAATTACACTTTTTGCCTTAGTTTTTGTAGTGGGAATTGTAGTAGATGATAGTATTATCATTGCAGAGAATATGCACCGCCATTTCAAAATGAAGCGTTTGCCATTCAAACAAGCCGCTATTTATGCTATTAACGAAGTAGGAAATCCAACAATTTTGGCCACTTTCACAGTAATTGCTGCAATTTTACCAATGGCATTCGTATCTGGAATGATGGGACCTTATATGAGTCCGATGCCAATAGGAGCTTCTATCGCTATGATTTTGTCTTTGTTTGTTGCCTTGACTGTTACACCGTATTTGGGGTATCATTTATTGCAAGAGAAAGAAGAGCAAGAGCACAAAGAAGCTGAAGGGATGGAAACCAGCTGGATTTATAAAATGTACAACAAAATCGAGCGTCCTTTCTTGGATAGCAGTCCAAAAAGAAGATTACTTTTAGCTGTAACAGTAGTGTTGTTGTTTGGTTCGGTTTTGATGTTTTTTACCAAATCGGTAGTGGTTAAAATGTTGCCTTTTGATAACAAAAACGAATTTCAAGTGGTAATTGATATGCCAGAAGGGACTACTTTGGAACGAACTTCGGCAGTAACAAGAGAGATTGCACAGTATTTGGCCACCAAACCGGAAGTGGTGAATTACCAAAACTACATTGGAACTTCGGCTCCAATTACCTTCAACGGATTAGTACGTCATTATGATTTACGTGGCGGAAGTAATATGGCAGATATTCAGGTGAATTTATTGCATAAAGAAGAACGTGATTTGCAAAGTCACGAAATTGCTAAAGCAATGCGTCCTGAGATTCAGAAAATTGCTAAAAAATACGGTGCGAATGTAAAACTAATAGAAGTGCCACCTGGACCACCAGTATTGTCCACTTTGGTAGCTGAAATTTATGGGCCTAATTACAAAGAACAAATTAAAGTGGCAGACCAAGTGAAAACCATTTTGAAAAATAATCCAGATGTAGTTGATACGGATTGGATGGTAGAAGACAACCAAACTGAATACCGATTGGAAATTGACAAAGAAAAAGCCATGTTGAACGGAATTGCTCCGCAGCAAGTGGTTGGAAATCTCACCTATTTGTTGAAAGAATATCCAGTATCTAATTTGTATGACGAAAATTCCAATGATAATGTAGGGATTGTTCTTTCGCTTGACGACAAAGATAAAACTAGCTTGAAAGATATTCAGAATTTGAAAATCAAAGGAAGTCAAGGAAATATGGTTGCCGTGAGTGATTTGGTAAAAGTGGTTAAAGACACTTTACAGAAAACTATTTATAGAAAAGACCAAAAACGAGTGGTGTATGTTACCGCTGATATGGCAGGAACTCTTGAAAGTCCAGTGTATGCCATTTTGGGAATGAATGAAAAATTAGCTAAAATTAAAGTGCCAACAGGTTATAAGGTAAATGAATTGTACATGGAGCAACCCACAGATGAAAGCGATTTTACTGTAAAATGGGATGGCGAATGGCAAATTACTTTAGAAGTTTTCCGTGATTTAGGAGTGGCTTTTATGGTGGTAATTGTAATTATCTATATGCTCATTGTAGGTTGGTTCCAAAACTTCAAAACGCCAATGGTTATGATGTTGGCCATTCCGCTTTCCTTAATCGGAATTGTGTTAGGACACTGGTTGTTGAATGCGTATTTCACGGCTACTTCATTCATTGGAATGATTGCTTTGGCAGGTGTTATGGTACGAAATTCGGTCTTGCTGATTGACTTTATTGAAATTCGTTTGAATGATGGAATTCCATTGAAACAAGCGATTATAGAAGCGGGAGCTGTTAGAACAACCCCAATTTTATTAACAACAGGTGCGGTAGTTATTGGAGCGTCAATTATTTTATTTGATCCAATATTCCAAGGATTAGCTATTTCGTTAGTGGCAGGAGCTATTGTTTCAACAATCTTAACATTGATTGTTGTGCCTTTAATTTATTACATCACGGAAAGAAAAAAATGGGAGAATTAAATCTTTAAACTAAAAAAAATGAAATTATTAATTATAACTGCAGTATCCGATTTTGAAAAAGATATTAAAAAAATATTGCGACAAGCTGAAGTAAACACATTTTCATATCGCGATGTAAAAGGGTTCAAAGACAATTCAGGGGAAGATGTTGAAACGAATTGGTTCGGAAGCGAAATCAATGAAACGGACTCATTGTTGTTTTATGCTTTTGTAAAGAAAGAAAATGTAGATATGGTATTTGATTTTGTTACTGTTTTTAACGAAAAGCAAGAAATAGAATCGAAAATACATATAGCAGTACTCAATATTGAAAAATCAAATTAACTTAAAAATATATCAAAATGAAGAATAGAATTATTAGAGCAATAGCAGGAAGTTTTGTTCTGCTTAGTGTGGTTTTATCCATTTATGTTAATCAAAACTGGTTGTGGTTTACGGCTTTTGTAGGAGCTAATTTGTTACAATCTTCTATCACCAAATGGTGTTTGATGGAAGATATTTTAACTAAATTAGGTGTAAAAGATTAATTTGTCCCCACGTTTAAAACGAAAAAACCAGAACATTTGTTCTGGTTTTTTTATACTAAAACTTCAACTGAAGCTCTATTTAATTTGATTCGACCTTTTATTTCTAATGCTTTTAATAATCTAGAGATGACCTCTCTTGACGAATGCAAATCATATGCAATCTCTTTGTGTGTGCTAAATATTTCACGAGAGTTATTGATTTTACATTTTTCGAAAAGATAATTTAATAGGCGTTCTTCCATATTCATGAAAGCCAAACTATCAATAGCTGAAAGCATTTCTTTTAAACGGTTGTCGTAGTTATTAAAGACGTATTTTCGCCAGCTTTTGTACTTGCCTAACCATTCTTCCATTTTGGCAACAGGAATCATGATTATTTTACCATCGGTTTCAGCCACCGCTCTAATTTCGCTTTTTGCTTCGCCAATACAGCAGGCCATAGTCATGGCACATGTGTCTCCTTTTTCAATAAAGTACAAGAGCATTTCGCCTTCGTCAAAATCTTCTCGTAGAATTTTTATGGCGCCTTCAATTAGCAATGGCATCTTTTTGATATAATCCCCAAAGTCTATTAAAACAT
>JACCDQ010554400.1_pt1 | contig 15721 bp, 8 predicted proteins | sample 7446031 | NCBI WGS metagenome assembly JACCDQ01 (sample SAMN15323442, study PRJNA562643) | freshwater metagenome | isolation source: river surface water | place: USA:Blue River Watershed | collected 2017-08-17
CTTGAGCCCGATTTGTAACTGCTTCATCTTCATCGGGTTTTTAATTCTGGCGCGGCGGAAAAACTCAGGGGCGAATGAAGGGATACCGATGAATTTTAGGTTCTCATTCTCAGTAAAAGTGTCGCCTAGTTTGATGGTGCCGTGGTTTGGAATGCCAATAATATCGCCAGAATAAGCTTCATCCATCGTAGTGCGGTCTTGTGCCATAAAGGTAATGGCATTGTTCACTGCAAGCTGTTTGCCTGTCGCCACTTGTTTGATTTTCATGCCACGTTCAAAGCGGCCTGAACATACACGTAAAAACGCAATACGGTCTCGGTGTTTTGGGTCCATATTGGCTTGAATTTTAAACACAAAACCAGAAAACTTCGGTTCATCCGGTGCAACTTCACGAGACGCTGTTTTACGTGCAAGTGGTGCTGGCGAGAGGTCTACGACAGCATCTAGTAATGATTGCACACCAAAGTTGTTAATGGCTGAGCCAAAGAATACAGGCGTTTGTTTTCCGCTTAAATAGCGTTCTTTGTTGAACGTGTTGGAGGCACCACGAACTAATTCGATATCAATACGAAGTTCTTCCGCTTGCGAACCAAGTAGTTCATCCAGACGCGGATTATTCAATCCTTCAATCACTTCCGAGGTTCCTTTTTCGGCACGTGGATCAAAGAAAGAAACGACATCGTTGTATAAGTGATAAACGCCTCTAAAGCCTTTTCCCATACCAATAGGCCAGGTCATCGGTGCGCATTCCATACCTAGCGTTGATTCAATTTCATCTAGCAGCTCAATAGGCGGGCGGCTCTCTCGGTCTAGTTTGTTGATGAACGTAATAATAGGTGTATCACGCATCCGGCAGACATTTAGTAACTTGATGGTTTGTGCTTCAACACCGTTAACAGAGTCGATGACCATCACTGCCGAATCAACAGCGGTTAAAGTGCGGTAAGTATCTTCAGAGAAATCATCGTGGCCTGGTGTGTCGAGCAAATTAATCATGTGTTCACGGTAAGGGAACTGCATGACAGATGATGTAACGGAAATACCACGTTGTTTTTCTAGTTCCATCCAGTCAGATGTGGCATGACGTGCCGCTTTACGACCCCGCACTTCGCCTGCCACTTGAATTGCACCACCAAACCATAAAAGTTTTTCTGTGAGGGTCGTTTTACCGGCATCAGGGTGAGAAATAATGGCGAAGGTGCGACGGCGGGTGATTTCTTCTGGTAGGGATGACATGAGACGTTTGCGATATTAATAAAACGATATTTTACCCGAAATGCGTTTGCTTGACTTGAAATGCGTATGTTCTAGAAGATGCAAATATGTTGTGTTTTGGGATAGCGTTTAGCTAGTAACAAGGTTTAATATTGAATGAGCTAATTTAGTTGTCCATTGAATGAAATTTATTGCATGAATACTCAAGAAAACCATCCTGAATTTATCCAGCATGCCTGCGCTTGCAGTCCTTTTGTTAAGCGTTTGTTGATGAGCGATGAGGGTCTGTTTAATGAATTAAAGTTCAACATAGATCAAGCATTCTCAGCACAAGAAATGCATGCTTATTTATCTACACATACGATTAATGATGAAGTTGGTTTAAAGCGAGCATTACGTAAACTCAGGCAACGAGTGATGTTGCGGGTCATCACTCGTGATCTGAATGGCAAAGCAGGTTTGCAGGAAGTGATGCAGTCAATGAGTGATTTGGCTGAAGTGACTATTAATGTTGCTTTGGGATTTATTCATCCCTTATTGGCTCAGCAATATGGGGAGCCAATAGGTGAGAGTGGCCAGTCCCAATCGTTGATTGTGATTGGTATGGGTAAATTAGGTGGTTTTGAATTAAACGTTTCATCTGATATTGATTTGATCTTTGCTTTTGAAGAGGACGGTGAAACTAACGGCGCATTGTTAGGAAAGTCTACATTAAGTAATCATGAATTCTTTACCCGTGTAGCTAAAAAGCTGATTGCAGCGATTGATGAAATTACTGAAGATGGATTTGTATTTCGTGTTGATATGCGCTTGCGTCCTTATGGGTCTGAAGGGCCACTGGCTTGCAGTTTGGCGATGCTGGAAGAATATTATCAAAACCAAGGCCGGGAGTGGGAGCGCTACGCATGGATTAAAGGCCTTGTGATTGCAGGCCCTGCGCAGCAGGTTAGTGATCTGCTACGCCCCTTTGTTTTTCGTAAATACCTTGATTATGGTGCTTTTGCATCGATGCGCGATTTAAAAGTTCAAATCCAGCGTGATGTTAATAAGCGTGATATGCATGACAACATCAAGCTTGGTCGTGGAGGTATCCGTGAGATTGAGTTTATTGCACAAGTCTTTCAGTTAATTCGTGGTGGCCAAGATGTTAGCCTTCAAATTCGTCCAACCTTGAGTGTATTAGCGTTACTTAAAGAGAAAAATCTATTACCAGCAGAGAGCGTACATGCTTTGAATCGGGCTTATGTATTTTTGAGGGATTTGGAACATAGGCTGCAATATCAAGAAGATCAGCAAACACAAACATTACCAACGACAGAAGAGGGGCAAAGGCGCATTGCCTTGGCGATGAATTGTAGTGATTGGCCAGAGTTACGCAGTCGGATAGATGTACATCGAGCGATTGTTGATAAGCACTTTACTGAGGTGTTTAGCGATCCTAAGGATTGGCAAGCTGAAGATACGCAAGTCGCAGAGGTGTGGCAAGGTACGATTAATGATGAAGAGGCGATAGAACGCATATCCAGCTTGGGTTATCTCGAGCCTGTTGAAACCCTTAGGCGCTTACATAGCCTGCATCAAAGCCCTAGATATAAGCAGCTGCCTGAATTGAGTCGTCAGCGATTTGATACCTTAATGCCTTTAGTAATTGCTTTATCAGCAAAAGAGGCCGATCCAGATATGGCACTCATGCGAGCCTCTGATTTGTTGGAGAGTATTTGCCGTCGTGCTAGTTATTTGGCTTTATTAGCCGAGTATCCAGCAGCACTTAATTTGGTTATTAAGTTAACAAGCGCAAGCCCTTGGTTGGCGCAGTATTTAACTCAGCATCCTGTGTTGTTGGATGAATTATTAGATACACAGCATTTATATGCAGTACCTGACTTCAATTTAATGCGAGAGGAACTCAAGAGGCGCCTTGCTGAGGTTGATGGTGACGTTGAAAGGCAAATGGATGTGATGCGGCATTTTAAGCATGCCGCTGTTTTTAGATTTGCGGCTAAAGATGTGGCTGGTGAACTGCCTTTGCAAACACTATCGGATTATTTGAGTGCGCTTGCTAATCTCATTCTAGAAGTGACGATAGAAACCATCTGGCCAACTTTACGTGGAAAGCATAGAGATACGCCAAAATTTGCTGTAATTGGATATGGCAAATTAGGCGGTAAGGAATTAGGCTATGCCTCAGACCTGGATATTATTTTCTTATATGACGACCCTGATGAAAACGCAGCTGAAATTTATGCGCGCTTTGGACAACGCATTAATAACTGGCTTAATAGTCTGACTGCAGCAGGGATGCTGTACGAGACAGATTTACAGTTGCGGCCAGATGGTGCGAGTGGTTTGTTAGTGAGCTCTGTAGAGGCATTTAGCGAATATCAGCAGCATAAAGCTTGGATATGGGAACATCAGGCCATTACACGAGCAAATTTTAGTGCGGGTGATGAATCTATCGGTCGAGCATTTGAGCAGATTCGTTATGATGTGATAACGCAATCAAGAGATGTTAAGGCTCTGAAAGCGTCTGTTGTTGATATGCGGCAGAGAATGCGTGCAAATCATGTAGCTGCGGCAGGCGTTTTTGACCTTAAGCAGAGTGAAGGGGGCATTATTGATGTTGAGTTCATGGTTCAGTTTTTAGTGTTAGCGCATGCACATCAGCATCCTGAATTGACGGAAAATATAGGTAATATTGCATTGCTAAGACGATTGGCTGAATTAGGTATTATTGAAAAAGAAGAAGCTAATCGTGTGGCATCAGCTTATTTAGCATTCCGTAAATTACAGCATGCCTCTCGCTTACAAGGGCACAGTAAAGCACAAGTGGCGTCGAGTTTAGTTCAAGACCATGTTGAAGCCGTAAAGTCGCTTTGGAATAAGTTGATGGTTTAAATTAATTAGACGTTGAAAATGCCAGTGTTTGTGTAGTAATAAAAAACCAAGTACATGATGACAGCGCAGATGGTTACGATGCTTAAGGTGATAATCACAGCCCATTTTGACCACTGTTTTTGAACGCGTTGAAAGTGCTCAACACTTTCCCATTTACCTGCTTTCCATGCGAGTTCTCTGCCTTGGATGCCCAGCCAAATCGCAACGATGAGGCCTAGGTAGGGTATGAGTGCTAAGAGGCCCCACCAAACATTATTACCAATTGCCCAAATCCAGTTGAGGAGAAAGGCTCCCCAGCTCCAGCCACGAACACCATCTGGAATATGATCTCTGTAAACGTGCTTTCGGTTGGGTGGTACACCGCAGTTGGGGCATATGACAGCTTTATCGTTTAATTCGTATCCACATTCACGGCAGAACATTCTGTTGGTCTTTCTATTGCTTTTTATGTTTGCTGATGTTTTTCAAAACGACCAAAATGCAACATGATGGTCGGTAAGATCAGTAGATTTAAGATGGTGGAAGTTACTAAACCACCTACAATAATAGAAGCCATCGGACCTTCAATCTCACGCCCAGGCTCGCCGCTGCCAATGGCTAGAGGGAGCAAGCCAAGTGCCGTCACTAGCGCCGTCATTAAAATAGATGGAAGTCGTTCTGATGCACCACGTATACAGGTTTCTAAATTCCATACCATACCTTCATGGTCAACTAAATGCTGGAAGTGAGAAACCAACATGATTGAGTTGCGTAGGGTAATTCCAAATAAGGTCACGAAGCCAACTAGAGAGCCAAGAGATATCCACCCCCCAGTAAACATTACCGCAAATACACCGCCAATAAGGGCGAATGGAAGGTTTGCAAAGGTTAGAAGTAAATTCCGTAATCTACCAAATGCAATATAGAGCATTAAGAAAATGCCTACAGTTGCTAAAGCTGAGTGCACAATTAAATCTTCTCTCGATTTTGCTTGCTCTTCAGCTTCCCCAGTAAAGGCAAGGTAATTGCCTGGAGAGAGGGTTACTTCTTTGTCTATTTTAGATTTTAGCTCGTCTGTAAAACCTTGAATGTCTCGATCTTGAACGTTCGCTGTGACGGTTTGAATACGTTTTGCACCCATATGTAATATTTTAGATCTGCCGTTTTCTTGACTCACATCAGCGATGTCGCTCAAATGAATCAGGCGACCTTCGTTATTAATAATCGGTAGTTTGTTAATTTCATTAATGTTGTTACGCCAGTTTTCGCCAAGTAAAACGCTTACACTGACGACACGATTGTCTTGATAAACTTGAGCAACAGGCATGCTTTCATAAGCTGCACGAATGGTGTCTAGGACATCGGTTGGTTGCATCCCCCATTGAGCCAGTTTTTCAGGACGTAATCTAATCGATAATTGAGGGGTGCCTGGAGGTGATTGAACTAACACATCTGCAGCACCTGGAATACTTGAAACTACGGCAGCAATAGCCTGTGCGTCATGATCTAATGCATCTAGATCTTTTCCGTAAATATTGATGACATGTGACGCGGCATATCCGGAAATCGTTTCCTCAATGCGTTCGGTTAGGAATGTGTTAATGGCAAAGTTGACGCCTACGAAACCAGGTGGTGTAGGACCGTCAGCATCTTTATCGTCATGGTCATCATCTTTACCAGAAAGTCTTTGTCGTATTTCTTTAAGAATACGATTTTGTTCTTTTCCTGATAGCGTCCCAATTTCAATTTCAAATTCACTATAGTGTGTACCAAATGTGTCAGCGCCATTTGGTGCACGGCCAACCCATTGAGCAATACTGCGAACACCTTTAATTTGACTTAAGGATTCAGCGACTTTTTTACCGATTCGTAGCGATTCTTTTTCTGAACTTCCTGGGACTAAGGTCATGTGCATAATAAAGTGACCTTCGTGTAGATTCGGAATGAATTGGCTTTCAAAGAGCGGTAAAGTACCTAAGCCCAGCGCGATGAATGCAACAGCAACAGCAATTGTCATTTTGTAGTGTTTTTCTATTCGCAGTAAAAGTTTGGTGTAAGACCCTTTAATACGGCGAATAATAGGTGAGTCCTCCGTCTCTAATTTTGCTTTTCCTAAAAGCAAATAACATAGTGCCGGTGTTAATGTTAGTGCGACTGCTAGAGAAGCGAGAATCGCTGAAATATAAGCGTAACCAAGTGGCGCAAATAGTTTGCCAGCAACCCCACTAAGTGTCAGTAAAGGCATGAACACCATCGCCACAATAATCGTTGCATAAACGACAGAGCTACGTACTTCCATTGATGCGTCAAATACGACTTGGTAGATTGGGCGTGGGCTACTTATTAAACGATTTTCTCGTAAACGTCTAAAAATATTTTCCGTATCGATAATGGCGTCATCAACAACCTCGCCTAGAGCGATTGCTAATCCACCTAAGACCATAATATTGAGACCAATTTTAAAGTAGCTTAAAACAACAATCGCGGTCAGTAGCGATAGTGGGATGGCTGTGGCAGAAATAAAAGCTGTTCTTGCATTGAACAGAAATAAGAACAGTACCGTAATGACTAGTACGGAACCAATTAGAATGTCAGTCCTGACGCCTTTGATTGCAGTTTCTATGAAGTTAGCAGGGCGAAACAAACCTTCGTGTAGAGTCACATGATCAGCCTCTAGTGAAGGCTTAATTTGTTTAATAGCTTTTTCTAAAGCTTGAGTAACGCCATGGGTGTTAGCACCGAGTTGGCCTTGAACAGATAAGTAAATGCCAGTTTTACCATTGATTGCAGAAGCGCTGATGGAAGGTTTAGGTCCCTCTGCAATTTCACTTACATCACTTAATCTTATGGTTTGACCATTTTTGTGGATTAGCACAGCCTGACCGAGTTGGCTTGGTGTGACCGATTGTCCTTCAGTATTAATAATAATTCTTTGATTTTTATTTTCGATGAAGCCTGCACCTCTGACGCCAGTAGATTTCTTTGCGGCATTTACAACATCTTGAATCGAAAGATTGTATAAAGTTAGCTTTTCAGGATTAATCTGAATTTGTAATTCTTTGACTTCGCCACCAAAAACATTGACGTCCGCCACTCCTGGAACAGCCATCAGGTGTGGCCTAAGTGTCCAGTCAACGATTGACCGAAGTTCCATTAATGAACGCTTATCGGAGCTTAGGCCTATACCCATGACGGTACTTGCAGCAGAGGTAAGTGGTGTGATGTTGGGTGTAATGCCATTGGGAAGTCTGCCATTTAAGATGGCTAGACGTTCAGCAACGACTTGACGGTTGCGGTAAACATCAGTCCCTTCTTTGAAAATAACAGTGACTACTGACAAGCCTGGAATTGATTGTGAGCGCATGAGCTCAATGCCGACAGTACCCGAAATCGTATTTTCTATCGGTTGGCTTACCAGTCTTTCAACAAGATCCGTAGAAAGCCCTGGTGCCTCTGTTTGAATGATAAGTTGTGTTGGTGAAAACTCGGGGAAAACATCTAGATTGCTTCGAGTTAAGCTGTATATGCCGTAAATCACAATTAGACTGGCAAGTCCAATAATGACCCCACTAAAACGGATTGAAAAACGAACGAGTGCAGACATCATAATAGACTAATCCTCGTTTTCGTTTTTAATCTGATATTTGAATTCTTCGCTAAGCAGTAATTGAGCGCCGCTAGTAACAATTTCATCATTGGTTTGAATAATTAAAGGTTTAATGAACCAACCATCTTTGCTTGGTTGTTCAGTGCTAATCGGAAGACGTATGAAGTTTTCTTTCCCATCTTTTTTATAGACCCAAGCTTTTCCGCCATACCAAACAACTGCTGTGTTTGGTATGAGTAAGCCCGTTTCTTTTGAATTGGATTTATGATTAGCATCCTCATCCATTTGTACAGTTAAACGCATGCCAGCTCTTAGTTTTTCAGATGCCGCTGTATAGTAATAAGTGACACCTTGTATTGTTTGGTTGGCAAGTGGCGCTTCGGAAAAAAGAGTTGCTTTTGTATAGTTGATTGATGTGCCTGTCGGATATATGTTGATGTTTTTATTTGCTTTGTGTGATGAAGCGTTTAAGGGGAAGCTAACTAAAATTAATACATTTTGATGTGAAAGCAGTTTTTTAAATTCTTCGTTATTGATTTCATTTGTCGCGTTCGCAGCTAGCGTGTCACCCCAGTTTTGCCGAATGTTATCGCGTATATTTTTAGCTTCCGTTTCAGCTGCTTCTAGTTTTGCTTGGTCTGATTTGTAAATCGCTTGAGCGTTCAATAAAACTTGATCAGACACATTTTTGTTGTCTTGATTAAGTTGTTGCATACGCTTAAATTCTTGTTGACTGCTAGTAAGCGCAGCATGTGCAATGTTTGCATTGGCTTTTGCATTTAAATAACGCGTTCTTAGCTCAATTAAAGTATCTATATTGATAACAGTCCCAAGCGTATTTAATGTGCTTTGATGTTCGGATGTTTGCAGTGGCGTCGTTTTAATATCGCTTTGAACTTGAGCTTCTGTGCTCAGTAATACCACTGTTGAGCCCTTATTTGTGTTGACGCGATTAGGTGTTGCAACTTCTTCTTCCTGTGCTTCGTTATAAGCATGATATTCATCTTTAGCGTAGTGAACTAATACCCAAAATAACAGAATGATGAGGGCGGTTTGCGCCGCTATAACTAAAGTAAATTTTTTATTCATCGTTTGTTCCACTTAATATTTAGAGCGTTTATTGAGCTCGAATTTCAGTTTTTTGACTTGCTTTTTCAATTTCAATGTCTGATGTTAGGGGTTTTTGTAATACATCTTCTAATCCAATACTTGCTAATCGAGATTTATAGCGAACAGCAAGACGGTTATGTTCAGTAATAATATTTTCAAGCTGGGTGCTTGTAAGGGTAAGCCGATCAGCAAATCCAGCATTAAATTGCTGTTCTGTCTGTTTGGTGCGATCTAATTGGGATGCAACCAAATTTTCAGCGCGAACTAAAGCTTCAAGGCTGCTGATGTAAGAAGCTTTGGCTTGATTGACTTCGCTGAGAACTTTTGCTTGCAGCACTTTAAATTGCGAAGCCTCTATATCTCTCAAAGCATAAGCCTCTGCAATCAAACCTTTATTCTTGTTCAGTAAGGTTATAAGGCTGCTTATTCCTAGTGACCATAATCTATCGCCTTGATCAAAAGTATAGCTTGGACTCAATATTAGATCTGGATACTGACGGCTAATTTCGAGCCTTAGTTTGGCTTCTGCAGCTTGATAGCGTGCTAGGGATGCACGTAAGTCAAGTCGATTAAGTAATGCTTGTGTTTGAAGATCGTCGTTAAGTTTGAGATCGCTGCTTGGACTTTCATCTAATAATGATAAATCCAAGTTCAGGGGTTTGAATGACTGAATAGATAAGCCAGAATCACTTGCTAATGCTGCATATAGCGCCGGTGTTCGGGTTTGTTCTGCTGTTAAGGCCTGTTCTGTTTTTTGTAATGCGATACGCGCGTTATTTAATTCAATATTAGATGCAAGGCCAGCATCGACCCTTTTTTGTAGCATATCAACAATTGACAAACGTAAATCAAGTTCTTTTTGCAAAAGGGATGTCTGTTTATATGAGTAAACATACTCTAGTAAAGATTTAGCTAGTCGAGTCCGTACCTGCCAAGCTGATTGCGCAATTTTAATTCGTGCAGCTTCAGACAGGTTGGCTGCTCGGTCGATTCTAGCTTCACGCTTGCCTGCTGTAATAATTCCTACATCAATACCAAGGCTATATGCCCATGGAGAATTTTCACTATTGTTATTAGTATTTTTTCCAACATTGGCAGATATTTTTGGATCTATACGTTCTGTAGCTGTAATTTTGGTAGATTCGGCTAGTCTCCATTCGCTACGAGCTAAATCCAAATCCGGATGGAAAAATAAGGCGCTATAGCTTAATTCTTTTAAACCCCAAGATTGAATTGGTAGCGATGAGCGTGGAAAGTTTTGCGAAACTAAGTAGTCGTTAAAAACTTCACTACGAGGTGTTTGTTGTTCATAACTATTTTTTGTTTCTACTGGAGATATTGGTTTTGGTAAATAAGTTTGAAAGCCGCAGGCCATCAATGACGCTGATAAAGCGCTAATTGCTATTGTTCGTAAATATTGTAATTTTGAAGATTTCAATCTTAATTTGCCTTTCCTGAGCACAGCGATATTACATGCAGTGCAGATATCAAGCAATTTTAAGCTTACATTCATATTTATATCGAGTTTTTGATTTAAGTGTTTTCCATAGATGAACATTGCTATATAATGCGTGCCTTCGTTGGGGTTGGCGCCTCAATGAAACATAAAAAAATCTTTTTATGACTACCTGCGAGAGTGGCGGAATTGGTAGACGCACTGGATTTAGGTTCCAGCGCCGCAAGGCGTGAGAGTTCGAGTCTCTCCTTTCGCACCATCAGTAATTATTCAAAATAACACACTTAAGTTTTTAGTAAGTTTTGGGATTGATTGCATTCATCCAAGCAAGCTTATTATTGTGGTTTTATTGTCCTTTGGCGCGTTATCAAAAAAATCTCCTGTGCTATAATTCCCAGCTTTATTATTTGAGCGAATGATGCGGGTAGTATTTTTACAATAAAAAATAATCCGCTAAATTCATCATTTTTACGAACACACTTCTAGAATTAAGGAACACAGCTCATGTCAGCAACCGTTGAAATCATTAGCAGCTTAGAACGTCGTATGACGGTAACCGTGCCGATGAAACCACTTGAAGATGAAATGAATCAACGTATTAATAAGTTGAGTCGTACTGCAAAAGTACAAGGTTTCCGTCCTGGTAAAGTGCCATTGCATATGGTGCAGCAACAATATGGCGCACAAGTGCGCGATGAAGTGTTAAGCAATGCTGTTGAGCGTAGTTTCTCTGAAGGTGTTGAAGAGCATAAATTGCGTGTGGCTGGATTTCCAAATATTGAGCATAAACCATTTGCCGAAGCTGCAACTGAGCTTGAATACGTTGCAACATTTGAAGTATTTCCTGAAGTTGAGATTGCTGATTTAAGTAAAGCGAAGATCGAACGCCCAGTATTAGAGGTATCTGATGCTGATGTCCAAAAAACATTAGATGTGTTGGTTAAACAGCGTGCAACTTTTGCACCGGTTAAACGCGCTGCAAAAAAAGGCGATAAAGTTAAATTAAGTTTGTCAGCATCTATTGATGGTCAAGAAGTTGAAAGTACTGGTAATCAAACAATTGATTTGGTTTTAGGTGAAGGTGGTCGTGTTGCTGATTTTGATGACAACTTGACTGGTTTGAAGGCTGAGGCTGAAAAGACATTCGATATCACTTACCCAGCAGATCACCAACCAGAGCAACTGGCTGGTAAAACAGTTTCTTACAAAGTGGTTGTTAAAGAAGTTGCAGAAACTAAGCTACCTGAAATTGATGCTGATTTCGCTCGTAACCTAGGCGTTGCTGATGGTGATGTTGCAAAAATGAAAGCTGAAATTAAAGAAAGCTTAAGCCAAGAAGTTGAAAAACGTGTTCGCGCTAAGGTTAAAGAGCAAGTGTTTGATGTATTGGTAACTAATGCCAAGTTTGAATTGCCTAAAGCGTTAATCGGTATGGAAATTGATCGATTGATGCAAATGTCACGTCAAAATCTACAACAACGCGGTGTGGATTTAGCAAATGTGACGCTTGAGCCTTCAATGTTCGAAGAGCAAGCTAAAAGAGGCGCAACATTACGTCTAGTATTGATGGATTTGGTTAATAAGCATTCGCTACAAGCTAATGCGGATCAAGTTCGAGCAATGGTGGATCAGTTCTCGGTAAGTTTTGAGCGTCCTGAAGATGTTGTGCGTTGGTACTATGATGATGTTAAACGTCTTGATGAGCCAGCGGCACTAGCGACTGAAGAAAATGTTGTGACCTGGGTTTTAGCTGCGGCTAAAGCAACGGATAAAAAAGTTAAATTTGATGATTTAATGGGGAATGCTTAATGCATAAGCAACATCATCCAGAACTTGGTGGAATAGAATCTAATTTGGAGACTCAAGGTCTTGGTTATATTCCTATGGTGGTCGAACAGAGTGGTCGTGGTGAGCGTTCTTACGACATCTACTCTCGATTGCTAAAAGAACGTGTTATTTTCTTGGTTGGTCCAGTCAATGATATGTCTGCAAACTTAGTTGTGGCTCAGATGTTGTTTTTAGAGGCTGAAAATCCTGATAAGGATATTTACCTTTATATTAATTCCCCTGGTGGTTCAGTGACTGCAGGCATGTCTATCTATGACACCATGCAGTTTATTAAACCCGATGTAAGCACGTTGTGTATTGGTCAAGCAGCTAGTATGGGTGCTTTCTTATTAGCGGCGGGCGCAAAAAACAAACGATTTAGTTTACCTAACTCACGCATTATGATTCATCAACCGTCAGGTGGTTTTCAAGGTCAATCAACAGATATTGAAATTCACGCCAAAGAAATCCTTTATTTACGTGCGAAACTTAATGATATCCTGGCGCATCATACTGGCCGTTCGGCAGATGAGATTGATCGCGATACAGAACGTGATAATTTCATGAGTGCTGAACAGTCAGTGAGCTATGGTTTGATTGATCGTGTGATTAACAGTCGTTCTGACGCTGCTTAATATTTGCTATAACCGCTCCCTTTTGTAATAGGAACAATGAATGACTACTGAAGTAACAGACGAAAAACTACTTTATTGTTCGTTTTGTGGCAAAAGTCAGCATGAAGTTAAGAAGTTGATTGCTGGGCCATCAGTATTCATTTGTGATGAGTGTGTGGATCTTTGCAATGACATTATTCTCGAAGAGGCTCAAACAAGCTCTGATGGAGAAGAGAGTGTTAAGAAAAGTTTACCTACCCCAAAAGAGATTTGCGAGATTTTAGGTCAGTATGTAATCGGTCAAGACCAGGCTAAGAAAAGCTTGGCAGTTGCCGTTTACAATCATTACAAGCGCTTAGACCAACCTTCATCTAAAGATGATGTCGAAATTGCTAAAAGTAATATCTTAATTATTGGGCCAACTGGTTCTGGTAAAACATTACTTGCTCAAACCTTAGCACGTTTATTGGATGTGCCTTTCGTGATGGCTGACGCGACTACATTGACTGAGGCTGGTTATGTCGGTGAAGACGTAGAAAACATCATGCAAAAACTTTTGCAGAAATGTGATTACGATATTGAGAAGGCTCAGCGTGGTATCGTTTACATCGATGAAATCGATAAAATCTCTCGAAAATCTGATAATCCATCAATTACACGTGATGTTTCGGGCGAGGGCGTGCAACAAGCTTTGCTTAAATTGATTGAAGGTACTGTGGCTTCTGTACCTCCACAAGGTGGGCGTAAACATCCGAATCAAGAGTTTGTGCAACTAGACACCAAGAACATCTTGTTTATTTGTGGCGGTGCATTTGACGGCCTAGACAAAGTAATCCGCCGCCGTTCTGAAAAAGGCGGTATTGGTTTCGGCGCAGAAGTGAAGAGTAAGGAAGACTCTCGTGCAATTGGTGAAGTTTTGCGTGATGTTGAGCCTGAAGATTTGATTAAGTTTGGATTGATTCCAGAGTTTGTAGGGCGTTTACCAGCAATTGCAACTTTAGAGTCTTTAGACGAAGATGCTTTAATGACCATCTTGGTTGAGCCAAAAAATGCCTTAACTAAACAATTTGCTAAATTGTTTGAGATGGAAGGTGTTGAATTAGAGTTCCGTGAACCTGCGTTGCGTTTAATCTCTAAGAAAGCTTTGGAGCGCAAAACCGGTGCGCGTGGTTTACGTTCCATTATGGAACATTCATTACTGCAAATTATGTTTGATTTGCCTTCTATACAAAACTTGAGCAAAGTGGTGGTAGACGAGGGCGTGATTAGTGGGGCAAATCCACCTATCATGATTTATTCGGATGAAAATAAATTAGCAGAGTCAGCAAGCTAAGTTTTTAGTAAATTAAGCAATTCGCAGTCATAAAATATTTTGCGCTGGCACTTGAAGCGCCAGCGTATGACCCCAATTACTTGGTATTAGTGAACTGTGTGAGCAGTTCGGAACCAACGCTGAAGGTGTTTCCATGACAGAACAAACATTACCTACTTTTTCGCCAGACTCTGGTTTGATGCCATTATTGCCTTTGCGTGATGTGGTGGTCTACCCACATTTGGTTATTCCTCTTTTTGTTGGGCGTGCTAAGTCTGTTAAAGCGCTTGAGTTGGCTTCCGAAGGAAATAAAGAAATTCTATTGGTTGCACAAAAGTCAGCCAATAAAGATGAGCCTGATCAGTCTGATCTATATGAGGTTGGTACAGTTGCGACTGTATTGCAAATGCTTAAACTACCGGATGGCACTGTAAAAGTGTTGGTTGAAGGTTTGCATCGTGCAAAAGTTGTTGGATTTACCGATACAGTTGATTGCTTTGCGGCCAAGGCAGAAGCAATTGCAGATCTTGCTGAGGACGATAATGAAACGCAGGCTTTAATGCGTACTGTATTCACGCAGTTCGATCAGTACGTCAAGCTTAATAAAAAAATCCCACCTGAAATTTTGACATCATTAGCCACGATTGACGATGCTGGTCGTTTGGCTGACACAATTACGGCACATCTAACGTTGAAACTGGAAGAAAAGCAGAGCATCTTGGAGATGTTTAGTGTATCTCAACGCTTGGAGCATTTATTAAGTCTACTTGAGGCTGAAATAGATATCTTGCAGGTTGAAAAGCGCATTCGTGGCCGCGTTAAACGCCAAATGGAAAAGAGTCAGCGTGAGTACTATTTGAATGAGCAAGTGAAGGCCATTCAGAAAGAGCTTGGTGAGCAAGATGAGAATGCAGATATCGATGAATTAGCTAAGCGCATTGAAGCGGCAAAAATGCCAAAAGAGGCGTTCGATAAAGCTAATTCTGAAATGAAGAAGCTCAAAATGATGTCTCCGATGTCTGCTGAAGCAAGTGTGGTCCGCAATTATATTGAAACGCTAGTTAATTTGCCTTGGAAAAAGAAAACCAAGATTAGCAAAGACTTACAAGCTGCAAAGCGTATCTTGGATGAGGATCATTACGGCTTGGAAAAGGTTAAGGAGCGGATTGTTGAATATCTTGCTGTGCAGCAGCGCGTAGATAAATCAAAGGCACCTATTCTTTGTTTAGTCGGACCTCCGGGCGTTGGTAAAACTTCGCTTGGTCAAAGTATTGCTAAAGCAATTAACCGAAAATTTGTCCGTGTTGCCTTAGGCGGCGTGCGTGATGAATCAGAGATTCGTGGTCATCGTCGTACTTACATCGGTTCTATGCCTGGCAAAGTACTACAAAGCATGGCGAAAGTTGCGGTTAAAAATCCTTTATTCTTATTAGATGAAGTGGATAAGATGGGGCAAGACTCTCGAGGTGACCCTTCTTCAGCTTTGTTAGAAGTTTTAGATCCAGAACAAAATCATACATTCGTAGATCACTACGTTGAGGTTGAATATGACTTGTCTGATGTGATGTTTGTTGCCACGTCTAACTCACTCAATATTCCTGAGGCGCTATTGGATCGTATGGAAGTCATTCGTCTGGCTGGATATACAGAGGATGAAAAGCTCAATATTGCGATGCGATATTTATTGCCTAAGCAATACAAAGCGC
>JACCDQ011223282.1_pt1 | contig 15713 bp, 12 predicted proteins | sample 7446031 | NCBI WGS metagenome assembly JACCDQ01 (sample SAMN15323442, study PRJNA562643) | freshwater metagenome | isolation source: river surface water | place: USA:Blue River Watershed | collected 2017-08-17
AGAAGGTGAAGATCGACGTCGCACCGACCCGCCACGGCATCACGCGCGGCGAGACGATCTACTTCTTCGACCCGAGCGGCAACCGCAACGAGACCTTCGCAGGCCTCGGCTACCTCGCGCAGCCGGACCGTCCGGTCACCACCTGGACCGAAGACAAGCTGTGGACCGGCATCTTCTATCACACCGGGGATGCGGTGCCGTCGTTCACGGATGTGTATACCTGACCTTCAGGAACCCGAAGCTTGTATTCCTGTTCGCAGCTTTCGCAGGAATGACCTTCGGGCGACAAACTAAGTTCAATGACGCGCTTATTTACATCAACCAAACTGAACGGCTGCCCGGTCAAGAATTCGGGTTCTTGCGCACTCTGGCTGAGCGATTCATACCTTGCAAAGCGCCAGCAATACGACGTCATCGTCTCAGATAGGATTTTTGTGGACATGGAGTGCTTTACGGTTACGGCTTGATAAAGGGACAAATAGATCTCGTACGACTTGTTGACCTGCTTGTTGGACTTATTGATCGCCAAGCCCACTTCCTCGATTATCAGCTTGTTTTGGGAGTCGACCTTTTCGATTCCTTTGGCATTGGGGCTGAGTTTGGCCATCGCGCCCTTGCAGGGACGAAAGTCGTTGACCATAGTTTGGTCAATCAGGATGTTGCGGTCAGCCAAAAAGAGGATGCGCTTGGGTTTGGTGCTTGCCGGATCATTGCGCCAAAGCGACTTCGACAAGCGATGAATAATTTGGAAGGCAGTAAAGATTTTGCCCGTGTCCGTCGCCATAACTAGCCGTACGCACTTTTCACCAGCGGCAATCTCCTCGATGGCTCGGTTAACTCCGTTGATCTGGTAATACCGTGGTGTCTTGCCGGGGTAATAGTCGTATTTTGCTACGCTACATATATCTGGCGTCCAACCTTTCCAGGCGCATTAGCGCTCCCACAGCTGCTGCGGCGAAAGAAACTCGTGCAGGGTGATCGCTTTCTCCAGCACGCCATCGGCCAGCGATTTCATCGCGGAACATAGAGCCGTCCCTATTACTGGAAAACGCAAAGGGCGCACCCAGCAGGCGGGCGTATTAAATGGCCTAGGACATACCTGTACCGATGCCGTGGTTCTTGTCTTTGGCCTCGACCGCCGCGATCGGAATATTTGGCTTGAAGAACAGCGCGTAGTCAGCGTTGAGGATAGTGGTCTGGTCACGATGCGCAGTCCGGCCACGTAAGCTGATTCGCCCGGCGCGTAGGCCATATTCGTGAAAAATCTGCGTTAACGGGTCCCAGCCTGGTCGCTCGATTGCTGGCGTGATGACGCGTGCACGAATGTCGGATTCGGTGAGTCTTTGCACCTTTTGTACGCCGGTAAATTGATTATTATTTTGAGCATAAATGTTGCTACTTCCAGTGTAAGGTCGCGGTGCGCTCCGGCAATGACTTCAAATTAGAATTTCATTATGCGAAATGGGCGGTGCTCACGGACACGGCTTATCCACAGGCAGACATCTATCTCGTTTTGTTTGTACGCGTGGGGTGACCGTCCTTGAAAAGCCAGGTTGGTTACGGGGTGGGCCGGTTGCATTTCGGCTTTCTTCCTGGAGATTTTTTGGAGGTTGTCATCCCGAGGAGGTGCATTAGTGCCTCCAGCCGACGGAGCTCGTACAGTTTCAAAGACCGAACGGCTTTGGATTCCAACGTTTCGTGCCCGTGTTTATAGGCCGGGTGAGACTCGCCCCTTACCGTAGTATGCGGCCTCCTTGCGCCATGCATTCGGCAGGTGGGCATTCCGAACGCTGCGGGGTTCAGGCACTTGTTTCCACTACGCTTTGACCGGGCTCGGCACTGCTTCGCGCTATGGAGGCGCAGGCTGGGTAGGGGCATTTGTCTTTCCTTTTACAGTGAAAACCACTCGGTTAAAGGTTCGGGCGGGCAGCGGCAGGTGAATATTTCGCTGACCTCTTGCAAACAGGTTCGTCGATTGTGTGTAAGCAAGTGTGCGGAATACCCAGTGCCACTCCTGAAACGAAGGTGCCACTTTCAAAACCCGCATGGCGCCAAGCTTTCGATCGAGTAGTGGCACCTGTGGGGGGGGTAATTAGAAAACAAACCTTAAGTACGTAGTGCACCCATACGAACGACACAGTATTACGTACCTAATGGAGTAGCGAAAACAGGTGCCACTAGTGCCACTGAGTCCGGACTGCCATCGTTCGCTGTCGATGAGCCGATACACATGCGATCGGGTACAAAGTGAAATTTCACCCCGTTCGATTCTTTCGGGCGCTGGCCGCCGTTGTGCTTGCGTATCGCCTCAGCTAACCGCATCATCTGCCCCTTTGTGGGCTTGTCAATACTGATCTTCGTGCAGATTTCGCCCATCGTTTGTTTCGTCCAACTCGTGCAGCCGACAAACGGGTAGTGCGTTAGCAACGCTTCTACGTCGGGGTCGGAGACCAAGAAAGTTTCACTGTGCTGATTCAGCAAAACGTTTTCCGAGTCATTAAGGTACCAGCGTTCGCCAGCGTCGTACCATGACTTCGCTTCTGCCCAGAGCTGCTGGTAGTTAATGGCAGCATTTCGCCTAATCGACTGCACATCGATAGGCCAAAATCGTCTGTTGCCTGTCGGGTCGTGAAGAAAATGGTAGTCGTTAACTGTGCCCGCGAAAACCGTGCGTCGTGGAAAGGCTGAATCTTTCCGTGCATAGGGGCGGCGCAGTGTGTCCTGTTTTCTGGTGATGAACGCCTTTAGCTGCGCCACATCAGCTTTTCGGAAGGTAGAGTCCAGTTCGCCGAGCTCGACTATCCAGTGGCTGGCGGCAGACATCACGGAATCTTTGTCAGCAGGATTAAGGGTTTGTCCTTCAAGAAAAACACCGCTAACACCCGAAGTGAGATCGCTGAATAGTCGTGTTTTACCGACACCCTGTGCCCCGGTAAGCACGATGACGCCCGCATTCGCGATGCCTGTAGGTTCGTATGCCGCCCCCACTGCTTGAATCAGCCATTTTCGGAAGAAAAGTTCCGTCATCGCGGTGTTGCCCGACTTAATCTGTCCTACGAACTGATGAAACCGACTGATGCCATCCCATGGGCGGGATTCGATGTATGTTCGAACAGGGCAATATGGGTTTTGAGATGCCAGTGCATCGACCATTTCAGGAATTCGGTTAGCGTTCATTCCCGATTTGACCGCATAGTCCGTGACTTTCGTTAACGCCGTGTTATCCGTCTCGTCGAGGACGCATGTCAGACCTGGCACCAGAGTTTCGCAACGCTTCGAAATTTGGTTGTAACGAACCTTTATTCCATGGTGATTCAGTACGATGTTCAGGTTGTCACTAACCTGTAAAGGTTTGCTGTTTCGACCTACTGCTGCAAAAGACAGCGGGCCACCCGGCGATGCGACGCTGGGCGCGTCCCCCCCAGTAACTACGGAGAGACAATTCAGAGATGTAATGCTTTCCGTGTTTTCAAACACGACGTCATTGTAAGAAAGGCCGGATAGCTGGATTAAATGCTTCATGCCATAGCCATTCGGCTTCGATGATAGTTCCCGGAGTGATCGATCATATTTTGCGTTCACTTCGGCGACGGCGAAGTTCGGGTATGGTTTGCCCCAAAAATCTCCGCGGCTAAAGCGAAAAAAGTTTTCACGACCGTCTTCGCCGTAAGCACGAGCCAGAGCATTCGCAACAGCGTGCCATGTTGGTTCATCCTCGCAGTTAATCAGCCCTAAGACCTTGACCATGGAGGTATGCGTAAGTCGCGCATATCCGATCTGATTGGCCGAGCTCATCACCGATTGATCATGATTTTCGTCCGTCAGGGCAATGTCGTCGGGGTAACGCCGCAGTAAATCGTCGACGTCTAGTGGTTGCCCACCGAAATGAAAAATCAGAGCATCAGGACCCGGAGCGTAGCAGGGCTGTTCATTTTGGTAGGCCGACTTGTCGTGCCGGATCGCGTCATCGCCGTACGTATTCTTGATCATCCTGTCGAAGGCCATCCCGACCGAAATACTTTCAGCACGGGTGACTTCACGGTTTAGCTCGAAGACCATACGTGTTCTCGGTTGATCATCGGTGTGACTCCATGTCGTGTAACCGAATCCACGAAACACCGACAAATCATTTGTGAACTGAAGAAAAGTCTCTGGATCGCGATAGCCATCTTGATCAGTCGCCAAGAACCTGCGCGGCATAGCGTGTGTTGCGAGTCGGTAGTATGCGTCGCCCGAATAATCTTGCGGACGGTCGTGTGGTCCGTACGACAACGGACCAGTAAAGTACGTCTGGCCCTTTCGTGTGCTTCGCGTGGACAGGACGAATTCTTCGAATTCATCGAAATTCTTAGCCGCTCTTTGTTCAGGCGTGTTGTCAAACTTGTTCGCGCCTACCGAGAAACCGATGTCCGAATGCGTATTGTTGAGTACTGTCATTTTCATCGCCATCCTCAAAGTCTTACCAGCGCCAACTGTCGCAATGCGGGCCTGCCTCGGCAGCGCGTTGGGCCTGCTCTTTTGTTCGAAAATTTCCGTCGAGGAACTCCCCATCGTGCATGGCCCAATAGCCGTCTTCGCCTTTTCTTCGACCAACAACAAAGACGATGCCGTTCACACGTTTCCAGAAGTTGCCCTTCGCTGAAAGAGCCCAGTCGGTGTCATGAGTGCTGTAGCTCATACCCCCTCCTCATGAGTCGGCAAGAAGCTGTTTATCCAAAGCCGAACAGTGCGCATCGGCCAGACACGAACAGTCGAGGACAGGACGGCCGGCGCCGGAAATCGGCCTTGGGCAACCCATAGGTTGATGCAAGACTTGGATAAGGTAGTCAGTTTGACGAGATCATCGATCCGTAGCAGTTGTTCGTCGGGGATCGGATTTTGCGGTGAGTCCATCGCGGAGTCCTTTGTTAATCAGGGAGCCTCCAGAATGGACTATAGGTATTTGCTGGTAAACGAATCGGATTACTTATTGCCGACTTTCATGGTTGAATGAAATGCCAGTAGGTACCGCACTGCCACTGTTGCTTCAGGTTGCCGTAGTTACGCGCACTAAGCTGGTGTTTCCGACCACGCCTGTATCGATTCAACGCACTCATCACCATGGGAAATTTTGGGAAAGAATTTCCGTTTGTTTTCTCTTGATGACGGATGATAATCGCGGCGACGCGTCGTTTAACAGCCCAATCTGTTGGACGATTTTTGATATCGACGATCAAGCCATCCAGAAAAACGAATGCTTCTGTAAATTCGAGCGTCGCCGTAATCAGTCTTTCAGCCGCCGAATTCAGTGTGGATGGTAATTCTCGAAGAAACTCATTAGCCTTATGTGCAACAAACGTGGCTTTCAACTGCATGACCCTTGTGCGCAACGCTTTCGTAATGACGTTTTTCTTCGGCCCTGAGAGGGGACGGGGGTTTAAAAAATGATGCAAGTTGCCATGTACTGTGAACAGAAATGAAATCTGCCCTGCATCGAGTGAGCTCGGGTGTGCTGCGTCGTAGTCGTGCGCCGCTTTGATATACAAGCGAAACTCAGTTATCAGAAAATATAATCCGTGTGCTGCAGTTCTGATGAGTTCGGCGTTTGTCGTATGGTCTTCATGCTTTGCGACGATTGCTTTCCCAGTCTTATATATGGCCATGATTCGTACTCCTGCAGTACCCTGCAAAAGTTGCGCACCCAAGGAAAGCAGGATTTCCAGTTCGCCCCGTCGGGCTAGGGTGCGCGAATGAATCTTACGCTGCTTTGCGCAGGTTTCCTGATACTTCGGGCTTTTCGATTTCACTGAAGCAGTACGCCTCCCAGTCATTCATTAATCGCCGTCGTTGCTCAAGCATGTCGCCACGACGATATGCTGATTCAACTTTGTTCGGTATCGTGTGCGCAAGTGCAAGTTCAGCGGTGTCGGGGTTGTGCGACGTCTCTTCTGCAACCCAATCCCGAAACGCAGAGCGAAAGCCGTGTACTGTTACTCCTAACGCCATTCGTCGTACAAGCATCAACATCGCCATGTTGGACAAAGCTTTGCCGTTCTTTGAAAATAGGTGGCGGCTATCGTTGTCCAGCATCTTGGCTACCTGTAGTAGGTCAAGTGAGCGCTGTCCGAGGGGTACTCGGTGTGCTTTGCCCGCTTTCATGCGGATGCCTGGAATTGTCCATAGTCCGGTTTCATCGACTTCGCTTCGTAATGCGCCGAGCACCTCGCCTGATCGGCTTGCATTCAAAATCAGGAATTGCAGTGCTAACGCCGAAACCCCGTCAATGTCTGCGAGCTGTTTCATCAATGCGGGAATCTGCTTGTAGGGAAGGGCCGGGTGATGGTCGACTGGCGCAACGCGCGATGGTCGCGGTAACACCGTCTCCAAGTGTCCGCGCCATGCTGCCGGGTTTTGTCCACCACGTAGCTTCCGCGTTGTGGCCGAAGCGAGTACCCATTCGATACGTCCGCGTAGGCGGGATGCAGTCTCGGTCTTGGTGTGCCATATCGGGGTAAGGATCTTCAGTATGTGTTCCGTATCGATTTCGTTCAGCGGCAACGCTCCGATCACTGGATCCGCATATGTGGCAAGGGTGTTGTACCACTGCTCGCCGTGTTTCTGATTACGCCATTCGTGAGATTTTGCCTTGATACATTGCAGCGCAAATTCACGAAAAATTGGGCCACTGTCGGATTGTGCGGCGGGGTGTGCCGTTGCCTTCCAGTAGGTGTTTGGTTCACGCCCAGCGATCAGCTCAGCCCGACATGCAACGGCACGATTCCTTGCCTCCTTTAACGAAATGTCAGGGTACGCTCCTAACGTGAGATCATGCCGCTGCCCTGCGAATGTGTACCGGAATACCCAGTACTTCCGCCCGTTCTTTACGTTCAGGTTGAGGCCTTTTGTCGCGGGGTCTGTGTAGCGTCCCGGTGCGGTTACGTTCTTTGCGAATGCGTCAGTGAAGGTGGCTTTCATGTCGAGTCCTTTCCCCACGTTTCCCCACGCCGGTGGCGTGATTAGCCGTGGTTAGCTATGGTGAGTACCGTATAGCTTTGGACTTCGGAGGGCCAGACTTTGAATTACTTATTGCCGACTTTTCGTAGAGCCGGAGCGGATTTCAATGGCCTCGGCAAGCCAAGGCTGCTCAGGAAGCATCAAAGCCATACAGAGGCTTCACTAGACACCCTCTCCGCCAGTACACAGAAAATCCCGAATTCTTCTTTGAAATCAAAGACTTAGAGAATTCGGGATTTTTCATTTCTACACATGTTTTCTACACATGTGTGCGAGTCAAGCAGAGACCGAGAGCGATTCAGTTCTTGGCTCAGTCAATGTTGTCTGGGTCTTTCACTTTCACTGTGAGGACTTGGCATGTCAAAACGAATCGCCATATACGCTCGTGTCTCGACTGACAAACAGACAGTCGACAATCAACTTCTCGAACTACGCTCTCTCTGCGAACGACTCGGTTACAGCATCGTTCAGGAATACACAGACAACGGCATCTCAGGTGCTAAGAGTCGCAATGATCGCCCTGCGCTGGATGCGTTGCTGAAAGACGCTACACGGCGTCGCTTCGATATGGTCATGTGCTGGAGCATTGATCGGCTCGGTCGTTCTCTTCAGCATCTCGTCGAAATTCTCAATGAGCTTCAAGCGTTGAAGATCGATCTCTTCTTCCAGCAGCAAGGCATGGATACCAGCACCCCTAGCGGACGAATGATCTTCTCTGTGTTCGGTGCGATTGGTGAGTTCGAAAGAAATCTCATTCGTGAGAGAGTAATCGCTGGTCAGCAACGAGCTAAAGCTCAGGGTAAGAAGCTGGGACGCCCGAGCAAGATGAACGACGGAATGAAGAATGCAGTGGTCTTGCTGCGTGAGAAAGGATTGGGTATAAAGGCTATAGCGAAGCAGCTTCAAATTGGGGTCGGTACCGCATATTCAGCAATTCAATGTCAAAGACATGGAATAAGTTTTGTGAAAAATTAAAAAGCATCTTTATTTGATGCTATTTCAAATGCGGCATCATGAAAATCATGATGTGTAAAATTGGAGATCCTCGTGGGAATAAAATTAAAATATTCGCCCGCCCTCCAAATTGAGGCAATTAAAACAATTGCAATTTTGGTGGCAATGGTATTTACTGCCGCCGCCGACTTATCAACGCCCATTTATATTCCTTTTGCAGGGTATTATATAATATTAATTTTTCTATCAATTTGGTATTTCAAAAGAAAAATTTTATTTTTCCTAATATTTATCACATCAATAATTACTGTAAGCTATGTTTCATTCAAAGGAATTCCTCATCATGCAGTACTATGGGAGTATTTATTAACTTCTATTTCAATAGTTGTTTCATTTAGCTTTTTCTCTATTTTAACAATTAAACTTAAATATTTTTTTGAAAAAATAAAAATCGAAAGTGAGACAGACGAATTAACGGGTCTCAAGAATAACCGAAGTTTTTTTGTTGCTGGTCGACTCGAGCTATCAAGGGGAAGTCGTCTTCAGGTCCCTATTACCATTGCAATGCTCGACTTGGATAACCTTAAGAGGCTGAATGACTCCATAGGTCATGCGTCAGGGGACGATGCACTTGCTGCCGTTGGTCAGCTTCTCAAAACTTCGCTGAGAGAGACTGACATTGCGGCTCGTATTGGAGGCGATGAATTCGCAATAATATTGCCAAATACTAATATAGACGGGGCTTCGAGCATATTATCTCGTTTGCACAAAAATATAAAAACAACACTCGAAACCTACGGAGATTATTTGAGTTGCAGCATCGGAGCAGCAATTTTATTGCCTACTAGAAGTGATGATATTCATGCTGTATTAGAAAAAGCAGATGCATTGATGTATGCAGCAAAATCAAGCGGTAAAAATTGTTTAAGAATAGAAAATATAATTCCGATTTCTTTAGTTAGCCCCAACGAAAATAAAAAAATATTCAGTCCTGTTATTGTTAGAGATCGCTCAAATGACTTTTAAAGTGAGGGTGAGTCCTATGAGGTTCTGCTGTAAATAACTCATTTCTGAACCCTAAAACCGAAGATTTTCTGAACACCTAGGAAGTACGAAAATGCTCGGTTTCACGGTTCGGTTTTCTGGGACACTTCCAGAACCCTACTCAACGCATCAAAGCTTAACGAAATAGCGCCTGAACAGACGATTCGTTTTACATCTAAAACCGATCATTTGAGCTGCTCTCAGTGTCTGTTTGAAAATACGATCTTTGTTCAGTCGGCAATGTCCAACGGTGTATTCAACCGGCGGACGTCATGTGGACCGAGCAGACCCGTGCGTGCCAAGGGATCAGAGGAATCGCGCTGCCGCGCGCTGCTTACAGGCCGCTGTCTTGATTGTAGAAATAAGCATGGTTTCGTCCGGTGGCTTTCGCCTGAAACAATGCATGGCGCGCCTGTTTCAGCAGATCATCGCCGCTAGTCGCAGTCGGCTCGAACAAAGTGACGCCCAAACTGGCGGTGCATTTGCACTCGACATGATTGGTGGTGCCGTCGGCTCCTGTCATTGCCAGAAAATAGGGCTGATCGATCACGCGCCGAACCTGCTCGACGACATGCAGTGCCTGCGTTTTTGCCACATCCCAGGTTTCGTCCAGACCGAACAATACAGCGACAAACTCGTCGCTTCGCGGACGCGCGACGGTATCCTGGGTACGCAAATAATCAACCAGCCGTTGCGCGACCTCTTTCAGCAGTTGATCTCCCGCCTGTGGCCCATACTGATCGATCAAGGATTTGAGATCATCCAGGCCAATGCAAACGACGCCACCATGTCGTTTGCTGCGCCGATGCTGAATCAATGCCTGCGACAGTCGATCCTCAAGAAGGATCCGGCTTGGCAATTGTGTCAGGGAGTCAAACAGACCAAGGCGGGTAATGTTCTCGTTACGACGTTCGCGCTCGCTGGGATCCCGCATCAGGATCATCAATCCTGAACCTCCCGCCAGCTGGAATCGATCCATATCGACTTCGACGAGCACCTGATCACCAAGGTGTCGCCGGTGCACGATCCATTCTGTCCGGTAATGGCCGCTTTCAACGGTCTGCTGAATAAGCTCTGGCAAGCTGATTGCCTTGGGCTTCCCGCTGGTGTTCGCAAGGCTGACTGCTTCGAGGGGATTCTGCTGCAAGAATTCCCGCTTGTTTTCACATCCGAAAAGTCTCAACACAGCTTGATTGCAGTCGATAAAACCACTGTCCGCGAGAAGAAGTACCGGATCATTGTGGGATTCCCGCAGCGCTCGAAGAATTGACTCTGAATCGATTGTCCGCTGCGCCAGAAAACTGACGTCAACCGCAAAGCCGGAAATCCCGACGAGGGCACCAAGGCCGTCGTATATCGGTGACTCGGCCACCACACAAGTGGATTGTTTTCCTGTCGCGATTGAAACCATCGAAATCTGGCCGCTCTGTGACTGACCAGAATTCAGCACAGCAAAATCGATTGTCCGGAGTTGTTCTGCGGCTTCCAGCGTCAAAAAACTGCGGTCGTCTTTGCCGACAACGTCGCTGGGAGCGATTGCAAAAAAATCGCAAAGTCGCTGATTGGCGTAGGTGTAGCAGCTTTGGGTATCTTTGGAGTACAGATAGGCACCCAGACGTTCCAGCAGATCGTGAAGCGTATGCAGTTCAGCCTTGAGATTATTGTTTTCGGCTTTCAACTCTTCGCTAATCACAGCAATCCTCCTGAACGCTTTATGCTGCTTGCCTAAGAAACGTGCGACTCTTATATCAACAATCGCCAGGTCGGGCAAGTTGCATTCCGAGAGGATGGCATCACCGAAGCTGTCTGTCGCCGTAGAGCTTAAGCTTCAAAATTTGAAAGAACGCATGTGTCGTATGTCATGTCCTATACGGTCAGCCGCCTGAGCAAAAAAGATGTCGAGGCCGCGATTGGGACGACTTTGCTCGAATTAGGAAGCAACTGTTGCGGTCACTGCAAAGCGGTACAAGGCACGATCGAAGCGACGCTGGCAGGATTTCCACAAGTTCGTCATCTCAAGATCGAAGCCGTTCTATGCCTGCATGCGTTAGATCCATGAAGAATTTATCCAAAGGCAGCGGTTATCACGGGCATTTGGCGATGACCAAATCAGCGTGCATATCGACGAAGCCATTTTGGCCAAACACGTCCATGCCATACACCAGGGGCCATCAGCCAAACGAGACAGGCTCTTAATTCTGTTGTTGCGCGAGCTGCCCGAGGTCCCACAGCGGCAGGAAGATGCCCAGCATCAGCACCAGCACCAGACCGCCCATCACCGCCAGCAGGATCGGCTCGATCGAATCGCCCAGGCGGCCGACCTCGTATTTCAGCTCTTCCTGGTACATTTGCGCAACCTGCTCCATCATTTTTTCCATTTCGCCGGTGGCTTCGCCGACAGCGATCATCTGCATTTCCATCGGCTGGAAAATACCGGAGCTTTGGGCAATCTGCAGCATGGTTTCGCCGCGCGTAATGCCGTCGCGCATGGTGTGGATGCAGCGCTCAAAATAGGCGTTGTCGACCACTTTGGCCACCAGCGTGAAGGCCTGGTCGATCGGCACGCCGCTCTTGCAGGCGATGGAGAACGACAGGCAGAAACGCGCAATGCCGGCCTTGTTGAAGATGCCGCCAATTAAGGGCAGACGCAGCTTGTAGCGGTCCCAGCGATAGCGATATTGCGGGCGCTTCATCAGCGTGCGGATCGTTTGCGCGAAGCCGGCCATTGCTGCGGCCACTGCCCACCACCAGTTGACCGCGAAGTCCGACACCGCCAGCAAAATCCGCGTCAGCAGCGGCAGTTCGACCTTCATGCTGGCATAGACTTTGGCGAATACCGGGATCACAAAAATCGTCAGGATGCCGACCGCAATGGCGATCGCGCCGATAACGAAGGTCGGATAGCGCAGCGCGCTCTTGATCTTCTGCCGCATGTCGCGCTCGAACTCGAGCTGCACTGCCAGCCGCACGAAGATTTCGTCCAGCTGACCGGCGCCTTCGCCGACCCGGATCATGCTGACGTAATACTCATCGAAGAAATGCGGATGGTGTGCCATCGCGGCCGACAGTTCGAGGCCCTGGTCGAGGTCCTCGCGCATCTTGCCCAGCAGTGCCGCCAGTTTCGGATTGCCCGACGACTTCTGCATGCCCGACAGCGCCTGCATCAGCGGCAGGCCAGCGCTGACCATCGTGCCGAGCTGCCGCGTGAACAGCAACAGCTCCGTCGACGTCAGCGCGCCGTTCTGCCGCAGGCTGTCCATCACGGACGCGGACGGATCTTTCGGCACTTCCGCGACGATTTTCACTGGCACCAGGCTGGCGCCTATCATCCACTGGGCCACCGCTTGCGGACTCGATGACTCGATCCGCCCACGCACCAGTTCGCCCCGGCGGTTGCGTCCTTCGTAAGCAAAGTGCCGCATCAGTCATCCTCCCGGCTGATGGTTCTCATGGCTTCGCTCACTGTCGTGCGCCCCGCGAGCACTAGCTGCAGTACTCGCTGCGCAATAGTTTTGTCGGCCATGATGGCGGTCGCGGCGCGCTCGAATTCCTGCAGGTCGCCGCCACGCAGCGCACGTGCCAGCGTCGGCGTGATGCTGAGGATTTCGTGCACGCCGGTACGGCCGTGATAGCCGATGTTGTTGCAGCGCGTGCAGCCGCGGCCGCGCGCAAGATGCGCGTCGGGCGGCAGCGCCTCGCGTTCAAGCAGTTCGAGCAGCCACTGCATCTCGTCTTCGTTCGGGGTGTAAGGCTCGATGCAATGGGTACAGGACAGGCGCAACAGCCGCTGTGAAACCACGGCCAGCAGTGTCGACGCGATCAGGTAAGGCGGTATGCCCATGTCAGCCAGGCGTACCGGCGTGCTGACTGCATCGTTGGTGTGCAGGGTCGACAGCACCAGGTGACCCGTCATGGCCGCACGGGTTGCGATCTGGGCAGTCTCATGGTCGCGGATTTCGCCGATGAAGATGATGTCCGGATCCTGTCGCAGGAACGAGCGCAGCACACGCGCAAAATCTAGCCCGATCTTGTCGTTGGTCTGCACCTGGACCACGCCGGCCATCCGGTATTCCACCGGATCCTCGCAGGTCAGGATTTTGACGTCCGGCTGGTTCAGCATCTGCAGCGCGCCATACAGCGTGGTGGTTTTACCGCTGCCGGTAGGACCGGTCACCAGCACGATGCCGTGCGGCGCCTTGATCGCATTCTCGAACGCGCGGAATACTTCCGGATCCATGCCGGTTTCGGTCAGCTCCACCAGCTTTTGCTGCTGCATCAGGATACGCAATACCACCGACTCGCCATACAGCGTGGGCAAGGTCGACAGACGTACATCGAGCTTGTGCAGGCCGGAGCGCACGGCGATGCGGCCGTCCTGCGGGAGCCGCTTCTCGGCGATATCGAGGCCGGCCATCAGTTTCAGGCGCACCACCAGCGGTGAAGCGATCTTCAGGTCGGCTTCGGCCTGCTTGTGCAGCGCGCCGTCGATCCGGTAGCGCACCATCAGCCGTTTTTCCTGTGGCTCGATATGAATGTCGGAAGCGCGCACCTGCGCCGCATGATCAAAAATCGTCTGCAGCAGTTTGACGACCGGGGCATCTGCATCATCGATGATGGTGCCCATCTGGTCGAGGTCGACCACGTTCGCATCGCGCTCGATATTGCGCTCGACCTCGCGCGCGAATTCGCCCAGCTGTTCGCTCTTGCCATAGATGCGGTCGAGGGTCGACAGCAAAGCCTCGCGCTCCACTTGCACCACCTCGATCGGGCGGCGCAGGATTTGCGAGATCGCATCCTGCGCGCGCAGGTTCGAGGGGTCGGCCAGGCCCAGCAGGCAGCTGTCGCCCTCGTCGCGCAGCAGCAGCGCGAGATAGCGGCGCGCGTGGACCTCCGGCAGCCGGCGGGCAATGTTTACATCGACATCATGTCGCTGTAAATCGAGAACAGGCGTCGGACTCATCATGCCGACATTGGCGTCGCGCGGATTCATTTTGTGCCCGGTAAGCTCCCTTGTAACTGTTGCACACGGCGCTGGCTGCCAAGTACATCATCCTGCCACTGGCTATCATTGGCGATCACGGTCGGCTTCAGCAAAATCACCAGCTCGCGCTTCTGCGACGAGCGGCCTGTGCTGCCGAGCAGATAGCCAAGACCCGGCAAGCCGCCGACGCCGGGCACTTGCGAACGATCTTTGGCGGCGTTCTCACGCATCAGGCCGCCGATCACGACCACTTGCCCGTTACGCGCGCGCACCACGCTGTCTGCTTCCGACGCGCTGCTCGAGGCCAGCGGCAGTTGCAGCTGGCCGCCGATGCCCAGGTTGATGTTGCGATTGGCCGTCGTGACTTGCGACACCGACGGCCGGATGTGCAGCATGATGTTACCTTCGGCATCGATTTGCGGCAGCACATCCAGCACGACGCCGGAGAAAAACGGCCGTAGCGTTACGTTGGGTACGGTCGTGATCGGGCCACCGGCCGACGGCGTGGTCGTGCCGCCGGACACGCCGGTGACGAAGAACTCGTCGGTGCCGACTTTCAGCACCGCTTGCTGGTTGTTCAGCGTCGAAATGCGCGGGCTCGACAGCACCTGAACCGAGCCCTGCGTTTCCAGGAAGGAGACCAGCGCGGCGAAGTTGGTGCCCTGCATCGCCAGCCCGAACATGGTGCCGCCGGCGTTGGCCACCGTCGAAATCGCTGAGCCGGCGACCCCGGTCAGCGTGCCATTGGTCAGCGGCGTGGGGGGCGTATTGTTGAGTGAAGCACCGGGCTGAATGACGCCGGCTGTCGCATTGGTGTTGCCGTTGCGGAAGGCCGACCAGTTCACACCGGCCTGGTAGCTGTCGGACAGCTGGACTTCGATGATCTTCGCTTCCAGGATCACCTGGCGTTCGACCGATAACTGCGTCGCCTTCAGGTAGGCGGCGATGTCGCGCAATTCCTTTGGCATGGCGCGCACCACCACCACGCCGGATTGCGGACTGACCACAATGCTGCGGCCGTTCGCCGCCGGAGCGCCTTCGGCGATGCCGGCGATCGCGGTCAGCGAGTTTTTCAGCTCCTGCCAGAAGTCGACCTCGGAAGCGGTCGACACCCGGCTGCTGTCAGGTGTGCGGCTGGTAGTGGTGGTCGGAGTCGGGGAGGCGATGCCCGACGAGGCTGGCAAGTCGGACAGCGTGCCGCCGGCGACCCGGGTCTCCGAGGCGCCTTTGCGCGTGCCGGCCGGATAATTGACCTGGAATACGCGGGTCTCCATCACGGGCTGGCGCACGGTGATCTTGTCGCCTTGCAGCACAATGTCGTAGTCATACAGGTCGCGCATGGCGTCCAGTGCGTCCGGCACGGTCACGTTTTGCAGCTTTGCGGACAAGTTGCCGGTGACATTGGTGTGCACGAGCATCGTGTAGCGCGTGCCCGCCGCCAGTGCCATGAAGAACTGGCGCGCCGGTACGTTATTCATGGCGATGCTGATACGCGGCTCATCCGGATCGACCGCCTGCACGGCGACGGGTGCCGGCGGCGGGGCAGCCGGCGCGGCGGCGGCGGGCGGCGGCGCCGTCGTGTCCGGCATGGTCAGTGCCTCGCTGATAGCAGCGTTGGGCGGCAGCTGTCCGGCAGTGGGCGCTGATGTGCAGCTGGCGACAATCATCACGGCGGGAGCGAGCAGCCAGCAGGTCGACAGGGGGAATTTCATAGGCTTGCCTTCAGGGTTCGACGGACAGC
>JACCDQ011332319.1_pt1 | contig 15711 bp, 20 predicted proteins | sample 7446031 | NCBI WGS metagenome assembly JACCDQ01 (sample SAMN15323442, study PRJNA562643) | freshwater metagenome | isolation source: river surface water | place: USA:Blue River Watershed | collected 2017-08-17
TCGGGTTTAGAGGTAATTTCCATCTTTAATTTAGCCGCAGATTCATCCACTAAGTCAATGGCTTTATCGGGCAAAAAGCGATCGCTGATATAACGATTCGATAAAACTGCCGCCGCAACTAAAGCACTATCGGCAATTTTAACGCCATGATGGACTTCATACCGCTCTTTTAAACCGCGTAAAATGGAGATAGTATCTACCACATCGGGTTCATCAACTAATACTTCTTGAAAACGCCGTTCTAAAGCCGCATCTTTTTCAATATATTTGCGATATTCATCCAAGGTTGTCGCGCCAATACAACGCAATTCGCCCCGCGCTAACATCGGTTTTAAGAGATTACCCGCATCCATCGCGCCCTGGGTTGCTCCTGCACCGACAACGGTATGAATTTCATCAATAAAGAGGATAATATTCCCCTGACTTTCAGTGACTTCTTTTAATACCGCTTTCAGTCGTTCTTCAAATTCACCGCGATATTTTGCCCCCGCAATTAATGACCCCATATCCAAAGAAATTAACTTGCGATCGCGGAGGGAATCGGGCACATCACGGTTAATAATGCGCTGGGCTAATCCTTCAGCAATAGCCGTTTTACCAACTCCAGGTTCGCCGATTAAAACGGGATTATTTTTGGTACGACGGGATAAAATTTGAATAGTACGACGCACTTCATCATCTCGACCAATAACGGGATCGAGTTTCCCTTCACGCGCTAATTGGGTTAAATCGCGCCCATATTTTTCGAGGGATTCGTATTTACCTTCGGGATTTTGATCGGTCACTTTTTGACTACCTCTGACTTGTTGAATAATTTCTTTTAATCGCCCTTCAGTGAGTCCCATTTCCTGATAGAGGGTTTTACCAAAACGGTCATCTTTAGCATAGGCTAAAATCAGGTGTTCAATGGAGATAAATTCATCCCCAAATTCTTTACGATAATTTTCTGCACAATCTAATAAACTGTCTAAACTTCGCCCCAGATAAACGGATTCACTGGGCTGATTAACGTGGGGTTGTCGTTTAATAAAATCATCGGCGCGATCGCGGAGTCTGGCAACACTAATATTGGCTTTATTAAAAATACTGGTGCCAAGTCCTTCCTGTTCAAGCAGAGACTTAAATAAATGTTCACTTTCGATCTGTTGTTGTTGATTTTGTTTCGCTATGTCGGGTGTGCGGGCGATCGCTTCCCAGGCTTTTTCGGTAAATTGGTTGGGATTAGTGGGTTGCATAGGCTTTCGTATAGGAGATTACAGTCTTTATTGTAAGGGGCGGTTTGCGGGGTTGGGAGGCGGTTTTCCCGATAAGCGAGTGGGGTTTTCCCTGTTTTGGCGATCTTGATGCAATATTCAGGCTTATCAAGTATGCTAAGACTAGGAAGTAATAATGTTTATCCCTTTGGGGCATGATTTATTATGGCGACGGTGACAGATAATGATCTTCAGGAGTTAAAGGACTTGATTAAGGCCCAATCGAGTCAAATTTCGACGCTTCAAAGTCAATTTACGAGTATGCAATCTCAGTTTGCAGATTTTCAGTCTCAGATCACAGATGTAAAAATTAGTGTGAGCAAAGTTGAGTCAACGTTACAAGCTCAACAATTATATCTTCAAAAAATGCCTGATTTAGTTGAAAAAGTTGGGGAACTGAAAAATTGGAAACAAATTGGTTTGACTTTGATTGGTGGTTTAATGGGGGCATTAATAACATTAATTGCTGAATTTCCTAATCCTTAAATAAAATAATTTAAAATCTATGAGTCAGACCTTTGATATGGATGATGATTTGCTTCCTGAGTATGATTTTACTCAGATGACGGTTGTTGCTAGGGGAAAAGGTCGCCAAAACATGAGTCAAAAACCAATGAGACAGGAATATAATTTTTCTCACGGTAAAAGCGGGGCAATTATCTCTTCCCAAAGAAAAACTCGCATTACAATATATTTAGATAATGAGATTTTAGAGCATTTTGGAGAACAGGCGGAGGCGGCTAGAATGGGTTATCAAAACTTGATTAATCAGGTTTTAAAGGAACATATTCAGGGAGATTCTGAAACTTGTTTAATGGAAAGTGATTTACGTCGTATTTTTCGTGAGGAGTTACTTGCTCTTGGTAAATCGTAATCTGTTAGAACTTTATCTGAAATTTAATCGAAAAAAATCATGCTGACTAAAGAGTTTAAAACAATTGTTGCTAATGGTAGCATTCAAATTCCTGATTCTATCAAGAATCAATTTGAGGGGCAGGAAGTTAAGGTTATTATTCTTAAAGAAGGTAATAAAAAATCACCATTACCATTTGATTTACGAAAACTATTTAAAGATACCCAAGCTTTACCCCAAGTGCAAGCCATTTCTGAGGATGAAATTAGTGCAGAAATTGAAGCCTATCGGCAAGGTTTATGAGAGTTGTTATTGATACCAATATCATTATTTCTGCTATTCTTAAAGACCGAACCCCTGAGCAAGTAGTTTTGTTTGTCGCTGAACGGGATGGATTTGATTGGATAGTTTCATCGGATATTTTGGCAGAATATAAGGCAGTCATTCATCGTCCAAAGTTTAAGTTACCACCAGATATTATTGAAAAATGGTTGATGCTTTTTGATTGCAGAACTATCTATATTGATGTGGAAATAGAACTTGATTTTCCGCGTGATCAAAAGGATGCCAAGTTTTTGGCCTGTGCGATCGCGGGAGCGGCTAATTTTTTAATTACGGGAGATAAGGACTTTACGGAAGCTCAAAAAGTCCTAGATACCATCATCATTTCTGTAAGCGACTTTAACCGTCTTGTCATTCCTACTCAAACGTGATTGTCTTGTAGAAGCGGCAACAGTGTGATCGCAGATCTCATTTTAATGCTGTTCTCAGAGCGATAAGTTTCTTGACAACATCTGTATTTGGGTTAGTATATGAAAAGTTTCTGTACAATCCATAGTTATTTACTTTGCTAGATATACATTACATATAGTCAATGATCCTCAATCCAAAATCACTTGAGAAGCTTAGGAAACTAATCAATGAAGAAACTGAGTCTCGAAAAGGTCGAGAACTCGTTCAATTTTTTAATGCACTAGGATTCAATCATTCTTACGGTCAAGGTTTTCCGTCTCGCAATGTATTCACTGATGAGCGTCTCAAGCAGCTTAATGGTACCCCAAAACTTAATGAGTGTATAAGACGTGTTCTTTCACCCGCAAATTTTATCGGTCGGATTTCTGAACTAGACAAACATATTGTAGAATTCAACCAATATATCGCCTTTGACAAATGGAAAGTAGTTCGTGATGGTGCTGAGATAGGTTTTGTTCAGCTTCCGAAAATCGAAATCGATGAAACGGCAACATCGATTACAGAAGATGAATTCTTGAAGAGAGAGTTCTCTGGTGTTTCGGTTTCGGAAATCGGTCTTGAAAGTGCTGTGTCAGAGATTCTTCAGCAAAGAATCATTGAAATTGAACAATGCTTTTTTGCTGGTGCATATTTATCAGTGATCTTGTTGGCTGGCAGCACACTTGAAGGAATTCTCTTGGGGTTGGCAAGAAAGTATCCAAAGAAATTTAATACCTCCAAAAATGCACCAAAGGACACTTATGGAAAAGTAAAAAAGTTTCATGACTGGTCGCTGAGTGCTTTTATCGATGTTGCAAGAGATATAAATTTAATTCAAGATGACACCCAGAAATTTATCCATTCTCTGAGACATTATAGGAACTATATTCATCCTTTCGAGCAGATGAAATCGGGCTTTAGCCCTCGACAGCACACTGCAAAAATCTGTCTCCAGGTTTTGAAGGCTGCAATCCGTGAAATTAGTGAAAGCGTCAATACGATCGCCGATCTGTAGGTTGGGTTAACGAAAGGCAACCCAACTTTTTGCTATTGTTTGTAATATGGCAATCATTTTTTGAAAGACAATTAATTATGACAATAAGCTGTTAATCATCTAAACTGTACACAGGCAAGGGGCTTAAGCCCCTTGTTACAAAGCTTTCAGAAAAATCACTATGCAATTTAAATGCGCGACAGCTTATCAGCCCAAGAAATTTATACCCAAACCGTTCGCAATCTACCGCCAACCGAACGATTAAGACTAGCCGCACTAATTCTGAATGAACTCGTTGATCAAACTTCCTTAAACATTGAAGAAAGCGCAACTTGGACAGAACAGGATCAAAATGACCTGCTAAATTTTTCCTTACAATATGCAACAACAGCCTTATCTGATGCAGAGTAAGCTGATTTAAATAATTAGATAATGCGATCGCCGCTTTGTAAATTGACTTAACGAATCTGTTTATAAAAACAATAACTAACTATTTTCTTGAAATGTGATCCCTGTTTTTCTTTGAACCCAAATGAAGGGCGATCGCCGTGTTGTAAATTAACTCAACGAAAGACAACCCAACTTTTTAAATTCTACTAAGTTTTCCCAAATCTATCTACCAGCAAATCGGCTATGATTAGACTAACAAACAACCTTGGTGACAATGGCAAAATTATCTCCTAATACCCTAACCGACATTTTCAAACTCTTACGACAAATAGCCGAAGAGATCGAAAATGCTTGTTCAACTGAGTGGGGACTTTTTGAGAACTATGGCGAAACGCCTGAAACTATCAATGAACTAGAGGAATTACAGAATGTTAAAGAAAGACTTAATCAATCCTATTCTCGCCTGAATCTTTTATCCTTAAGAATTTTAGAAGCGCAGCCAGTTGCCTCTAATGCTATGCTAGATTTACTAGCTAAGGCAATCGAAGATGGACTCGCAAATTTAGACGCTTCTCATGCCAGTATTCAAGAAATTAAAAAAGGTTGGAACTTGCTATGAATGAATCCCTATCTTATCCCGATCAAGAAACCAAACAACGGTGCTTAGAAAATTTAAAACAAACTAATCATCAACTGGAGTTATACAATCTCTTTTTAGACGACGCGATCGCCCAAATTGAGACGGAATTGCGCCAACAAAAACGAACTCGATTATTGCAACGCTATCAACTAATTAATTAGCGATCGCTGTTTTGCAAATTAACTTAATGAAAAACAACCCCATTTTTGATTAATTGTTTTCAAGCGATAAATATTGACTAAGATTTTGCAACAATCTACGATGCCTTATTGTTGAAATAGAGCCAATAGAACCAATAATTTGGCGAGAAGGAATCACTGTCAAAAAGCCAAGTCGAATCACTGAAAACTTGATTAATCCACTCGCTTCAAAATCATCATCTTCACTTGTAATAATCTCATCAAAATCCCTAACATATTGTTTCAATTGACTGCTAATACCACAGATTAAAAAATCCTGATACTTTGGCATAATTCGTAAAATTAGAGCAGGGCGATTCTTGATTTCCTGATTTGATTGAGGGATTGGGGTTAAGACAATATTACCTTCTTTCATAATCAGAATTATATTCCTTAATATGAGTTAAATCATAAATCGGTTCATCTTCTGAGTAGCATTGATTTAGATTATTTAAAGCAAAAACTTCCCAACCTTGGCTTTCTGGAGAATCTTGATCAAGCGAAGAAATCATATCATTATCAACCGATTCGTTATCTATACCAGGGGCGAAACCTATACTGATACTGCCTGCATGACTTTTAAAACGTCGCCTTGCCTGTTCTTGTTGCGTATTATTTGGGAAATTTTCAACGCTATCAGAGTTACCGAGTTTTGTGATTATCCAATCTGTGACAGATAAACCGATCGCATCAGCTTGATGCTGTAAAGCATTGTAAATCTCATCACTGAGTTCTAAGGTTAGTTGTTGACTCATTGGAAAAAGTTAGTTGTCAATTACGATGGAATTATTATAACTGTTGTCTCTATTACGAACAAAAAGGCATTAAGCTTATGAGTCAGACCTTTGAGATAGATGGTGGGTATCGTCATCATCTAACAAATAAGACTTCAACTCTTCAAAATTTCCCCGTTTAGCCGTTCCCATTTCTACAGCCTTAAATACCGCCTGTGCATTAGCTGCAATTTCAGCCCGTCGAGCCTCAACCCGCCGCTTACGAATTAACTCAAATAATTGGTCTTGATCTTCTGTTGACAAAACTTCAATGGAATCAATGATTTCTTGAAAAGTAATCATACAGCCTCTTTTTGAATAAAAATTGTCTTTAGCAATTGTATTTTAATTTCCTAAAGAAAAAATCAGGAATTCTTTCTAACGTGTCAATTATAAATCGTAATTTATTCATCTTTAAGAATTTCTGCTAAAATTTCTTCCGTTAAACTTTTAGACATAGCTTGCTGCCGTATATCATCAATAATTTCATCCAAAGGACGTTCCTGTATTAATTAACTTAATAGATCATTAATTAAACTTTCAATTTGTTGACGTTGACTAACTTCAAAATTGCGATATGCTTCCGCAACTTGACTAGAAACCTCAATATTAGTTGTTTCCATCATGGATAAACCCTACATAATTTTAACAATAGCTCCTATTATTATAACATAGCAATTCTTGAACTTGTAAATCTGTGTCATCTTCTAATTTGCCCAGGGCGATCGCCGCTTGGTAAATTGACTTAACGAATCTATTTATAAAAACAATAACTAACTAATTTTTTGAAACGCGATAGCGGTTTTTCTGAGATCTTAACAAAGGGCGATCATTATTTTTCTTAGAATCCTAAAGAAGAGCGATCGCCTCCCAAGCCTTTTCTGTAAATTGATTAGGGTTAGTGGGTTGCATAGGATTCCGTATGGAGGATTACAGTCTTTATTGTAAGGGGCGATTTACGAGGTTAGAAGGCGGTTTTCCCGATAAACGAGTGGGGTTTTCCCTTTTTGAGACCCGATAAACCCCGTCTAACTCGAAACTAATCATTTTTTGATTACCCAATGTGATCCCACTAAATACCCACTTCGACCAAAGATATTTGGACGAGATGACAACATTTCAACCTGTTTAACAAAAGTAGGTAATAACACAACCTAGCTAAATTACTCAGCCCATCAGAATCACATTATCAATTACATGAATGACTCCATTATCGGCTTCAATATCTGCCGCAATAACCGTTGCATTTTTAACTTCAAAGGCTTCTGTAAAATCTAAGCTAATAGGGGAACCTTCTACCGAGGTAACGTTCGTTAACTTTTCGAGATCCGCTTTCATTAACTTCCCTGGGACAACGTGATAACACAAAATCCGAGTAAGTTGGGGAATATTCTGAACTAAAGTGGTAATCGTTCCAGGGGGAAGTTTGGCAAAAGCATCGTCGGTTGGCGCAAAAACCGTAAAGGGGCCAGGACTTTTTAAGGTTTCCACTAAACTAGCGGCTTTAACGGCAGTCACTAGGGTAGAAAAATCTTCGTTACTTACTGCAATATCAACAATATCAGGCATGATTGTTACTCTCTTTTTAAATTAGTTGTTTCTTCTTTTTTAGAGCTACCACGTACACACAGCTTAGAAAAGAATATACTTTTCGGTTTTATCCTCCTAGATTCCCCTTGGTAAGGGGGGACTTCAAACCGTTAACTTGTCTGTTTCTTCCTTGGAAAAGGGGGGCTAGGGGGATTTGATGACTCGTGTGTACACAGTCGTTTGTTGAAGGGGAGCTAGGGAAGGCTTTTTTTAGGGGAGTTAGGGAGATTCTAACGATAATTAGGATTTTGAATATCGCGCAAACGAGCTTCCGGACGCAAAAAGCGATCCATTTGGGCTTCAAAAAATTGGCGATTTTTGAGTAAATGCCGGGGATTGGGATCATCCAGAGGATACAATAACGCTGCGCGGAGAGCTTGAATCACTGCCGAAGTGACGTTATACATCGATCGCTGAAAGGTAATCCCTAATTGAATTAACATATCTTCTTCACCGCGACAATGGTCTTGATAATATTTAGTCAAATAATCGGGGAGAAAATGATACATATCATCCATCAATAAAGTGGGCGGAATGCCCGCCGTGCCAACGGGAAAAACATCAGCGTATAAAATACCATAATGAAAATCTTTTTGGTCTTCAGGAACCTGTTTCGCCTGGGCATTATAGGATTTCGTCCCTCGGAAAGGAGCCGTGCGATAAAACACCGCTTCCACGTAGGGTAACGCCGCTTCATAAAGCCAGGTAAAGCCTTTAGATTTAGGAATAATATCTAACCATTCGCCGCGAATATTGACTCGATGATAAATGGGACGACCGGCGATCGCAAAAATACCATTCACCAGAAAATTCATCGCATCCGGAACGCCTTGAAAACCGCCTTCATCGTAAATATCCGACATTTCAAAAAAGACGGGGGCCATGACTTCCCAAAATAGTCCTAAATTAGAGTAATAGGACATCATTCGTACTTGCTCTAAAAACATCTCTGGAAAGAGTTTATAGAGAGCTAACATGGGGGGATTGTATTTAAAATAAGCCTTAATCGCCCGATCTGCATTGGCTTTATATTCCTCACTGTCTAAATAGCCATCAAATAGTCCCCAACCCATATCCCGACCGTGCCATAACATCGCTTGCATACAGGCTTCGGCAAATTCCATATTGATGCGATCGTGCCATAAATGATGGAATAATTTGGGCATTTTGCGAGTTTTGCCCTTTTCCATAAATTCCAATAATTCCGGATGGGCTGTACCGACACCGCGCCAAATTCGGAGATCGGCATTATCCCCTGCGTAGTGATTTTCTAGGTCTAGGTATTCCTGGGATAAAAAATATTTAAAAAAGGGCAAAGGCTCCAGAAAAACCTGCTCGGCAATATACAATAAATCTCGCCAATAAAAATCCATCGGCACAGCATAGGCTTTATAAATGCCGATAATTTGCATTAAATTTTCTGGGGTATCCGGTAACATGGATCCGCCCGCTTCCAGACGATGAATAATGTCTGCGTGGGGATGGTTAGAAGGAGGCAGTTGGGTTTTCGTCAGAGTTGCAGTCATGGGAAAAAAGGGGCAATAATTAAAAAAGAATAAGTCCTACTGAAGCAAATTAAAAAAAATCAATAAAAATTAAGTTTTAAGACGTTTAATAGACTATCTTAAAAAGATCTTAATAGAGCATTAAAACCCTCCTGTTGAAAATGACGATCAAAGGTCAGAACGTCATTAATTTTTCTCTGTTTCATAATTAACATAGAAGCACAATCTGTTAAACTGTAACGTTTATCTTTGCGCTGACGATAAAAAGATAACGCATCAGCAAATAATTGGGGTGTTTGAGGTACAATCTCCACCGTTTGTCGCTGTTGTAGCTCATCAACGATATTAAGAGCCGCCTGCCTCAAATAGGAGCCTCGACTACAAAGGGCATTGAGCAATTCAGTCAATACCATCTCGCTAGTCATTGAATAAAAATCTCTTAATTGATCGGTGACTTGTAATGCCAAAGGATGTAAATCATCTCGCATATCCACTAAGGCTTGCAGATAAACCATATCCAGAAAAATGATCTTCATTCTTCTTCGTCTTCCTCCCTAGGAGCACCATACATATAATGTTCAAAATTACGGGCGAAATCCTTGGGGAGTTTGTCCCATTCCTCTGGGGGCACTTGTTGCCCAATTTCGACAATGACTTGCCAAAAGGGTTTCTCGTTTTCAGAGGATAGCGGTTCAGGGTTAGGAATCGAGGTGGGTGTGTCCATGGTTATTTAGGAGGAAGAAGTGTCAGGATAATATTAAATTGAGTTGTGAGTCAATTAAGGTATTAAAATCAATACTTTTTTAATATAAATTTCATTTGATTATAACTGATTCCGAATTAGTTTGTGTCTTACCTGCGTTGCCACAGACTTGTCACGTAAGGGTTTCACCCAAAGAAGAGCCGATGAACTGTCTTTTGTCTCTTCCAATAAGCGTTTTTCACTGAAATAAACACTGATTACAGGAATCTTGATAAAATCAAGAGTCTCAAAGTCTTATTCTCTCATAGCCACAAACTCATGCGGGACCAGGATTATAACAAACTTGGTGGTCATAATCCTTACTGTATAATTCGGATGACTCCCCCTCTGTCTTAACAAATAAGATAAGGGGGAAAAAGTCACCTTAAGGAGTTTCAGGTTCAGCGATCGCCTCGGATTTACTAAAGAAAATGCGTAAAAAGGGTGGAGCTAAAAAGGTAGTTAAAATCACCATGATAATAATGGAAACCTCTAGGGGTTTGTCGAGGATACCACTGGCTGTCCCAATCCCGGCAAAGACTAAGCCGACTTCTCCCCTGGGAATCATGCCCACACCGATGACCGCCCGGTTAATCCCTGGAAGACCAAAGACCGTCCAACCCGTCACTAATTTACCGGCGATCGCCACTGCAACGAGGAAAACAGCGATTAATAAACCGGCACGATTTTCCGGATTAGCAGGATTCAAAACCGTTAAATCAGCCCTGGCTCCCACTGTTACAAAAAAGATGGGGACAAGGATACTGGCAACCGGTTTAATTAACTCATCTAATTCCTTACGGGCATCGGTTTCATCCAACACTAAGCCCGCCGTAAAGGCTCCTAAAATCGCCTCTAAATGAATGGCATTACCAATAAAGGCCATGGCAAAGGCAAAAATAAAGGCGGGAATAATAATGTTATTCGGGTTATCAATTTTCTCAAAAATCTTGACAAAGGTTTTATTGAAAATTCCCCCTAAAGCAATAGAGCCAATTAGAAAAGCTGTTGCTCCACCGATGAGATACAGCACATTGACCACATCAATTTCCCCTGTCTTCGCCAGACTAGCAACCACCGCTAAAACGATAATGCCTAACACATCATCAATGACGGCGGCTCCGACAATAATTTGCCCTTCTTTGGATTTCAATTGACCCAATTCTGACAAAACTTTGGAGGTAATACCGATACTGGTTGCAGTTAAGGCGGCTCCAGCAAAAATGGCGGGTAAAACTGGCGTATGAAACAGAAGCATCAAACCAGCCGTGCCGGCGGCAAAGGGGGCGGCGACTCCCACAACAGCAACAACGATCGCCTGAATCCCGACTTCTTTAAGTTGGCGAATATCGGATTCTAAACCAATCTCAAAGAGTAGAACGATTACCCCTAGTTCAGCGAGTACGGAAACCACCTCGCTCTGGGCATCAAAAACGGCCAGGGTCGCTTCCTTATCCATCCCATTAATTAACTGTAAAAAGTCCATGAGATAGGAATCGGTCGCGGTCAGCCCATTTTCGGGAAAAATAATCAAATGCAGGGCCGATACGCCGACGAGCACCCCCGCCACTAATTCACCCAGAACGGGGGGAAAATCCAATTTCCGCGCAATATTTCCCCCAATGCGACTTGAAAGATAAATAATCACCAGGCTGAGGAGTACCCCACTCAAAATAATGGGGCCAGTATCAGCCTCAGTGGTGGCTAGTAAGGGCGGCAGGAGTGGCATCCCTGGCAAGGGTAAGAAACTTGATAAGGTCATAAAGGATAAAATTTACAGGATGAAAAGGCTTGTACAGGAAAGCGGGTTTTCGGGCAAGCCCTATAGTAAGAACTCCTCTCCCCAAAGAGGAGAAGAGACCAAGGGCGATCGCCTCATAAAACAGAGGTCGCATCTCAGAAATCATTGAGAGGAAAAAGGAAAGCTAGTTAGAGGGGCTAGACCGTAAGCGAAAGTGAGTTATCTCGATTTAACAACCTTCTGGCCCACAGAAACTATGCCCATACAGCACTTCAGCGTTGCAAATATAGATAATCCCTGCGTAATCATTAAAATACTTGATTGCGACTCGATCCGCGATCGCCTCGGCCATTTCACGAGTTTCGGTCAGTATCTCGAACTTGACATTCGCCTCAATATCAGAGGTACTGGGTTGTCCCGACGAACGAACATTACGGCTTCCTTTACCGCCAGTATTCATCACCGTATAGCCCTTTGCTCCGGCTTCTTCAACAATCTTGGCAATTTTCTTGAGCAGAACCTTTTCCGTGACGATGACAAGCTTGTTGGCTGGTTTAGCCATGTTGGTTATCTCCTTAAAATGTTGACATTAAATATTGATTATTGGTCTGCCGGGCCAAGTAAGCACTGACAGACCATGGTTTCTCTGGGATCAGTTCCCCCCGATCGCCTGAGCTAGTCCAAGGAAAAGTGGGATACACACCCCGATCGCAATAGGCGTACCGATCGCTGTGGATGCACCAATATAAGCAGAGGGATTAGCGGAGGGGATACCAGCGCGCAGAGTAGGCGGGCCGGAGATGTCCGAGCTAGAGGCCGCAATCACCGCTAAAACAACGACACCACCCAGGCTAAATCCGGTCGCATAGTGGGCAATCATGCCAAGACCAAAGGCAATCAATCCATGGACAATCGGCGCTACCACGCTATAGACAACATACCATTGAGCTACCTTACGAAGTTCTCCAAGTCTTGACCAAGCCTCCATCCCCATAACCAGCATTAGGATCGACAGCAAACCCCGAAAAGCAGGATCGTAGAAGCTTTTATAGACGCTTTCTGGCTCCGTAAACAGACCCAGGGCAAGTCCCAACAACATAGCCGATAGGGCTGGCCCCTGAAGACTTTCTTCAATGATCGGCCAAATCTTGACTCGATTATCTTCCGGCTCCTGTTGACTGCGATACTCCTGACGAGTGCGGGGATAATCCTGTTGATCAGAGTAATCACCGGCCGCAACGGGTTCCTTGCTCAAAGACTCTTCCATCGCGGTGACAGCACTACGCTTCTTCTTATTGAGATAAATATTCGCCACTACAATCGCCGTTACCAGGGCAGGAATATCCATAAAAGGATAGAGAGCACCGGACCAGGCCTCGTAAGGCATTTTGGCTTCTTCCAAGGTCGTTAGGGCCGCGGCCATGGTAGAGCCACTCACGGCCCCAAACAATCCCCCCGTTGCCAGCGCATCTACGGTTTTGACATTGGGTAATTTTGCCAACGTGAAGCGAGCGATAAAAACGATCAGAATCCCTGTTGCAACAGCAAACACGACCGGTAAAATCATCTCCGTTAGGTTAGAGTTGCGGATGGCAATTCCTCCCGTCAGACCAATTTTGGTGAGTAGCATGAAGACGATAATCGTACAGATCGCTTCGGGAATGACCAGTTGGCTACCAAGAGCGGCAATAATCATGCCACCAATTAAAAAAGCTAGAGTTGGCGACTGCAACTGTTTAATAAAGTCCATGACAAACAAGGACAAAAAATCCATTCATACCTCCTTGAGTTTTCTCGGATGAGAAGTATTGACGACAAAATAAAGTTAAGTGAAGTTTAGAGAGTTCAAAAAAGTAAGAGTAAGGGAATAAGAAAGGGTAGCCTTGCCGCACAGATGCCTAAAAAAGAGCCATGGAAAAACCGATCATTAGCCCATTAGTGTTGCAAGAGAGGATAGGCGTTGCCCTAAATTAATGTGGTCAAGGAAACGACAGAGATTGCGCGATTAAGTTTTCCCATCGGATGGCAGTCAAACCATCGAAGAGACCCCCGCAAACTAATTATCGAACCGCATTTTATTAAAAAACAACATAAAAAAACTATTTCATGGGGAATAGAGAGAACAAATCAATAGCTCCAGTCAATGATACCATCAAAGTGCATAGTTTTTTTTCAATGACCATTTGAAATATAGATGGTTAACATTAAATTTTTTTTAGACCGGGGGATAACTGCCAGAAAAACGACTGTCCATCCCCTCCGCCAATTTTCCACACAGGGCAACCCGGAAACAGAGAACCCGGTGATCGCCCGATCAAACTGACTTTGACTTAAAAGCCTTTAGCCAGATCTGATACGGATTGAACGATAGGAACTTGAGTAATCAGAAAATCGGTGGTTGGCTCAATCCACTTCACCAAAAAGTTCGGTTGAATGCCCAGAAAGAAAATAATCGCTGTTAAGACTAAAGCCGGAATATTTTCAGAGGGTAAAGTCTTGGGATAATAAGCCAATTGATTATCCAGCTTGCCAAAACAAGTCCGATTTAACAAAATGACAAAATAAACGGCAGTTAAACCGGAAGCCAAAATACAGAGCAGGGTCGGAATGGGAAAGGTACTAAAACTGCCCTGAAACACAATAAATTCTGCCGCAAATCCCACTAATCCCGGAATCCCCGCACTGGCCATGCCGGCGGTAATGAGTAAGGCACTGGTTAAGGGCAATCCCCGGATCGGATTCATCAAACCATTTAACACATCCAGATCGCGGGTGCCGGCTTTGCGTTCCACAATCCCCACCAGATGAAATAACAGGGCTAAAATCAGTCCATGGCTAATCATTTGAGCTACGGCCCCTAAAACACTGAGTTCCGTTCCCGCCGCCGCCGCCACCAGAATATAGCCCATGTGACCAATGGAACTGTAGGCCACCATGCGTTTAATATCCCGTTGGGCGATCGCCGCTAAAGCTCCATAGAGAACGGTAATTGTCCCAATTCCGGCCAGAGTGGGGGAAAACTGCGCCCAGGTATCGGGAAAAAGCTGTAACCCAAAACGAATCAAACCATAGGTTCCCAGTTTGGCTAAAATTCCTCCTAATAAAATAGCTGTAGCGGGAGAGGCTTCCGTATAGGCATCAGGCAACCAAGTATGTAAAGGAACCAGGGGAATTTTAATGCCGAAACCGACCAAAATTAAGCCTAATAAAATGAGTTTGGTGCTATCGGAAAAAGTCGCAGTAGAAATCACCCCATAATCAAAGGAACCTTGATTCCCTAATAAACCAATGCCTAAAAAAGCAATTAAGACTAATAATCCAGAGATGGCGGTATAAAGCAAGAATTTAATAGACGCATAACCCCGTTTTTCGCCCCCCCAAATGGCAATCATTAAATAAAAGGGAATTAATTCTAATTCATAAAAGATAATAAATAACAGTAAATTCTCGGCCATTAATGCCCCTGAAATTCCCGCATTAATCAGAAGAATCAGGGCATAGTAAAGCCGCGATCGATCTAAATTGGGGCCAATACTGTAAATGGCGACTCCTGTTAACAGACCATTGAGAACAATTAAGGGTAAGGAAAGACCATCTACACCGAGACTGTAGGTTAATCCTAATTGGGGAATCCAGGGAAAGGCTTCTTGGAATTGAAAATGGGGATTACCTAAATCAAACTGCGAAAGAAGGTACAGTGACCAGAGTAAGGTAATAACGGCAAAAATCTCGGTAATTTGGCGTAACTTCTTAGCTTCTAAATTGCCTGGAAAAAAGCCAACCATCAGTGAACCAATAATCGGAATAACCAATAAAGTTGTTAGCATCGCGCTTAGAGGTAATTAATTTAATTAAGGAAAATAAAAGATTCTTAAAGGTTGGGTAACTTGAGGGAGCGATTTACTCCCCCGTTCACGAGAATTTAACTGACTAAAGATACTTTACCCGTATCTAAATCATAGTAAGCTCCGACAATTTTAAGTTGATTTTTGGCGATTAAATCACTCAGGATGGGCGATTTTTTCAGAGTAGCAACTTGAGACATTACGTTAGCCTTAGCCGCTTTATCCAGATCACTGGCTACCTCACTTTGGGCCGGAACATCACCAATATTGATACTCTTAATCAGACTACCAATTTGACCCGGTAATTCTCCCCCCTTAATGGCCGCTTTAACGGCTCCACACCGTTCATGGCCCATCACAACAATGACTTTAGCCCCTAAAACCATCGTGCCAAATTCCAGACTACCAATTTCCTCTGGGGTGGCAATATTACCAGCAATTCGGCAGACAAATAAATCTCCTAAACCCTGGTCA
>JACCDQ011190967.1_pt1 | contig 15710 bp, 20 predicted proteins | sample 7446031 | NCBI WGS metagenome assembly JACCDQ01 (sample SAMN15323442, study PRJNA562643) | freshwater metagenome | isolation source: river surface water | place: USA:Blue River Watershed | collected 2017-08-17
ACTGATGCACCACGCATTGAAGGATGTCGTTGACCGAAAGCTCTAACCCCGGAGCGTCGCGAGATGGTCGTTCAAGCCTTGGTGGCCGCGCACGGCATGAGCCAACGCCGAGCCTGCCAGGCCAGCGGCATTGCCCGCTCTACGCTGCGCTACCGCCCTGTGGCGCGCGACGACTCCGGGGTTATCAGCTTCATCCAGACCTACATGGCGCTGAACCCGCGCCATGGCTTCGGGCTGCTGTACGACAGCGCCCGCCACCAGGGCAAGCCCTGGGGCAAGACGGTGCTGTGGCGCGTGTACTGTGAACTGCGCCTGAATCTGCCGCGGCGCGGCAAGAAACGGCTGCCAGCGCGCATCAAGCAGCCGTTGGAGGCCGCAGGCCAGCCCAACCAGAGCTGGAGTTGTGACTTCATGTCCGATGCTCTGTGGTCGGGCAGGCGGTTTCGCACCTTCAACGTCATCGACGAGTTCAACCGTGAGGGACTGCGCATCGAGGTCGATACCAGCCTGCCCGCAGCCCGTGTCATCCGGGCCTTGAATGAGCTGGTGGAAGTGCGCGGTGCGCCGCTGTCGATACGCCTGGACAACGGCCCCGAGTTCATCGCCGACGCCTTGGCCAAATGGGCACAGTCCAAGGACATCGCGCTCAATCACATCCAGCCAGGCAAGCCGACGCAAAACGCTTATGTCGAACGATTCAACAAGACCTACCGAACCGAGGTACTGGACTGCTACGTGTTCGATTCGCTCAAGGAAGTACGTGACATGACGGCCGATTGGCTGCACCGATACAACCACCACCGCCCACACGAATCACTCGGTCGAATGCCGCCGGTCGAGTACCGTGTGAAACAATTCCCCAACCTCTACTTCTGACTGGCTCAAGAAACCGAGGGGACTTCAATAAGGGCTTGCTGGATCAGTCGATCTATCACCGTCGGGATGTCCAACTCTTGCAGGGTGCAGTCCGGTTTAGTGAATATTCACCTGGCGCATCGCTCGGTCACTAGCAGGTAGTTGAAAAAGTAGCCATCAAACCATCCTCGGTGCTGAGTACGGCTAAGTTCGACCTGGCGAGAGTAGGCATTCTGCATGTGGCGACCTTTTCCAGCGCCAGTTTCAGGCCGATTCGCCCATTGCAGGCGCACCGATGCCGTGATTCACGCATGATGCGCGTCCAAGGCAACCTTCGTAGATCGCCGACCTCTTTCTGACCCGCATGCACCTTCCGCTGTACGTCGACGTCTCGCGGCTGGAGGTGATCCCCACCGACCAGGCGGCCTGTGGAGCCCGAATTGTGAAAGCGGGATAGTAGCTATGAACTCATATGGGAGTAAAAAGCCACTGAAGTCACTTTAGATTTCTGTGAACTCTCAGCGGCCCAAAAGTCTGTGTAACCGGCATCAACTCGACGAAGTTGATGTTTACACGGGACGGAAGCGTTGCCGCCCAAAAGATGGTGTCGGCCACGTCCTCGGGCGTCAAAGCGTCGGCGCCTTCATAGAGCTTATTCACTCGCTCATGATCACCTTTTAGGCGCACATCTGAGAATTCCGTTCCTCCAACCATTCCCGGCGCCACATCTGTCACGCGAACGCGGGTTCCATGAAGGTCTGCACGCAGGTTCAGCGACAGCTGCCGGACGAATGCCTTTGTTGCGCCGTATACGTTTCCTCCGGGATATGCATAGGCGCCAGCGGTAGACCCCAAGTTGATGACGTGCCCCCGGTTCCGCGCAACCATTCCAGGAAGAACAGCATGTGCAAGGTACATCAGACCTTTCACATTGGTATCTACCATCACTTCCCAGTTGTCGAGGTCGGCCTGATGGGCCGGTTCCATGCCAAGCGCCAACCCAGCGTTGTTTACCAAGACGTCGACTTCAGAGAAGTCGCTCGGGAGGTTGCCGATGACGGCTTCTACGGCTTCGCGATCGCGGACGTCCAGCACAAGCGGCAGAACCGTCTCGCGACCTAGTTCCTGGACCAATCTTTCTAGGCGCTCCTCTCGACGGCCTGCAGCAATGATGCGGTGGCCTTCTTTTGCAAACCGTTTGGCTGTGGCAGCTCCAAATCCGGCTGTGGCACCAGAAACGAGAACGATCACGATTTATTTCCTGGATGTATCAAACATGCCGGTGGTTCACTTTGCTCAGCGTTCGCATCCCAGTTGATCCCGATATTCCCATTCGCCGGTGTGGGTCCGAACGAGTGCTCTACGGTAGAGGTAGGAAGTGGTGCAGGTGTGGCGGGGCACCAGTGCCACACGATCGCCCGGGAGCAGCGAAGTGGAGGTCGCCATGGTGTGTTCCTCATTCATCTTGACGATCTTGTCGACGCCTTCAAAACGCTTGTCCATGGGGATGTCGGGCGAAATCGCTTTGGAGCCGGCGTCAAGGGTGAGGACGCCGCTATGCTCAGACAGCACCGTTGCGAGCACGTATGCACCCACCTTCCAGTTTCTGTGAGGTTGATCGGCTTGGTGCTGGGAGTTTGAGTAAACCCAACTGCCAGGTGACACCCGGGCAGAGGTGTGCTTCGCCCAAAATGGGAAGGTGTAACTACCCCCACCCACAATGTCGGAGTTCAAACCCGCTTGTCCTGCCAACTTGAACATCGAGTTGAGTTCATCTTGCAGTGACAAGAATCGCGCTTCGCGCACAGCAAGGTCAAGGTCTTGGATATGTCCGTCATAGATGTGCCATCCACCAAACCGCCCCACACGAGTCAACGCCAATCCGAGACCAATCGCAGACTCTCCAATCGCGACGCCCGTGCGCCCCATGCCAGGATCGATGTCAACACGCAGATCTACATTAGGGTGTTTTCCTTCTTCAATCAGACGTAACCATGAGGAAAGTCCGATCACGCTGTCTACCACCCCTGTGACACGCGCATTTGGGAAAGCGGCTGCAGCGTCCAGCACCCGCGCGATAGCGGCTGTACTGGTTGTTGGATATGACCATACGACCTCAGGTGAACCGGCCTGGAGCACCATCTCCACTTCGCGTGGTGTGGCAGTTTTGAATGCCCTCACACCACGCTCTACCAAGTATCGTGTCAGCCAGGGTGACCGGTGGGTCTTAACGTGAGGAACCATCCGGTCAACCCCACCGGCGAGAGCGGCAGTTTGTTTCAGATTGTGATCAATCGCGTCTTCAAGCACGATGAAGCACGGAGTCTCCACGTCCATGTCTGGAAGAGGAAGGCCGTGGCTCACTGCCGTGTCATGTAGGGTGGTCATAGAGATTCGTTCAGGGTTGCTCTTGTGTCGGGATGAAGAGGCGACAATAGCCTCGTCGCAACAGATCGCGATGACTTACAACGCAGGCAGACCCGCCTGCTTCAGTGCATCGTCCAGCCAGGGAGAAACCAGAATCCCGGCCTCGATCTCATCGATCCGTTGTTTCTCCTGCGCAAGCTTCTTTTCTGCCGCAGCGAGCACGGCTTCAACGTCCTGGCGCGGTATGACGACCACGCCGTCAACGTCTCCGACAACCAGGTCACCAGGATGGACCGATACGCCACCAACAGAAACTGGCTGACCAAGACGGCCGGGAAGCCCCTTCGTCGGCCCGCAGGGGTTCGTTCCGGCGGCGAAGATCGGGAAGTTGCCTTGAGAGAGGTTCCCCGTATCGCGTGAGGCCGCATCCACGACGAATCCGCCCAGTTGGGCTGCCGCAGCCTGCGTCACCATGAGGTCCCCGAACAGGGCACAGGTCTGGTCCGCTTTCCCATCCACCACAATGACGTCGCCCGGCTTGGCAACGGCCAGCGCGACATGGAACATCAGGTTGTCACCCGGCCTGACTTCTACGGGAAATGCGGGGCCACAAACAGTCATGCTGGGATCGAGGGCACGAATTCTGGAGTGCATCGTGCCCCGGCGCCCAGCCACGTCACAAAGAATGGCGGCCTGGAATGTCCGCGCGCGTTCAAGAAGGTGCGCTGGAACGCGTTCAAATTCAGCTGAAGCTTGGTAGTTCATTGGAATATCGTGTCCAGAAGGTCAGTGTTGGAGTTGTGAAACCGCTGCAGCAATCGCGTCGCAGCCCTTGTCGATTTCGTTCAGCGACGAGGCAAATGAGAAACGGAGGTAAGGTGACAAGCCATAAGAAGTGCCATCGATGGCCACCACCCCGGCCTCTTCACGAATGAACTCGGCAACGTCGAGATCCGTGCAGATGTCTCTGCCGTCGCGGCGTTTCCTGCCGATGAGGCCAGCGACGGATGCGAAGACGTAAAAGGCCCCATCCGGGACTTCACACTCAAAGCCGTCGATGGCATTGAGTCTTTGAACCATGTGATTGCGACGGTCCTCGAAGGTCTTGGCTGCCGAGACGACGCAATCCTGGGGACCATCGAGCGCGACAACAGCAGCGGCCTGTGCTGCTGCTGTTGCACAGGTGGTGCTCTGGGTGATCAGCAACGTGATGGCTTTGATCAGATGTGCCGGCCCCGCGCCGAATCCGATGCGCCATCCAGTCATCGCGTAGGTCTTGGAGCAGCCGTTGACGAGCAGTGTTCGCGATTGCAACGCGGGTGTCGTGTTGAGGAGGGACAGATGGCGCGTGGAACCATAGACGAAGTGCTCGTAGATTTCGTCGGTCAGGATGTGCACCTGCGGGTTCTTCAAAAGCACTTCGCCAATCGCCCGAAGCTCATCCTCTGAATAGACCGCCCCAGACGGGTTGTTGGGTGAGTTCAGAACGAGCCACTTGGTCTTTTGCGTGATGGCATTGGCCAAGGCCGCGGCACTGATCTTGAATCCGGTGTCCGATGCGCATTCAACGACCTTGGGCACGCCACCATTGAGCAGCACCATCTCCGGATACGAGACCCAGTACGGCGCCGGTACGATGACCTCATCGCCAGGCTCGAGCGTGGACATGAAGGCATTGAAGATGATCGGCTTGGCACCGCTGCCAACGACCACCTCACCGATTTCGTACGAGAGCTGGTTTTCCCGAGACAGCTTTCGCAGAACGGCTTGCCGCAGTGCCAGTGTTCCTGCCGATGCGGTATAGCGCGTGTGGCCACTTTGAAGTGCTTGAACGCCCGCCTGAACGATATGACCTGGGGTGGGAAAGTCAGGCTCACCTGTGGTGAAGTCGATGATTTCGCGCCCCGCTGCGCGCATGGCGTCCGCGCTTGCTTTGGCTGCGATGCTCGCAGAAGATTTCGCTACTGAGAGCCTCGTGGCGATGATCTGATGAGACTTGCTCATGGGTGTCTGGACCAAATGGCTATTCAGGCAACAAGTGGTGCGTAGGCAGTCACCTCGATCTCCACATCGACGCTTTGGGAGAGCTTGGCTTCAACGGTGCTGCGAACAGGCAGGTGGTTCTCAAAGTACGACCGGTACACGTCATTGAAGGCGGCCATCATCCGGATGTCGGAAAGCCACACCGTGGCACGAACCACGCTCTTGAGGTCAACACCATGTTCCCCAAGGCTGGCTTTGATTGCGTCGAGCACATTGGCCGTCTGTTCCCGAATGTCTCCCCTGAGAGGGCTCAGGTCTGCGTTTTTGGGTGTCTGGCCAGAGAGGAAAAGGAAGTCTCCGGCCCGAATGGCTTTGGAAAGAGGTGCAGTGAGAGGCGATGGGTAACGAATGATTTGCTTCATATCAGTCTTGGTTCAGTTGTGTGCGGTTGAAGTCGATGGATCGGCATGCTCTGCGGAATGGGATCTTTTGAAGCGACCCAAATCAAGAGCCGCTGTGTCCGTTGCATGTGCTTTTCCGCCGATTTGAGCTGCTACGTATGCCGCTGTGATCGCTGAGAGGGTCAGCCCGTTGTGCGCGTGTCCGAACGCGTAGTGAATGGACGGATGTGTACGCACTTGGCCGACAGCTGGCAGGCCGTCTGGCAACGAAGGCCTGACTCCCATCCAGGGTTTCCCTTCGTCACCGTCGAGTTGCTTGAGGTACTTGCGCGCCAGACGCAACAGCATTGCGGCCCGGTCCAGATTGGGATCTTCCTCAGCGGACGCGAACTCGGCCGTTCCGGCCAGTCGAATGCCATCATTCATCGGCGTCGCTGCGAAATGCGGCTCACCGAACACCACCGGACGTTTCAACTCGATGCAGGGCTTCGGCAACATCAAGTGGTAGCCACGCTCAGAAACCAGGGGGACGTTTCCCACAAAGGGCTTCAGGAGGTGACCGCTCCAGTAGCCAGCGCAGACAACGATGTTTTGAAAAACTGCAGAGCTGGTTTCGCAGCGCACCATGACATCACCGGACGATCGTGGACTGATCTGCTGAACCTTGTCCTGGTGGAGCGTTGCTCCGTTTTTCGCAAGGTACTCTGCATACAAGGTCCCCAGTTGTTGGGGATTGCTGCAACGCCCTGAATTGAGAAAATGCAGTCCTCCAACAATGTCGTTGGCTAGCGCCGGCTCAAGGGACTGGATGTCTTCTGCTGACAGTTGTCGCACCTCGATGCCGTGCTGCTCCCAAATTGGTAGCAACTCGCACTTTTTGTCGAAGGCCAACTGGCTCTTGAAGGCAAGAAGACCACCGTCGCGTGAAAGCAAATGAGAGGCGCCTGCGTAGCCGGCAAGTTCTTCCAGGGCTGTGTATGCCTGCACCGTCATGCTCGCGAGCTTTGCCGTGATCGAGGTTCGCGTGGCCTCTCTCACAGCACCCAACGCGCGATAGCCCCATGGCACCATCTTTGGCAGATAGGCTGGCTTGATGACGAGAGGGCCATCGTTTGCCAGTAACAGCTTTGGCAGTTGCAGCAGCATGTCGGGGGCAGCAGGTGGAAAGATGTTCGCCTCTGACACGTACCCTGCGTTGCCAGACGAGCAGCCCGCCATGGGCAGATCTCGATCGATGACGGTGACTTGGTAGCCCTGTCGCTGCAGTTCGAGCGCCACCGAAAGTCCAACGATGCCCGCACCAATCACGCCGACCGAGTTTGGTCTTGCATTGATGTTCATGGTCTTCTTCAATGCGACCGCAGGTCCGACAAAAAGCGCTTGGCCCGCTCGCTTTGAGGTTTGGCAAAGAACTCGTCGGGCTGCCCCGCTTCGACGATGCGACCTTGGTCCATGAACCAAACCCGGTTGCTGACCTCCCTGGCGAAACCCATCTCATGCGTGACACACATCATCGTCATGCCGTCGCGGGCAAGTGACTTCATGACATTGAGCACCTCACCGACCATTTCCGGGTCAAGAGCGCTCGTTGGCTCATCGAACAACATGACGGGAGGGTCCATGGCGAGCGCGCGAGCGATGGCCACGCGCTGCTGCTGTCCGCCTGACAGTTGCTGGGGGTATGAGGAGGCCTTGTGCGCAAGACCCACACGATCCAGCAGCGCCATGGCCTTGTCTCGCGCCTGCATCGCTGTCTTTCCGCCGACGCGTATTGGTGCCAGGCACACGTTGTCCAGAGCCGACATGTGAGGGAACAGGTTGAACTGCTGGAACACGAAACCGACTTTTGTCCGGAACGCATTCAGATCCAGCCGTTTTTCATGCACATCCACTCCATCGAGCGTGATCTGTCCTTGCTGGATTTCCTCGAGGCGGTTGACAGTCCTAATGAGGGTGGACTTCCCTGAACCAGAAGGCCCACACACCACCACGACTTCACCCCTTTTCACCTCTTCAGAGATGTCGGCAAGCGCGTGGTATTCGCCGTACCACTTATTGACTTTGGAGAACTGGATCATTTGGGTTACCTTGCGATGAGAACGCAGCGCCAGTGCGGCGTCGGTGAATGCGCGCTTCCAGAACATGGGAGCACTTGCGGAGCGAGAAGCAGACAACGAAGTAGATGAGCGACAAGCCCGCGAACACTTCCAGTGGCCGTGTTAGCAGCGCTGAGTTCACCTGGGTGGCCGAATGGGTCAGTTCGTGCACACTGATCACATAGCCAATCGAAGTCTCTTTGATCGTCGATACGAACTGGCTGACGAGCGTCGGCAGCATGTTGTAGAGCGCTTGCGGAAGCACCACGTACACCATCGTTCGCCAGTAGCCCAAGCCCAGCGATCTCGATGCCTCGAACTGCCCTTTCGGCAGCGCCTCAATACCGGCGCGCACGATCTCTGACATGTAGGCCGCTTGATAGATCACCAGGGTCACGACGAGCGTGGTGAAGGCGCTCACGTTTTCCCCGATCAGGCCCGGCACCAGGAAGTAACTCCAGAACACGAGCATGATCAAGGGGATGCCGCGTATGACATACACGACTACCGTGCTGGGTATCTGAAGGACCTTGTAGTCGGAGATGCGGCACAGAGCGAGGGCGATGCTCAATGGAAAGGCAAATGCCAAACCAAGTATGGAGAGGACCAACGTGAGCGCTAGTCCGCCCAGCGGACCGTTGGGGTACTGCCCGATCAGCAAACTGGGGAGGTGGTCTGAAATGATTTCCAACATGGCTTATCTCGCTGGGATTCGCAAGTGGCGGGCGACGCTTGCGCCAAGCGCCATCAAGCCAAGGGAAACGATCAGATAGAACACCGTCGCAATCGTGTAGGCCTCGAAAGTCCGGAACGTCTGGTTCTCAATTTCCCGCACCACGTAGGTCATCTCTGCAGCCCCCAGCGCCATGGCCAGGCTGGTGTTCTTGAAGAGAATGACCGTGTGATTGATGAAGGGTGGGAGGGCGGTTCGCATCGCCTGCGGCATTACAACGAAACGCATCGTCTTTAGGAAGCTCAAGCCCAAGGAGCGAGCTGCCTCCTGTTGTCCAGTTGGAACTGCGCGCAGACCGCTGCGCACGTCTTCGCAGAAGTAGGCCGACATGCACAACCCAATGGCGATGGAGGCGAAGATCAGTTCGCCGTTGTTGGCGTTGATCCAAGATTGGGCTGCATCAGGCAAGAGCGTCGGGATGCCGAAGTACCAGAGGAACAGGTGTGCAAGCATGGGCACGTTCTGCTGATACGAAACCCACGCTCCGACCAGCCGTTCGGCGATGGGATGACCAGTCACCCGCAGGGTTGCAAGCGCAACACCGAGACCGAAGGCCAGTAACCAACTGGCTATGGTCAGCAGTCCTGTGTATTTCAGACCACCAATCAGGTGGTCCAGATGGGGCGCCGCCAGTAGCGAGCCGAAATTCAATGTGATGGACATGGCAGCAGCCCCGTTTCACCATCTACGGCTTGTCAGCCCTTGATTTGTTCAATGGTGAAGTCGCGACGCATCTTGTAGATGGTGGATTGCCCCAGCCACTTGTCGAAGATCCGTTGGGCTTCGCCAGACTTTTCCATGGCGTCGAGGGCTTCGTTGACCGCTTTTTCGAGGGATGCTTCGCCCTTGCGGATCCCCAGACCCCAGTACTCACGCCCCAGGGGAGGAGACAGCACTTCGATGTTGGCGTCACTTCCCAACTTGGAGATGAAACGACGCATCAGCGACTCAGACAGGACATACCCGTCGACCTTGTTCTGAACCAGTGCCGTGAATGCAGATGGTGCATCGTCGTAGCTGACCAGTTGCGCTGTCGGTACTACCCTTTGAACCAGGGGAATGTTGCTAGATCCTTTGATGGTCGCCACGCGCTTCCCGGCGAGGTCATCACGGTGCTTGAAAGCGCCTGTTTTAGCAGCAAACGACTGGTTGCTGACGAAGTACGACTTGGAGAATGCAATTTGCTCGGCCCGTGCGGGGTTGTAGCCGAGGACTGCAGCCAGGATGTCAACGCGTCCCTGGGACAACTCAGGGATTCGAGCTTCCAATGAAACAACCTTAGGTTCTGCCTTCAGGCCCATGTGTTTTGCAACCGCTTTGCAGAAGTCGACGTCGTAGCCAACCACTTCGCGCGTGCTCGTATCCTGGTACGCGAAGGGCTCAAGCGTGCTGACGACACCACATGTCAGGACCCCCTTCGCTTTAACGTCGGCAAGTTGGTCTGCATGGGCTGCAGGAACGACAGCCGAAGCGGCCGCGACAGTCAGAGACGAGAACAGTTTGAAGAGCTTCATAGGTCACCATCGATCGTTAAGGAAGTGCCCGCCTGTGGCGGCTGCTGAGTCCGCATTTCAAGCGGATGTCGAGATTCTTCTCTTTTCAGACAGTTCTGAAAAGTGATATTTAACGATCTACAATGTTTCCATATTGGTATTTAAAACTAGGGTATTCGATAGGATGACCACGTTTCGTGAGATTCAGGCCTTTGTTGCAGTGGCTGACCAGGGCTCTTTCGAGAAAGCTGCCAAGAGCCTCGCAACCTCGCAGTCGAACATTTCTCGGCACATCAGCGAGTTCGAAGGGGGCTTTGATCGCCCCTTATTTGATCGTTCTTCTCGAGCCGCTCGACTCACGATGGAAGGTCAGGAAGTACTCCGACTTGCTCGGGCAATCCTCAGGCGACGTGCAGATCTCGTTGAGCGCTTTGGCACCCCCGATTTGGTGTCGTCGACGCTGCGACTCGGCGTCACGGAGCTCGCTGCTTTGACGTGGCTGGGTAGGTTCCTGGCCGAACTGCGCGAACGTTACCCGCGAATGCGGGTTGAGCCAGAAGTCGCCTCCTCGATCAGTTTGTATTCACGGCTTAGGCAGGGACAGTTGGACATTGCCATCGTCTTAGATGCCGTGCTTACGACTGACATGGCACGCTTGCCCATCGGCACGGCGAGGTTTGGTTGGTATTGCTCGACCGCTCTTACTCTGCCGCCCGAACTCACATTACCCGAGTTCGAGCGGCAGCCCGTGTTGCTGCAGGGCGACCTGCACGAAGGCGGAAGCGCCATGTCACGATGGCTGAAGGATCGAAATGTCCTGGCCAGTAACACTATTTACTGCGATAGCCTAGTGGCGCTTGCTGGGATATGTGCTGCGGGACTTGGCATCGCAGGACTTCCACGCGCCGTGGCTCAAGGCCCTGAACGAAACGGCGCACTTCGAAAAGTTGACATTTCGATAGGAGCGCCAGAGATGTCGTACATCGCGTTGGTTCGCATTGAAGCGATATCTGAGTTTCATCGAAATGTGGCCTCCCTCGCACGCTCGAACTGCGACTTTCAACAGCCATTTCATGGGATGTAGCCATGAGATGGCGCTGGAGAAGAGATGTTCACCATTAAGCAACTTGAGAGTTTTTATTGGGTGGCGCGACTGGGCACCATTGCAAAAGCGGCAGACAAGCTGCACGTCACTCAGTCAGCCATCACCAAGCGAATGCAAGAACTGCAAGCCAGTGTCGCAGCACCGTTATTCGAAAGAGGCAGCCGGAAGAATCTCTTGACGTCTGCCGGAAAGGAACTGCAGACAGAGAGCGAGAACATTTTCGAGTTGCTCGAGCAGCTTGAGAAAATGAAGCGCTCATCAAAGCACGCGACTCATGTTTTACACATCGGTCTTGGAGAGATGACGGCTCTGACCTGGTTTCCTGCATTCCTCAAGCGAATGAAGGATGTCTACCCGGGAGTCACGATTCAGCCCGAGATTGATCAGTCCACCCCCCTTTTTCAGAAAGTCATGGACGGTCGTCTTGAGTTTGCGATCCTTCCAGAGATGCCCGACGCAGGCGTCTTGGCTCAGGTCCCCATCGGCGATGTCCAGTTTGGCTGGCTGAGTGCACCAGGCCGGTTCGAAGAGGATGTGTGTCTATCATTACCCGAGTTGTCAGCGCATCCCGTTATCGAGCAGTCGCAATTATCCATCATCACCCGCTTGTGCGCTCAAATGTGGGAAGGGGCGGGCGTTCAGCCAGAGCGGATAAACGGCGGAAACAATATCGTCGCATTGGCCGGTCTGGTGGCCGCAGGTGTCGGGATCAGTTGCCTGCCATTGCCCATATTTGAAAAAGAGATAGCCCAAGGCAAGCTGCGGCTGATAAAGACAAATCCTCCTGCGCCCAGTGTTACCTATTCTTGTTACTTTCCGAGGTATCCGAACTCTGCGCTCGGATATAGCGTCGCTGCAATTGCCAAGCAAACGTGCACGTTTATGCCTGCTCTATGAGGTTTTTTGAATAACCCGCAGCTCGGCGGTTGCCCAATCGAGATGCAATCTTATTTGCTCAGATTTGGCGTGTGCGTTGGCAGAATCATTGCGTGTTTTAATGAGCCGGGGCAGCTCTGAGTCGTACCTGAATGGCTGGCTAGATTCCGATTCGCTTCGTGTGAATGTCCAGTCCATGAGATGACGGCTCCCTTGTGGGGTTGCATGTTGCGATAAACCCCCCCGGGAGATTGGAGAGCCCACCTCAGTGACGTGGGGTGGCTTCCGCATCGTGTATCTGCCACTACCTACGGTTCAATTTCAGAGGAGCGGGGGTGTGAGAGCGGAACTGGAAGCCCGGGCCAAGTCCTAATCGGACGCACTCCTGCGTACAGGTCCAGCGCGAATTTGATGTCGAGCTGGGGGATAATTTCTGTTCCGTCCTTGCCACGCACATGCGGCAGACCCATCGCACCAAAGAGGATGGCGTGTGCCTGACGACATGCATCCAGGGTTTTGGTAGGCAACGAATCCCCAGTATCCAGATAGTGTTGTGCGCCAGCAGGATGGATTACCGTGGAGAAACGGCGCTCCAGACGCGGCTCTAGTGCCTTGATGACTTCCAGTGCGGAGTGAGTCACTTCTACGCCGATGCCATCACCCGGCAGTACGGCAATTTCATAACTGGTCAATTTAGCCTCACATGTGAGCGAACTTGAAGCGCTCGAAGATGGCCAGCAGTTCGCGGCTGGCGCGTTCGCGATGAGCTCGGTTCTCTCGTGCTGCTCCCTCAGCGTCACCCGCCAAGAGCTGCTCAACGAGCTGCCGATGCTCTTTGGTTGAAGTGGTTGGTTTGGGGCGCAGTCGCAGGGAGAACATGCGTGCTCTGTGGGCTCGATCCCAATGGCTCCTGACAGCTGACTGCAGCGTTTTGTTGCCTGCGAGTTCGACCAACTCGGCATGAAACATTTCATCGGCGGCAGCCCAGGCGTCAAGATCGTCACGGGCCAGTGCTTCGTCCATCTTTTGGGTCGCGATGAGCAGCGGCTGTATGTCAGTTGCAGAAGGGCGCTTCCGTGCGACCAGCTCGACCGCCATGCATTCCAGAGCGGTCAAAACCTCATAAATTTCCTTCATCTGCAGAGGTGAAACCGGTAGGACGTGCATGCCGTGTCGGGGAATCAATTTGATCAACCCTTCGGACTGCAATCTGACGAGGGCTTCCCGCACCGGCGTGCGACTCATTCCTAGAGCAAGAGCGACTTCTTGCTCTAGCGCACGGTGCTCAGGTGGCCATACGTTGTCGAGAATGCGTCGCCGAATCTGCTCGTAAGCATCTTCGGCCAGATTGTTTTGACTTTTTGGTAACGCGTTCATTTGGTAATACTTTAATGTATGCATTGATTTGTGAAATAAGGGAAAACCCTTGACTTTGGGATCATGGATTTCTTGGAGGAGTGACTTGGAGCGGACTTGTGACAAAAGTACCCAGTTCGCCCACAGCCTGACGGATTTGGCTTGCGGTGAGGAGGCAGTTCTCCAGGGGTTGAAGTGCGCACTGGTTTTGCTGCGCCGTCAATTTGGAATGACACAGGGGGTGAAGCCACCTCGCTTGCAAAGCAAGCCACAACCCATGACCAGTGGGGGAGTGCGGCCAGGCTTGGCGTCTGCTACATTCACCTCCCTGGCTTCGGCCAGACCCGTTTTACCTCCCTGAGCGGGTGCGTGCTTGGCACGCATTCAACCCGGCGGCGCCCACGGTGCTTGTCGGGTTTCTTTTTTGGGATGGGCGATTCATCCCCAGATTCCGTGGGAAAGCCTGTGGATAAACTTCGTTCAAGTGGATCAAAGCCTTGATGTTCAAGGGGCGAGTCGCCTGTGCCTGTTCTTTGTGCACTCCACTTCGAGCGATTCAAACCAGCCAGGAGAGCTTTTTGCGGCGCCTCAGCCTGTCCACCTGTCAGCGCAACTTGGTCCTGATCGCTGCAGTTGCAGCCTTGAGCGGCTGCGGCTTGGACGCGGAGGGATCGGCGGCGACGGGTGCGGCCGTGAAGAAGCAGGAACTCGATCAAGCCCAGGCCCAGCGCGATGCTGTGCAGCGGCAACTCGATCAGGTACAGCAGCAAGGACAGCAGCGACAGCGGGCCCTGGAAGAGGCGGTGTCTCGGTGATGACTCATGTCGTCGCGAACCGGGCTGGTTAGCATTGTTTCTCATGTGCACCAACTTCACCCCAACACGCAACGAGCGCTGGACCCGTGAAACCCTCGGGGTGGACGTGTCGCCACTCCGCTATCCGACCGAAACCTTCCCTGGCTACCCCGCCCCGATCGTCCTGGCCGACGAGCGTGGAGCCGTTCAGGCCGCCACAGCCCGATTCGGCCTGATACCGCACTGGGTCAAGGACGGCCAATCCGCCGTTCAGATCGGTCGCAAGACCTACAACGCCCGTAGCGAAACCATGGCCGATAAGCCCAGTTACCGCACCGCCTGGCGCAAGCGCCAATTCGCCATCGCATTGCTGGACGACTTCTACGAACCCAACTGGGAAACGGGCAGGGCAGTGCGCTGGCGCATCCGCAGAACAGATGGCCAGCCCATGGGCGTGGCCAGTCTCTGGGACAGGTGGACTGACACCACCACAGGGGAGATCGTCACCTCATTCTCGATGATCACCGTCAACGCCGATGGCCATCCGGTGATGGGAAGGTTTCATCGACCGGGAGATGAGAAGCGCAGCGTCGTGGTGCTGGAGCCCCGTCAATTCGGAGCGTGGCTGCACGCCGACCTGGACCCCGCCGACCTGTGCACGGTGCCGGCTCACGCCGTGCTGACAGCAGAACCGGCCCCGCCGGTCGCACCTCGGGCAGTGCTCAGGCCTGAACAATCAGTCCATGCGGCCACGGTCAACTCCCAACCTTCACTGTTCTGAGCAGAGACCTCAAACCAGTTCAAGGCACGCAGACACCCTAACGGATGATCCAGACATGAACACAGGATGGAAGAGGGCACTGACCCTGGGAGGTTGTCTGCTTGCCCTGGCCTGTGAGGCAGACACCCTCACCGGACGGGTGGTCAGTGTGACCGATGGCGACACCGTTACCGTGCTTGATGCCAGGAAGGTGCAACACAAGGTTCGCCTGTCCGGCATCGACGCCCCCGAGAAATTCCAACCTTATGGACAGCGCTCCAAGGCACACCTCTCGGACTTGGTGTTTGGCCAAACGGTCGAAGTCGACTCCAGCAAGACCGAGCGCTACCGACGTTTGGTGGGCAAGATCGTGGTGCAAGGACGGGACGCCAACTTGCGGCAACTTCACGCGGGGATGGCCTGGCACTACAAGGACTACGAACGCGAGCAGCCCCCAGAAGACCGCAGCCGCTACGCTCAGGCCGAGGACGACGCCCGGCGACAACGGTTGGGCTTGTGGCAAGATCGCGACCCCATCGCTCCCTGGGCGTTCCGCCGCGCCGTCCGAGGCCGCTGACCGTCAAACCGATGCCCTTCCAACTGCGCCCCTTCCCCCTACGGCTTGCCGCCTACGTCCGTCGCCATTGGGTATCCGGCTTGTTTCAGCTTCTGCTGGTCGGATTGGTCTTGGGCGGTGTACAGCTGTGGCAAACCCGCGATGTGCTCAGCGGCCCCGCCCCCGACTGGGCAATCCAGGTCGTCGATCCCACCGGCCAAGTGACCCACACTACTTTGGCCGAGTGGCGTGCTCGCCATCCCAACCAGGCTGTGGCCATCCACTTCTGGGCACACTGGTGTCCCATCTGCCGTGCCGAAGAAAACAGCATCGCC